>ERZ791628.209-NODE-209-length-27327-cov-46.1761_pt1 | contig 27327 bp, 22 predicted proteins | sample MGYA00510265_ERZ791628 | MGnify/ENA primary metagenome ERZ791628 (study PRJEB30046, sample SAMN00715184) | human gut metagenome | study: EMG produced TPA metagenomics assembly of the A metagenome-wide association study of gut microbiota in type 2... | reverse complement strand
TGCGGAAAGGCAAAGCCCGAGCTTGTGAAAGTTTGGGCTTTGTTGTAAATAAAAATATTTTTTAAAGATTTCGTATCTGTGAAAAGGCAAAAAATAAAAAGGGGTGCGTCACAGACTTATGACACACCCTCTAAAAAATATATATCGAAAACTTTTCGAATTCTTTTATTGTCTTGATAACCAATCTTTGTCTTTCTGATCTTCTTCGAAATCTTTTTCTGAGAAGAGATTGGTTTGACCGGTCAGTTCATCTATTACCTGCTGCTCGCTTTTTCCAGCATCAGGATCGAGATTCTCTACAGCTTCAGCATTCTTACCTGCACCTTCAGAATCGCCGGTTGCATCTTCTGCATCTGAATCGTCTTCTGCTGGAGGCTCCGGGAATCTTGTCGGCTCTAATTCCTCGATGCTTTCCAGTTTCCATGTCGTCAGGCGCTTACCCTTTGCCTTGAAACTCTTCTGAGCGATGAATTGCTCGGCATCGATTTCCTCGGCAGGTCGGATGGCATCCACACCCCCATAGGTAACCTTGAGGCGAGGGAATGGGGTATCGGTGAGCAGGATAAGCTTGCTGTTCGGATTCTCTCCCAGACAATTCTGGTGGCGCTTGGTGGCATCCATCGTAAATCGCTTGATGTATGGATATCCCTCATTGTCGGCATCATAGAGAATGGCTGTCCATATCTTGTGCTCGTCCCATTTCTCCAATCTCAGGATGTTGTCTTCGTAATGGTTGTTCACATCGAAGTTGGTGATGTAGAATTCGCCGTTGTCGAGTACTACCAGGATAGAGTCATCATCGTTGAATTCTCCCAGGAATCTGCCGTTCTCATCATAGTTGATGCGGTTTACATCCGGGTCGAACCATACCTTTCTTCCTCCCAGGGTACTGTGTCCGTGGCTCTTCAATCCGATGCGGCGGATGGTTCGCTTGGTGAGAAGGTTGCCCTTGGCAGCACGTCCCTTGATGAGGATTTCAGAGAAATCTTTCTCCAGGAAGATGCTCTGGCGTTTCTTGCTCAGATCAGGTTCCATCGTCACCTTGATGATTTCTGCCTCGCCGTTAGGGTTGGCGGTGAAGTAGATGATGCGGCTTCCCGGTGTGCCCTGGGTGATATCGTAGAGCTTGTCGCGTGTCATGGCGGTTACGTTGAATCGCTTGATGAAGTAGTCGCCCTGCTTGCCGTCACGATATACGCAGTTGTAGATGGTTCGCTTGTCGTTCTTCTTGAACACCTGTACGTGGAGGATGTTCTTACCCACGAATATCTTGTCGGCAACCTTGGTTACCTTGAATTTTCCATCCTTGTAGAAGATGATGATGTCGTCGAGGTCAGAGCAGTTGCACACGAATTCATCCTTCTTCAAGCCTGTACCCACGAAACCTTCCTGTCGGTTGATGTAGAGTTTCTGGTTGGCTTCCACCACCTTGGTCACCTCGATGGTATCGAAGTTTCTGATTTCGGTTTTTCTAGGATGCATCTTTCCGTACTTGCCCTTGAGATACTCAAACCAGTTGATGGTGACATCGGTCATGTGGGCGAGGTCGTTTTCTATTTCAGCCAGTTCTGCCTTGATCTTCAGCAGGAGGTCATCCGCCTTATCCTTATTATATTTCAGGATTCGCTGCATCTTGATTTCCAGGAGCTTGAGGATGTCGTCGCGTGTGATGTCCCGGTGGAAGGAGTATTCCACGTTTCCCTTGCCGTCGATATTGGCGGTGAAGATCTGATCCTTGAACGGCTCCAACTTGGAGTAGATGAATGCCACTACCTCGTCCTGACTCTTGCTCTGCTCGAACTTGCGCTCCTTGTAGATGCGCTCCTCTATGAAGATGCGTTCGAGCGAGGAGAAGAAGAGCTGCTCTTCCAACTCGCCCTTTCGGATCATCAGTTCGCGTCGGAGCAATCCCATGGTGCGGTCAACGCTATGTCTGAGCACATCGCTCACGGTGAGGAACTTCGGCTTGTTGTCCTCAATGACGCAGCAGTTGGGCGATATGTTGATTTCGCAGTCGCTGAAGGCATAGAGGGCATCCATCGTCTTGTCCGAAGATGTGCCTGGTGCCAGATGCACGAGGATTTCCACGTTGGCTGATGTTACATCATCCACCTTTCTTGCCTTGATTTTTCCCTTTTCCACCGCCTTGGTGATGGAGTCGATGAGGCTTCCGGTGGTTTTGCTGAATGGTATCTCGCTGATTACGAGTGTCTTGTTGTCGAGCTTGTCTATCTTGGCTCTTACCTTCAGTACGCCTCCTCGCTGTCCGTCGTTGTATTTGCTTACGTCGATGGCGCCTCCTGTAGGGAAATCCGGATAGAGCTGGAAGGGTTCTCCCTTGAGGTAGTGGATGGCAGCATCGCAGAGGTCGTTGAAGTTATGCGGCAGTACCTTGCTGCTCAAACCCACGGCGATACCCTCGGCACCTTGTGCCAGGAGCAGCGGGAATTTGGCTGGCAGGGTGATAGGTTCCTTGTTTCTGCCATCGTAGGAGAGTTGCCAGTCGGTGGTTTTAGGGTTGAATACCACATCCAGGGCAAATTTCGAGAGTCGTGCCTCGATGTATCGGGGAGCGGCAGCACGGTCGCCGGTGAGTATGTTACCCCAGTTACCCTGTGTGTCGATGAGCAGGTCTTTCTGTCCCATCTGCACGAGTGCATCTCCGATGGATGCGTCTCCGTGAGGGTGGAACTGCATCGTATGTCCCACGATGTTAGCCACCTTGTTGTATCTTCCGTCATCCATGCGCTTCATGGAGTGGAGGATGCGTCGCTGTACGGGTTTCAATCCGTCTTCGATATGAGGCACGGCACGCTCCAGGATGACATACGAAGCATAGTCGAGGAACCAGTTTTGATACATTCCGCTGAGGTGATGTACGGCAGAAGCATCAAAACGGTTCACCGGCTTGTAGTCGGAGTGTTCCTGAGGCGTATTTTCCTCATTTATCTCGTTTTTATCTTTAATTTCGTCGCTCATATATAGCTTTTAATACTTATTTTATTAATTTATGGCAAAAATACAACAATTTTTCGAGAAAAAAGAGTATCTTTGCCGAAAATTTGAAAAAAATAAGATTTAATCATGGCACAGGAAGATGTTTTTAAGAAAATTGTAAGCCATTGCAAGGAATATGGCTTTGTGTTCCCTAGTAGTGAAATTTATGATGGCTTGGCTGCCGTTTACGACTATGGTCAGAATGGTGTTGAGCTCAAGAATAATATCAAGCAGTACTGGTGGCAGAGTATGGTATTGTTGCACGAGAACATTGTTGGTCTCGATGCAGCTATCTTCATGCACCCTACAGTATGGAAGGCATCTGGACACGTAGATGCTTTCAACGACCCGTTGATTGATAACCGCGATTCAAAGAAGCGTTATCGTGCCGATGTGCTCATCGAGGATCACATGGCTAAGTATGAGGAGAAGATTGCCAAGGAGATTGCCAAGGCTCAGAAGCGCTTCGGCGATAGCTTTGATGAGGCTCAGTTCCGCGCTACCAACCCTCGTGTGCTGGAGAACCAGAAGAAGTTTGATGATCTCCATGCCCGCTATACTGAGGCAATGCAGGGTCCTAACCTGGAGATGCTGAAGCAGATTATCGAGGATGAGGGTATCGTCTGCCCTATCAGCGGTACCAAGAACTGGACAGACGTTCGCCAGTTCAACCTGATGTTCTCTACCCAGATGGGTGCAGCCAGCGATGCTACAAGCAAGGTTTATCTCCGTCCTGAGACAGCTCAGGGTATCTTCGTAGATTATCTGAGCGTACAGAAGACCGGCCGTATGAAGTTGCCATTCGGTATCTGCCAGATTGGTAAGGCATTCCGTAACGAGGTAGTTGCCCGCCAGTTCGTATTCCGTATGCGTGAGTTCGAGCAGATGGAGATGCAGTTCTTCTGCCAGCCAGGTACAGAGATGAAGTGGTTTGAGTATTGGAAGAAGGTTCGCCTTGCTTGGCATGAGGCACTGGGCATGGGCAACGAGAACTACCGTTACCACGACCACGAGAAGCTGGCTCACTATGCTAATGCTGCTACCGACATCGAGTTCAAGATGCCATTCGGCTTCAAGGAGGTAGAGGGTATCCACAGCCGTACCAATTTCGACCTTTCTCAGCACGAGAAGTACAGCGGCCGATCTATCAAGTACTTCGATCCTGAGAAGAACGAGAGCTATGTGCCTTACGATGTAGAGACCTCTATCGGTGTTGACCGTATGTTCCTCAGCGTGATGTGCCACTCTTACTGCGAGGAGAAGCTTGAGAATGGTGAGACACGTGTAGTATTGCGCCTGCCAGAGGCTTTGGCTCCAGTGAAGTGTGCCGTATTCCCATTGGATAAGAAGTTTGGTTTGCCAGAGTTGGCTCATGAAATCGTAGATGAGTTGAAGTTCCACTTCAATACCCACTATGGCGATCCTAAGGATTCCATCGGTAAGCGTTATCGTCGCCAGGATGCCATCGGTACTCCATTCTGTATCACCGTTGACCACGAGACACCAAACGACCACAAGGTAACTCTGCGTTATCGTGATACCATGGAGCAGGAGCGTGTAGCTATCTCTGACCTCCGCAGCATCATCGAGGAGCGCGTAAGTATTACTAGCGTATTAAAGAAACTTGGTAATGAAATTAAGAATTTCTAAATATCTCTTCTTGCTCGTGATGGCAGTGTTCGCCCTGTCATCATGCAGCGAGGATGATAACACCGTAGATGAGTATGCCAACTGGCAGGAGCGCAACGAACAGGCTTTTGACGATACTTTGGCTTATGCCCGTCAGCAGATAGCCAACGGCAGCACCGAATGGAAGGTGATTCGCAAATGGTCGCTCCAGAACCAGACATCTAACAAGGATGTGACTGGTATGGATGTTCCGCTTTCCTACAAGGATGCTGATCACATCGTGGTTCGCGTGTTGAAGGAAGGCAAGGGCAGCGGATGCCCTATGTACACCGATTCTGTGAAGGTGAGCTATCTTGGCAGATTGCTGGGCACTGATACTTATCCTGCAGGTTATGTATTCGATAAGACCTTCGAGGGTACCTACGACAAGGCCACTGCTCAGGTTACAACCAATTTGGCGAGTGGCTGGATAGATGGTTTTACCACAGCCGTGCTCAATATGCACATCGGCGATCATTGGCTGGTGTATATCCCATATCAGCTGGCTTATGGTTCTACCCAGAGTTCGAGTAGCGTAATCCCTGCCTATTCCATGCTTCGCTTCGAGATAGTGCTCGACAGCTACTATCGTCCGGGTCAGGTAATACCGGGTTCCAGAGCTGCTGCCCAGGCACTCAAGGGAGAATGGATTACAGAGTAGTATTTTTGGGGGATTTACACCTTATTATATATAGGTGATAGAATAGGAGCGTTCCTAGGATTGCCATCTGATGGCATTCTTAGGAACGCTTTGTGTTAACATACCTTTTTGATGTGTTAACAAGTGTTTGTGTTCGCACACAAAACGCTGTCTATATTAAAAAAATGTTAGTTTTCTGCATTTTTTCGGCTAAAAGTATTGCAGTTTCAGAAAATAGTTGTACCTTTGCATCAGAAAAATAAGTTTTAGGTTTTTAGTTAGGTAATAGATTTTATTAGGTTTAGTTGTTAGGTAAAGTTAAGATTGTTGTTCATTGGTTTATTGGTTTTAGTTAAGGTAGTTAGAAAAGATTGTTTATTCAAGGACGACAGGTGTTAGTTAAGGTAAGAATAAGATTGTTTATTCAGTGACGACAAAAAACAGTACTGTTCCGCTCTGCGGAAGTTAAGTTTTGGGAAAAACAAAGGTACGAAATTCATGTAATTAAATAAAGGTGGCGATTCCTTCCGGGAGTCGCCATTTTTTTCGTTAACGCAATTAATAAGAGAAAAATATGTTATTCAAGAATAAGACAGATTATCTGATGGAGTCGATACGCGAGGGTAGGGCGATGGCTCGCAGCGAGAAACTCAATCTCATTGTGGGGTTGAGTATTCCATCCATGCTGGCACAGATTTCCACCGTGATGATGTTCTTCATCGATGCATCCATGGTGGGACATCTGGGTGCTGAGGCTTCGGCAAGCATCGGACTTATCGAGTCAACCAACTGGCTCATTGGTAGTTTGCTCAGTGCGGCAGCTACCGGTTTCTCGGTGCAGGTGGCTCATTTCATCGGAGCCAACGATTTCGTGAAGGCTCGTCAGGTATTCCGCCATGCCCTGATATGCGGTTTGGCGTTCAGCCTTTGTGTTACCCTGGCATGTGTAGGAGTGCATTCTCATCTGCCTTATTGGCTGGGTGGCGGTGCTGATATTGCGGGCAATTCCTCACGTTATTTTCTGATATACGGTTTGGCGTTGCCCTTCGTATTCCTGTATCATGTCTCTGAGATGATGCTCAAGTCGGCAGGCAACATGCATACCCCGAGTGTGATGGCGGTGCTGATATGCATCTGCGATGTGGTGTTCAATTACCTCTTCATCTACGTCATGAAGATGGGCGTAGTGGGAGCTGCCTGCGGCACGGCGCTTGCCTATATCTGCATCTCGCTGCCCAATCTCTACCTCACGGCATGCCGTAACCGGATACTCAATCTGCGTCAGGACAAGGAACCTTTCCGGTGGGTGAAGGAATACCTGCACCATGCCTGCAAGATCAGCATCCCGATAGCCATACAGAATGTCCTGATGAGCGGTGCGCAGATCGTGAGCACCATGATTGTGGCACCATTGGGCAATATCGCCATTGCTGCCCACTCGTTTGCCATCACTGCCGAGAGCCTCTGCTATATGCCGGGTTATGGTATCGGTGATGCCGCCACCACCCTGGTGGGTCAGACGCATGGTGCCGGGCGTACCGATCTCTGCCGCAATTTCGCCTATATGACGGTGGGATTGGGCATGTTCGTGATGGCATTGATGGGAGTGGTGATGTATGTCTTTGCCCCCGAGATGATAGGTGTGCTCTCGCCGGTAGAGAGCATCCGCGAGCTGGGTACCACCTGCCTTCGCATCGAGGCCTTTGCCGAGCCTTTCTTTGCAGCGAGCATCGTAACCTATTGTGTCTGCGTGGGAGCGGGTGATACCCGGAAGCCAGCCGCCATCAATCTGGGTACCATGTGGCTGGTGCGCCTCACCCTGGCTTACGCCCTTTCCAAGAGCTATGGCTTGGAGGGTGTCTGGATTGCGATGGCTACGGAGCTTACCCTCAGAGGCACGCTCTTCCTCATCCGCCTTTACCGGGGTTCGTGGATGAAGAGCTTCCAATGTTAGTTTTATGTTAAGATTTGCAGGTATGGGGGAAGATAATCTCCCAAATGCTTGCAAATCTTTTTTATTTTGTGTAATTTTGCAAGCGGAATATTTGAAACCAGTAATTTTATAAATCAATAGCAGATGAAACTAAGAAAGATTTTTGCAGCGTTTCTGCTGTGTTTATCCGTGGGAAGTGCGATGGCACAGATGCCAGCCATTCCTGTGGACAAGAATGTGAAGATTGGTCATCTCGACAATGGATTGACTTACTACATTCGTCACAACAGTTATCCTGAGCATGTAGCCAGCTTCTACATTGCCCAGAAAGTGGGTTCTATCAATGAGAACGATGATCAGCGCGGTTTGGCTCACCTCCTCGAGCACCTCGCCTTCAACGGTACCGATCACTTCAAGGGCAACTCTCTCCAGGATTACCTGCAGAGCATCGGCGTGGAGTATGGTAGAAATCTCAATGCCTATACCAGCGTAGAGAAAACCGTATATTACTTCACCGATGTACCTACCACCCGCCCTACAGCCGTAGATTCATGCATGCTCATCCTCAAGGATTGGAGCAACGGCATCTCTCTTACCGAGGAAGCCATCAATGACGAGCGCGACGTGGTACACAATGAGTACCGTATGCGCATCGTGGGTCAGCAGCGCATGATAGAGCGCTCTTTGCCAAAGCTTTATCAGAACAACAAGTATGGCTATCGTTTCCCTATCGGATTGATGAGCGTTATCGACGGCTGCAAGCCGGAAACCCTGCGTGCTTACTACCGCAAGTGGTATCGCCCAGACAATCAGGCAATCATCATCGTGGGTGATGTAGATGTCAACCATATCGAGAACAAGATCAAGGAGCTCTTCTCGGGCATCAAGGTACCTGCCGATGCCGCCAAGATAGAGCCGGTGGAAGTTGCCGATAATGATACCGCCATCTACGTAATCGACAAGGACAAGGAGCAGCAGTATGATATCTTCAATATCTTCATGAAGCATCCAGCCATCCCTAATGCGATGAAGGGCGACATGAGCTATCTCATGAAGGGATACATGGACAATGTGGTTACCTCTATGCTGGGTGCACGCTATGCCGAGATTGCCCAGGAAGCCGACTGCCCATTCCTTCAGGCAGGTGCCGACGACGGCGACTTCCTGCTCTCTTCTACCAAGGGTGCCTTCAGTCTTATCGGTGTGGCAAAGCCAGGTAAGGTAAAGGAGGCTTATGCTGCCGTATTGCGCGAGGCAAAGCGCATGCACGACTTCGGATTCACAGCCACTGAGTATCAGCGTGCCAAGGAGGAGTTCCTGAGCCAGGTAGATAAGACGCTTGCCAACAAGGATAAGATGAAGAACGAGCAGTTTACCACCCAGTATGTGGATCACTTCATCTCCAACGAGCCGATTCCATCGGTAGAGGACGAGAGTCAGATCTACAAGATGGTAGTACCTCAACTGCCATTGGAGGCCATCAATGCCTATGCCAAGCAGCTGGTTTGCCAGAGTGATACCAACCTGGTATCGATGGTGCTGATGCGCGAAGCAGAGGGTGCCGTTTATCCTACCGAGCAGGAGCTTGCCGATATCGTGAAGCAGGTGCGCTCTGAGAAGCTGGAGGCATATGTGGACAACGTGAAGCAGGAGCCGTTGATGGCTCAGTTGCCTAAGGCTGGCAAGATCAAGAAGACCGTAGAGAACAAGCAGCTGGGTTACAAGCAGCTTACCCTTTCCAACGGTGCCAAGGTGGTATTGAAGAAGACCGATTTCAAGGATAATGAGATTCTCTTCGCAGCCGGTGCCAAGGTGGGTTATTCTGCTCTTGAGAAGAGCGATTACCCTAGCATCACGCTGATGACCGAGGCTTGGGGTGCCAGCGGTTTGGGAGATTTTACAAGCACCGAGCTTGAAAAGGCGCTCGCAGGCAAGCAGGCAGGTGTAGGTTTCTCCATCAATCCTTACAGCCATGGCCTTTCCGGCAATTCTACTCCTAAGGACGTGGAGACCCTGATGCAGCTCATCTATCTCAAGATGACAGCATTGAGCAAGGACGAGAAGTCGTTCAAGAATCTTCAGAATACCTATGCTACCATATTGGCCAACCAGAGCAACAATCCTAACATGGTATATCAGGATTCATTGCAAAGCACCCTTTACCTGGGCAGCAAGATTGGCCGCATTCCTACTTCTGATGAGATCAAGGCCATCAGCTACGATCGCCTGATGGCGCTTGCCAAGGAGTATTACGGCAATGCCAAGGACTTCACCTTCTACTTCGTGGGCAACTACGATGAGAAGACCCTCCTCCCGCTCATCGAGCAGTATATCGCCAGCTTGCCAAACAATGGCTTCAAGCTGAAGAACAAGGAGATTCCATACGCCAAGGGCGAGGTGAAGAACAACTTTACCAAGGCGATGGCCAATCCTCAAACCCTGGCATCAGAGATATGGAGCACCAAGTTGCCATTCTCTATGCAGAATATGGTGCTGGCAGATGTAACCTCCCGACTGCTGGAGATGCAGTATCTGCGCACCATCCGTGAGCAGTTGAGTGCAGCTTACCATGCAGGAGCCACCTTCGGCATGTTCCGCGATTTCGACGACAAGGCAGCCATCAGCATTACCGCCAATGCCGGCTTGAATCCGGAGAAGGCTGATACCGCCATTACCTATTTCTTCAAGGGTGTAGAAGAGGTAGAGAAGCAGGTAGATGCTGCCGACTTGCAGAAGGTGAAGGAGATTCTCCTGAAGCAGGCAGGTGTGGATGAGAAGAACAATGCCTACTGGCTCGGCGTTCTTGCCAACTATACAGGTCTCGGTTTCGATAACTATACCGGCTATAAGGAGTTTGTGAAGAACCTCCGTGGCGAACAGATTTCCGACTTCCTCAAGAATGTACTCCTGAAGAGCGGCAACCACATCGAGGTGATCATGAAGGCTGAAAAGAGCCAGGAATAATATCCCCGCCGGGATATCATCCCGGTCAGCATAAAAACAAAAAAGTCCCGTTGAACGATTTTACTCGCCAACGGGACTTTTTGCCTTTTTCTCTTTGTGGTATCAAAGAGTCATTCTGAAAATAATCTTTTTACGTAATTTCCTTTCTCTCTTACGTAAATTTTCTCAAGAGCACTCTCTTGCGAAAGTTACCCTTAGTCATTCTTCTTCGCCTTGGAAGCAAGAGCCTCACGGCGATCGTTGAGAATCTCCTGGCACTTGTTCAATGCCATATTCTCACTCATTGTGTTGACCTTAATTAAATCATTCATAACCTATTGTGATTTGTTAACGGTGCAAAGATAGGGTTTTCCTGTCATATTCGGGTAAACTTTTTGAGAAATCTATGCTAATAATCGTTCTTTTTTGATGTATGTCAAAAAAATGAAACATTTATGTCTTTTCTGAACGATATTTTGAACCTTTTGATGCCTCTTTCGTCTAAGAAAATAACAAATAATGATGAAAAAAGCATTTTTTGAAACGAGAGTTACAATTATAATAAATAGAAAGTAAAAAATGAAAAAGGTATTTTTTATGGCTGCCCTGGTGCTTGCCAGCACTTCCGGCAGCAATGTATGCGCAATGAATGAAGCTGTTCAGGAGGCTTCACTTTCAGAATTGATGCCTGTGAAGAAAACAACTAAAAAGACATCGAAGAAGAAAACTACTACCGGCAGCAGCATCATCAGTGGCATTCTGAACAATGTGATAGGTTCTGCCACCTTCTCGCAGGCAGATCTCTGTGCCCATACCTGGAAGTACAGCAAGCCGGGTTGCGCCTTCACCTCAGAGAACCTGCTGGCAAAGGCTGGCGGCGAGATTGCTGCTGGCAAGATTGAGGAGAATCTGAGCACGTACTACGATAAGTTCGGCTTCAGCAAGAGCAATACCTACTTTACCTTCAAGACCGATGGCACCTTTGCAGCCAAGATTGACGGCAAGGCATGGAACGGCACCTATACCTTCGATGAGAAGACGCATGCCATCCAGCTGAAGGGTTTGCTGCTGAGTGCTTCGGGTTTTGCCACCCGCACCACCAATGGCATCAGCCTTCTCTTCGAGCAGAAGAAGCTGCTCACGCTGGTCAAGACCCTGAGCAAGCTGAATCTTACCGGCAGCACTACGATGAGTGCCGTGAGCAGCATTGTGGATAACTACGATGGCGTGCGCGTGGGCTTCGAGATGACGAAGTAAGATTGATTGCACTATAAGATTTAAGATTTTTAGAAGAATGAGTATTTCTTGTATTCTTAATTTAAAACTATATTCAGCACTTTTGAACCTATGTTCAGCACTGCGGAACATAATTTTCTTAGTGGATTACAAACATTTACACAGTGAAGAAACTAATATTTCCTAGTGAGATAAAAAAGTAGTATTCGAAGTTTCTATTTCACCTCAACCTGGAGAGGAGTCTTCAATGCATCCAGGTAATCCTTGATGCGGATCTGCCATTCGGCATAGCTCCTTACGGGAGTAGCTTGCTGTGCATGGCAGTAGTTAGAACCTGCCAATGCCAGGAGCATCATCAGGCTTCTGGCCGTGATGCCCTTCATCATTTTTCCGTGAATCTTTTTCATTTTGATTTGTTTGTTTTATTTTATATTCAAGTTTCGTATGTATTACATGCGAAACTTGAATTTAATACGAATGAATAGTTGAAGCTACTTAAAGCCTTTACTCCTCTATAATGGAAATCTCCATGCTGATATCCTCCTTAGGGCGGTCACCACGCATGGTTTCGCAGTTCTGAATCTTCTCTACTACGTCAAGACCTTCCTCTACCTCACCGAAAACGGTGTACTGGTTGTCGAGGAATGGGGTTCCGCCCACCTCGGTGTAAGCCTTCTGCTGCTCCTCGGTAAACTTAGGGTAACCCTGCTCCTTGCAGCGCTTCTTGGTTTCATCCACCAGATCATCCTGAAGCTTCATCAAGCCCTCGCGGTCGCGGCTGCGGCGGAAGTTCATAATCTCATCATGGTGCTCCTTGGCAAGCTGGTTGAAGATGTTCTGCTCCATCTGCATGCCCATCTGCTTCTCCATCTGCTTCAGCTCGTTCTGCTTGTAGGTTTTTCCCCAGACGATATAGAATTGGCTGCCGCTGCTCTCACGCTCAGGGTTCACCTCGTCGCCCAGACGGGCAGCGCTCAAGGCACCGCGCTTGTGGAAGAGCTGTGGATAAACAAACTCGGCAGGGATGGTGTAATCAGGTCCGCCCGTGCCCAGCATCTTGCCCTTTGGAGCGCCCTTGCTGTCAGGGTCGCCGCCCTGGATCATGAAATCCTTGATGACCCGGTGGAAGAGTGTGCCATCGAAATATCCCTCTTTTGCCAACTTGATGAAGTTGTCACGATGCTGAGGTGTTTCGTCGTAGAGGCGCACCTTGATGTCGCCCTCTGAAGTCTTAATCAATACTTTAGCCATATTTCTTTTTTGTTTCTATCTTATTTATAATTCAATAAATCCTCGGAATCTCCTTTGGAATTCGATTCTAACATTTATTTTTCTTTAGAACTTTCCCATTCGTTCCACTCCTTCATTGCCTCCTGCCAGTCGGTTTGCTCACCGCTGGCTACGGCTTCCTTCTGCCTCTCTGCCTCATCCCGTGCCTTGTCTCTTGCACGCTTAGCCTTCATCGCCTCGATGGTGGCATCGTCGAGAATCTGGATGGCGCCACGTTTGATGGCATCCTGCAGTTCCTCCTCGCCGAAAGCCTTGCCCGGCTCATTGAAGTCAGAGATGTTGAATTCATAATCCACGCGAAGGTCGTGGCGTATCAATTTCTGTTGCAAACGGTTGCCGGCATTCTTCAGACGCAGCAACTTTCCGATTTCCTTGATTTCTCCTGCTGAGTATTTGTTTCTTCCCATTAATTATTTATTAATATTATATTTCTTTCTTTTTCTTTCCTGCGTTTCGGCGTTTCAGTGTTTCAGCGTTTCACCTATATTTCCGTCTCTACTTCCACGCCTTCTTCTGGTTCACCTCTATCAATCTGTCGAATTCGAAATCCGCCTTGATCTTATCCAGAATTCGCTTCACGATGATGTTCATCACGCTACCCTTGCTGTAGTTCGCCGTGCACATGAAGTTCACTCGTCCCTCCTTTACCAGCTGGCAAGCCATGGCCTCCTTCTGGGGCGTATCATATACGGCAATGGAATGGCCGCCGTGCTCCTTCACCATCTTCATGCAGGGCACATCGGTTTCTCCATCCCCGAAATAAATCATTCGCGGAAAAGGGATAGGGCGCTTGCTATCGGGAATATACTGGTTCACCCTGCTGTTGTCGCTCACCTGACGGATGCCCTTGTTGATCTTGAAGAGAAACTGCGTCTTCGTGGTATAATCCACGGCTACGGCTGGCCAGTAGGCGATGCCATCCTCATTATAGAGAAACGAGCAGGCATAGATGTTCTCGAATTCCTGAGCGATGGGTGTGCCCTCTATCATCTCCTTCAATCCCGAGGAGTTGATGTAGTGCCTGATGTCGAGGCCGATGCTTGCACCATATTCGTTGATGAACGAGAACCATTGCCTTACGCCACGGAAGAGCTCCACATTCCTGCCGAAGCTCTGGAAGGATTCGCGGGTGAGTGAGATATGATTCTTCTTCGCTTCATCCAGCATCATATACATATAGGTAAGAATGCCGTTGGCATCCTTGCCCACGGCAAGCTTCCGGTTTTTATCCCAGAATTCCTCCTTCGTCTTTCCGGTTGCCTGGATGAATCCGAACTCCTGCATGTTGCCGGGAGATAATGTCCCGTCAAAATCATAAACCAGTGCTACCTGCGGTCTTTTCTTTGCCATATCCCGTTTCCTTTCCTTCTTTTACTAGAACTTGTCTTTTTCTTCTCTTGCTGGAACTTCCGCCCCTTCATAACCTGCAAATATACATATTTTTCTGCGATTAATCCATAAGCAGATATATAAAAAAACATAAAGACACGAAAAAAGGCGTGTAAAACTCATTTTCAGAGCCTTACACGCCTTTGATCTTTATGCTAATCTAATAACTTCTCTATGATGAGAGAGATTACTTAACCTCCTCGAAGTCTGCATCCTGAACATCCTGAGCGCCATCGTTAGCACCCTGCTGTGCCTGCTGGCCGCCCTGTGCACCCTGAGGACCTGCCTGCTGACCGCCCTGGTACATCTGCTGAGAAGCTGCCTGCATTACGGTGTTCAAGTTGTTGATAGCTGAATCGATAGCTGCAACATCACCTGCCTTGTGTGCATCCTTCAACTGCTGCAATGCCTGCTCGATGCCTGGCTTCTTGTCTGCAGGAATCTTATCACCGTTATCCTTCAGGAAGTTCTCGGTGGTGAAGATCATGCTGTCTGCCTGGTTCATCTTGTCAATCTTCTCGCGCTCTGCCTTATCAGCAGCAGCGTTCTGCTCTGCCTCAGCCTTCATGCGGTTGATCTCGTCCTCGCTCAAGCCAGATGAAGCCTCGATGCGGATGCTCTGCTCCTTGCCTGTAGCCTTATCCTTAGCTGATACGTTCAAGATACCGTTGGCATCGATATCGAAGGTAACCTCAATCTGAGGAACACCACGACGAGCTGGAGCGATACCTGTAAGGTTGAACTGACCGATGCTCTTGTTCTGAGCTGCCATTGGGCGCTCACCCTGCAATACGTGGATGGTAACCTCTGTCTGGTTATCAGCTGCTGTAGAGAACACCTCGCTCTTCTTGCAAGGGATGGTAGAGTTAGCATCGATGAGCTTGGTCATTACACCACCCATGGTCTCGATACCGAGAGTCAATGGAGTAACGTCGAGCAATACGATGTCGCCAACACCCTCTTCCTTGTTCAAGATAGCACCCTGGATAGCTGCACCTACTGCTACTACCTCATCAGGGTTAACACCCTTAGAAGGCTCCTTGCCGAAGTAGTTCTTAACCAAGGTCTGAACGGCTGGGATACGGCTTGAACCACCAACCAGGATAACCTCGTCGATATCTGATGTAGAGAGCTTAGCGTCACGAACGGCATTCTGGCAAGGTACAAGACAAGCCTGAATCAGGTTGTGAGCCAACTGCTCGAACTGTGCACGGGTCAAATTCTTAACCAAGTGCTTTGGCATACCGTCAACGGCTGTGATGTATGGCAAGTTGATTTCTGTAGCTGTAGAGCTAGACAACTCAATCTTAGCCTTCTCAGCTGCCTCCTTCAAGCGCTGCATAGCCATAGGGTCCTTGCGGAGATCTACGCCTTCCTCTGCCTTGAAGCCATCAGCCAACCAGTTGATGATTACCTGGTCGAAGTCATCACCACCCAGGTGAGTATCACCATTGGTAGAAAGTACCTCGAATACGCCGCCACCGAACTCCAGGATAGAGATATCGAATGTACCACCACCCAGGTCGAATACGGCAATCTTCATATCCTTGTTAGCCTTGTCAACACCGTAAGCCAAAGCTGCGGCTGTAGGCTCATTTACGATACGCTGAACGTTCAAACCTGCAATCTGACCTGCCTCCTTAGTTGCCTGACGCTGAGAGTCAGAGAAGTAAGCAGGAACTGTGATTACTGCATCTGTAACCTCCTGTCCGAGATAATCCTCTGCAGTCTTCTTCATCTTCTGGAGAACCATTGCAGAAATCTCCTGTGGAGTATATTTACGACCCTCGATTTCAACACGTGGATAACCACCCTCGTTTACTACTGTGTAAGGCATTGCCTCAGCTTCCTTCTGACTCTGAGCGTATGTCTCACCCATGAAACGCTTGATAGAATATACAGTGTTCTTAGGGTTTGTGATGGCCTGACGCTTAGCAGGATCACCTACCTTGCGGTCACCATCCTTAACGAAACCTACTACTGATGGAGTAGTACGCTTACCTTCACTGTTAGCGATTACAACTGGTTCGCTACCTTCGAAAACGGCAACACAACTGTTTGTGGTACCCAAGTCAATTCCAATTACTTTTCCCATGATTATATCTTTTTTTTATTTTTTCGTTATTAATATGTTATTTATCTCATGAATCGCTGCCTTCGGGGAAGTCTGCCGAAGATATGCATCTATCGGGAACCTCCTGAACTCAGTGTTCACGCTTTCTAATTAACAAAGCGTGTGCCAATGATTTTTTTTTCTGAATTTGGCTGTTTGTTTTCTTTGTTTTCCTGATTTCGGCTGACAAGCTGTCAGTCAGGTACTGACAAAATAAAAGGAATCAAGATAAAAGAAGCGATAAAATGTCGCATTCCTCATATCTTGATTCCTATTTCGTTTTTAGGGAACTCTTTCTTCCAGATAATGTCCCTATATATAATAAGGTGTAACCTACCTTATCTGAGTTTTATTTCTGATCCTTGGCAGCGAGTGCTTCACGAACCTTTGCCTCCAGCTCGTCGAGAAGCTCAGGATTATCCTTGAGCAATGCCTTGCAGGCATCTGCACCCTGTCCGAGCTTTGAACCGCCGTAGCTGTACCAGCTGCCGCTCTTGTCGATGATGCCGTTGGCTACTGCCAAACCGAATACCTCGCCGGCACGGCTGATACCTTCGCCGAACATGATGTCGAACTCTGCCTTGCGGAAAGGAGGAGCCACCTTGTTCTTCACTACCTTCACGCGAACCAGGTTACCTACCACATCCTCGCCGTCCTTGATGGCTGTTGCCTTGCGGATATCCAGGCGTACGGATGCATAGAACTTCAAGGCGTTACCACCGGTAGTTGTCTCAGGGTTGCCGAACATCACACCGATCTTCTCGCGCAACTGGTTGATGAAGATGCAGGTAGTATTGGTCTTGCTGATGGTAGAAGTGAGCTTGCGGAGTGCCTGGCTCATCAATCGTGCCTGAAGACCTACCACGTTATCACCCATGTCGCCCTCGATTTCCTTCTTAGGAGTCAGGGCAGCTACAGAGTCAACTACCACGATATCTACGGCTGCAGAGCTGATCAGCTGATCGGCAATCTGCAATGCCTGCTCACCATTGTCTGGCTGTGAAATCCACAGGTTATCCACATCCACGCCCAGCTTGGCAGCATAGAAGCGGTCGAAAGCATGCTCGGCATCGATGAAGGCAGCAATACCGCCAGCCTTCTGAGCCTCTGCGATGGCATGGATGGCCAATGTTGTCTTACCAGAAGATTCAGGACCATAGATCTCGATGATACGTCCCCTTGGATAACCGCCTACGCCCAATGCATTGTCGAGAGCGATACTGCCCGTAGGAATTACCTCGATATTCTCGACGTGCTCATCGCCGAGCTTCATGATAGAGCCCTTGCCGAAGTCTTTCTCAATCTTCGCCATGGCTGCCTGGAGGGCTTTCAGTTTTCCCTCGTTGGGGGTCAGTTTGCCCTCTTCTATCTCTTTTGCCATATTCTTTTCATATTTAAAGTTTAATCAATCTCCAAATCGCCATCAAACACCTCGTGCCATGGCAATCCCTGCTTGTTCAACTGCTCCATGAATGGATCTGGGTCGAACTCCTCTACGTTCCATACTCCTGGCTTCTTCCAGATGCCCTTGAGGAACATCATCGCACCAATCATGGCTGGCACACCAGTGGTGTAGCTTACGCCCTGCATGCCTGTCTCGTTGTAAGCCTCCTGGTGCTTGCAGTTGTTATATACGTAGTAGGTACGCTCCTTGCCATCCTTCTTACCACGGATGCGGCAACCGATAGATGTCTCGCCATCATAGTTCTCGCCGAGATCCTGTGGGTTAGGCAATACGGCCTTGAGGAACTGCAGAGGAACAATCTTCACCTTGGCTGTCTTGCCTGAACCGTCTGCCAATGGAGCCTCGTATTCGATTTCGTCGATGCGGCTCATGCCGAGGTTCTGAATGCAGTCGAGGTAGGTGAGATACTGCTGACCGAAGGTCATCCAGAAGCGTGCCTCCTTGATGGTAGGGTAGTTCTTCACCAGGCTCTCCAGCTCCTCGTGGTGCATCAGATAGCTCTCGCGAGGGCCGATGTTAGGGTAGGTAAGAGGCTTGTGGATAGACAATGGGTCGGTTTCAATCCATTCGCCATCCTTATACCAGAGTCCCTTCTGGGTAATCTCGCGGATATTGATTTCAGGGTTGAAGTTGGTTGCGAAAGCCTTGTGATGGTTTCCGGCGTTGCAATCCACGATGTCGAGCACCTCGATTTCATCGAAGTGATGCTTGGCAGCGTATGCGGTGAAGATGCCTGAAACTCCTGGGTCGAAACCGCAGCCGAGGATAGCGCAGAGACCTGCCTGCTCGAACTTTTCCTTATATGCCCACTGCCATGAGTACTCGAAGTGAGCCTCGTCCTTAGGCTCATAGTTAGCGGTATCCATATAGTTGCAACCGCAAGCCAGACAGGCATCCATGATGGTGAGGTCCTGGTAAGGCAAAGCAAGGTTGATGACAAGCTCAGGCTTATAGCTATTAAAGAGAGCCTTCAACTGCTCAACGTCGTCGGCATCCACCTCAGCCGTCTGAATATCCATCTTGTAGCCCTTGGCGTGGATATCCTTAACCAGCTTATCGCACTTTTCCTTGCGACGGCTAGCAATCATAAACTCGGTGAAAACGTCCTGGTTCTGGACGATCTTGAAGGCAGCCACGGTAGCCACGCCACCAGCGCCAATCATAAGTACTCTACTCATTTATAATCTTGTTTTTTATTATTATTTTATAAGTTTATTTATTTAGAAGCGTTTCAGCTTTTATTTTATTTCCTTAGCCGAAATGCCCAGGGCATTCATCAGCGAGTAACCCAGAATCTCCTGTCGGAAGTTTCCTCCCGGCATGGGTTGCATGGCGAAGAGGGTGATGCGCTTGTCGTCGTCATCTACCTTGCGAAGCATATCTCTCAGCTTGTCGTAGGCATCTCCATCTTCCGAGTTCGGAATCACCATCACCCTTTTCACCTCCTTGGTGTTGCATACGGTGCGTGCCACTTCTACGAGGAATTCATCCTTTCCCACCATCTTTTCCTCGGTAGGATAAGAGGCAAAGATGAATTCTCCCAGCTTATCATCCTTGAAAGCCTGGGCGTTGAGATCCTTCTCATAGTTGGAAGGGCGGAAATTCTTCATTGCTATGGATTTCTTATCATGGATAAGCACCACTTGCGTTTCGTGCTCACCCTCTCTGAGACCTCCGTCGAGGGCAATGCACACTGCCCATTGAGCCATATCTGCTGGCTGGATGCGTCGGTTGATCATTCGCTCGAAGTTGACAGTCAGGTCGAAAGCCACTTTGTCGATATAATCGGCATCAGCGATGATCACATTCTCGCTCCATTTTATATTGTTTGTATCTAATGTATTCATTGGTGCAAAAATTAAGCAAACGAGTACAATGAAAGCTTGCTTTCAAATTGTCGAGTGCAGATTATTTTCTGCAAATTTACGAATAAATTTCGTAATTAAGGCATTTTGAAAATATAAAATAATAAAAAAGATAGAATTTTCATCATTTCTTCATCTGCTGGAATCCTATCTTCTGTATTTTATGCGCTAATCCGGGTGCTTCTTCTTTCTATTCTCCGGTCTTCTTTCTCGACAATCCGGGTTCTTTTTCTTTCTGTTCTCCGGTCTTCTTTCTCGGCAATTCGGGTTCTTCTTCTTTCTATTCTCTGAAGTGTTTTATGCGATAATCTTCGCCAGATAATGTCCGGCGAGCACGGCGACGAGTCCCAGTGCCAGGCTTCCGAAGAGATAGAGCATCATATAGAGGTAATTTTCCTCCTTCATCAATCCCGCCCCCTCGTTCATGAAGGTAGAGAAGGTGGTGAATCCTCCGCAGAACCCCGTGGTGAGCAGCAGTTTGGCAGATGGCGACATCCATCCCCCTTCCCGCCAGTTCAATCCCGAGAGGAATCCGATGATGAGGCATCCCGCCACATTCACCGCCATGGTTCCGAACGGAAAGGCAATCACCGTGCAGGATTGCACCATCTTTGAAATCCAATATCTCATGCCGCCCCCGAAGAAGCTGCCGATGCTTACTATCAATATTTCTTTCATCTCCTTATATAATATATGAACTGACCTAATTTGTAAAATGCGATAGGGGAGAGAGAGTCAGTTCTCTCCCCAATCATCTATTGTTCCTGTTTTTGATGAGAAACTGCATCCTATTTTGAATATCTTTCTCTTATCAGATAAATATTCCCGGGCATATCCCATATCATCGATTTGCAGGAGCGCTTCTCTTGCGCTTCCATCCCTCTTAAACTCAAATATATATATGTATAGAGGAGTTTCTATGATGCAATCTACTCTTCCTTCGCTCTGTTCTTTTTCAATGAAGATGGTATAGGAGCTGATCATCCTCAATACCAGATAGAACGTATATTGGAAATAACGCTCCTTCTCACGTTCATCATCTTTTCTTCGCTGTGAATAAGGGATACTGGCGAAGAAAGAAACCATCAGGTGATGCAACTTTTCGCATTCTCCCTTTCCCAAAGCTTCGATTACCTGTAGAACCCAGGAGTCAGGTGAAACCTTTGGCTTCAGATAATCTGCTGCCAGCAAACTGATGAATCCCCTTCTCACTTCATCGTTCGGAAAATCCAACAGATAGGAATTGGTATTCCTTGACCAACCCTTGATGGTCAGATATCCGCTTTGATATATCATTGGCAAAGGGCGTTCTATGGTTGCCTTATAGTCGTCGAAATCCTTGGTAGGATAATATTTTCCCACCAGTTCGTTGATGTTTTCATCGCTATGAGCTAGCAGGCGAACCAGATAGCTGGGTGAACCCGTTTGGAACCAATAGTCGTCGATGAGCATTTCCTTGAAGGCACGCAAGATGCTGAAAGGATTATATACGCCTCGCATCCTGCGACTGAAATGGTAGCCGTCAAACTGGCGTTTCAGTTTTATCAGTATTTCTTCCTTTGAAACATCATATTCCTCAGCCATTTCTGCGATTTGCTGTGAAAAGGTAGAGCGCAACTCGTCTTCAGTGATGCCGAGAAGCGTATCGAAGTGGGCAGAAAGGCTGATGTCTTCGGGTTGGTTGAAACCGCTGAATACGCTTACTTGCGAAAATTTGGTAACTCCTGTAAGCAGAACGAATTGCAGGTCTTTATCGGCAGCCTTGAATACACTGTAGAAACCTTTCAGAATTTCCCGATGCCTATCTTCCAATAGCCGCTCGTTGCCATCTGCATCGGTTGTTTTCAGTGTAGAATCCAATACGTCTAGCAGAGGCTTGTCGTATTCATCAATAAGGACAACGGCGCGAAGTCCTGTTTTTTCGTGTGCATTTCTCAGAACGCCAATGAATCTGTCGCCGAGGGTGGAAGCAAAGGGAGCTTTGCCGTAGATGGCTTCCTGCGATTCTACGAAATCAATCAGCGTATTCTCCAACTGACCTGCTTGTGTAAAGTCCTTGCCGTTGAAATCAAGGTGGAATACCGCATATTGTTTCCAGTCGGTTTCCAAATTATCAATGGCTAAGCCCTTGAACAGTTCTTTTCTTCCTTGGAAATAGCATTCCAGAGTAGATACGAGAAGTGACTTTCCAAATCGTCTGGGACGACTCAGAAAGTAAATCTTGCCATTTTCTACCATATCATAAATCATCTGAGTTTTATCTATATAAAGATATCCTTCTGTGATGATTTTCTCAAAGCTCTGTATGCCTATCGGATATTTCATATTGTTCATACGCTTGTTCCTTATTTTCTGCAAAATTACAAAAAATAACGATACAAGCAAATTTTTTTTGTACCTTTTCTTAATTTTTCCCTCTATTCTTTCTTTAAAGGGATAAATAGAAGCAGGGAATAGTTCTTCTTGCTTATAAAATTATGTTGAACAATTAAAATAAATAGGAGAAACAAGTATTCAATCTTTTGGTAGTAGATGAGAGTGGCAGCATGAGCATTATCGAGCACCAGGCACTGGTGGGCATTAACGAGACCCTGACCACGATTCAGAAAATGCAGAAGATGCATCAGAACATGGAGCAGCGTGTGACGCTCATCACCTTCGACAGCACCCACAAGAAGCTGTTTTATGATAATGTGTCTGCCCGCCATGCCAACCCTTTGAAATCCAGGGATTACAACCCATGTGGCGGCACCCCTCTTTATGATGCCATAGGCATGGGCATCGCCAAGATCAACGCCCTGACCACCGAGGATGACAGTGTGTTGGTAACCATCATTACGGATGGTGAGGAGAACTGCAGCGAGGAGTATGATTTGAAGATGATCAAGAACCTCATAGAGAAGTTGAAGAAGCAGAACTGGACCTTTACCTTCATCGGCACCGATGACCTTGATGTGGAGAACATCGCTCAGGATATGGGTATCGACAACCACCTGCAGTTCTCGGAAGATGAGGCTGGCACCAAGGCGATGTTTGCCAGAGAAAACAGAGCCCGAGAGCGCTACAACAAGTGCCGTGCGATGGATTGCAAGATGGAAGCGGGTAGTTATTTTGAGGAGAAATAATGAATAATGATTGATTAATACAATTACATATATTTATAACATTAGAGCTGAGCTATCGGCTTACGGGCAAGTTTATGAAAAAGTTATATTTTGCATTTACGGCGATTCTTTTTGCCTTGTTCTCAATGGTGTCTTTCACCGCTTGTTCATCAGTTGATGACGATGTACCATCAGCAGAAGAGATTAAAAGCAATATTGTAGGTATGTGGCAGACGACTCATATTGCTGGTTGGGGATATGATGACACGGAGGATGAAAATCTTATCAAAGTGGATCAGGATGTTCCCGAGGAGAAAAGTGAGCGCATACTTTTTAAAGGTGATGGTACCTATAAATGGTATTGGTATTTGGGAAGTTATGGATGGCAATCTTCAAATTACACCCATAAGTATGAAGTTTCTGGTAACAAAATAATCCTTTATGCCTCTAATGGAGATATTGGTGATACTTATCGTGTTGTATCGATTAAAGGCGATGTTGTAGTCTTGGAGGTTACTTTGGATGAAGGACCACAATATAAACAGCAAATTACCTGCAAGCGAATATACTAAAATAAAAATGAAAATGGCAAAAGCAGCATGATAAATCGTGCTGCTTTTTGCTACTGCGTTAAATTAGTGCAAAAACATTTCTGGTAGAATAGGTTTCTGATATTTTTTTGTACTTTTGTGCCGATTAAGATTTTAAATAGTCAAAAACTATAAAGCATATGAAGGATAGAAGACAACTATACAATGATTTTCTTAAGGCTTTTCCTATGGAAAGTCTTAAGGATATGACTTTGGAACAATATACTGATTTGAAGAAAGACAATTCTTTCTGCTATTGGCTTGAGGCTAAGACTTCTGAACTTGGTTCTATTTGGGGTGGTAGTTCTTATAAATTTGGTATTTATGAATATCAAAAGCGTCCTAAAGTTGACGATTCACGTGTTATTAGTGATGAAAAGTACGCTTGGTATTCAAAATATCATAAAGCTACGGATCTGGAAGCTTATGATGTTGTGCGAGAAGCAATCATAAAAATAGCTCTTTATGCCCAACAGGGAAAATGGAACGAGATAGAGGAAATTTCAGAATTGGGGCATTCTTATAAATGGAAAATAGCTTTTATGTATTCCTGCGAGCAGTTAGTACCAATTTATAAAAAAGAAATGTTGGAACAGCTGGCTTTGCATTTTGGTATGGATAATCCGGCGGCAAAAACTTATGTAGAGCTCCAGATGTTCTTGATGGGAAAGAAGGAAAAGAAAGATTTGTTCGATTATTATGATGAGCTGCTGGAGATTTTGAAGCAGCATAAGCCTCATGTATGGATGTATGCTCCTGGTCGTAATGCTTCAAAATGGGACACATGTCTTAAAAATGAAGTGATGAGTATTGGTTGGGAAGAATTGAACGATTTGTCTCTATTCAACACTCGTGAAGATATCAGAAAGGCATTGCAAGATGCTTATGGTAAGCCAGATGCATCATTTATGAATGACAGTTTGGCTTTGTGGGATTTTGTACACACCATGCAGGTTGGAGATATTATATATGCAAAGAAAGGTGCTGGCACAATCATAGGTCGTGGAATTGTAGAAGGGGACTATTCTTATGATGACAGTTTGGAAGATCACAACAATGTTCGTAAGGTAAAATGGACTCATGTAGGTGAATGGGCAGTTCCTCAGAAAAATATTGTGCAGAAGACTTTGACTGATATCACCCAATATCCGAGTTACGTGAAAGAACTGGCTGATATGCTGAATGGAGAACTTGGTGCAGTCAACAAGGATAGACGATATTGGTGGCTTGTGTCAAGTCCTAAGATTTGGAGTTTCTCAAAGATGAAGATAGGGGATGAGCAGGATTATTCTCTTTATAATGAAAATGGAAATCCTCGCAAGATTCTTCAAAACTTCAAGGATGTTAAGGTTGGTGATCTTATTTTGGGATATGAAGCCACACCGGTTAAGCAAATTGTGGGAATTGCAGAAGTGTCTAAGGCAGCAGATGATGGCAAGCATATATATTTCAAAAAGCTTGAATCCTTTGCTTCACCAATTGATTTTGCAATAATAAAAGATGTGCCGGGACTTACCGAAATGGAGTTCTTGAAAAATATGAATGGTTCTTTATTCAAGATTACCAAGGAGGAAAGCGAATTGCTTATGGATATTATCCGAGCAGAGAATCCTTGCCAGAAATTGAAGGAATTGACTCCTTATTCTAAAAATGATTTCCTTTCAGAGGTATTTATGGATGAAGAAACTTATGATAGAATGAGAGCCTTGCTTGAGGATAAAAAGAATATCATCTTGAAGGGAGCTCCTGGTGTGGGTAAGACTTATACGGCAAAACGCCTGGCGTATTCTATTTTAGGTAATAAGGATAAGGATAAAATAGAAATGGTTCAATTCCATCAAAGTTATAGTTACGAAGATTTTGTGATGGGATATAAGCCTAATGAAAATGGCGGTTTTGACTTGCAAAGAGGAATTTTTTATAAGTTCTGTGCAAAGGCGAAAAGTGATCCTGACCACAAGTATTTCTTCATTATTGATGAAATAAATAGAGGTAATCTGAGTAAGATATTCGGTGAGTTGCTTATGCTGGTAGAGAATAGTTATCGTGATGAGGAAATTACGTTAGCGTACAATCAGGAATTATTCTCTGTGCCTAAAAATCTATATATAATAGGTATGATGAATACTGCTGACAGAAGTTTGGCTATGATAGATTATGCTCTTCGCAGACGTTTTAGCTTTGTTGAGATGAAACCAGGATTTGCTACAGATGGATTCCGAAACTATCAGGAAAGTCTTTCGAGTGACATCTTCGATCAGGTGATTGCTGGAATAGTACAGTTGAATCAGGTAATTGCCAATGATGATTCATTAGGCGATGGCTTCTGCATAGGACATAGTTATTTTTGTATTCAAGAAAAATTCAGTAGAGAATGGTTGAAAAATGTGATAGAGTTTGATATTATTCCTATGTTGCATGAATATTGGTTTGATGATAAGAATAAGTGTCAGCAGGAAATTGAAAATATAAAAAGTTGTTTGTAATGACAATAGATAAAGGTATACCTATCAAGAATATTTTCTATATGTTGACCTATGCTTTCAAGGAATTGAATTGCGGGAATTATAAACGTGTAGAGACAGAGAATTTTGGCAACATACATGATATGTTTGCCGAGATTCTCTACTTGGGTATTTCGTATGTATTGAAGCAGGGGTTGCATCGTGAGTATGTTGATTGCGAAGATACTCTTTCTACATTGCGAGGAAAGCTTGATGTTCGGGCAACGATAAAAGAGAAAATGAGGCAAACGGCAAAGCTTGCTTGTGCCTTCGATGAGTTCTCATCAAACAATATCTTTAATCAGGTGCTAAAAGCTACAGTTGTATTATTGCTAGGTTGTGGTGATGTGAAGTCCGCAAGAAAGGGGAAAATAAGAAAGTTAATGCTATTCTTTGAAAATGTAGAGAATATTGACTTGAAAACAGTAAGGTGGAGCAGCCTCAGATATGATAGAAATACTCAAACTTACCAAATGCTGCATAGTATTTGCTACTTTGTTGTTTTTGATTTACTTCTGACAACAGAGAATGGTAATCAGCAAGTTCCGATGTTTTCAGATGAGAATATGGCACTATTGTTTCAGCATTTTATATTGGAGTATTATCGTAAGGAGCATCCTGATTATGGTGCTAAAGGCTGTCGGGTAAAATGGAATTTAGATGAGGATGAGGTTCCGTCAAGCTTGTTGCCAACAATGAATACTGATGTAACCTTGCGATTGGGTGACCGGACGCTAATTATTGATGCAAAGTACTACAGTCATACATTACAGGAAAACTTTGGAAAGCAAACAATACATTCCGCCAACCTGTATCAGATTTATGCTTATGTTACTAATGAAGATATAGATCAGAATGGTTATCAGAAAGGTAATGTAGATGGTATGCTCCTCTATGCTATGACCGAAAAATATGGCAAAAAATCAGAACGTATAAAGCTTATGGCTGGTAATGTGATTTATGTTAAAACGTTGGATTTAAGCCAGGATTTTGAGGAGATTAAAAAGCAATTGGATGAGTTTGCTCTGAGTGAATAAATTCTAAAAGGTAATTAGTGCTCACTGAATTAATGTTAAGTGTTTAATAATTAGATATTTATGACACTTTTAGTTTGCCTGTTTCACTAAAAGCAGTAAGGGACTTCTGAAACCTCATGATCAACGAACATTGAATGCTATATTCGATATCTTCGCACAGCAAACATATATGCATGAGAATAATGTTCATATTTGTGCAAACCGTATCGTTAGCATCTTCTGGAAACCAGCGAGTGCTGGACAGAAATATGTTACTTTGTCAAGAACGTGATGAAGTTCCTTAGGGAACTTTGTCTTGTACTTTTCCGAATTTGGCTAAAATTTAAGTTTTTGACCAACTTGGAGCGGAAAGTTCGCTACGCTCCAAGTTTGGCTAAATATTAATTCAGTGAACACTAATTTAGAATTTTAATGAAACAAATTCATCAAAAAGGAACAAAAAACATCCTCACTGCTATGAATATCGCAACTATGAGGATGTTATTAATCAGCTTAGCTGGGGGTGTAATTTAAACTGTGTCAAGGCTTGTTCTTAACTTTCATTCCCACTCCC
>ERZ791628.206-NODE-206-length-27585-cov-4.47265_pt1 | contig 27585 bp, 53 predicted proteins | sample MGYA00510265_ERZ791628 | MGnify/ENA primary metagenome ERZ791628 (study PRJEB30046, sample SAMN00715184) | human gut metagenome | study: EMG produced TPA metagenomics assembly of the A metagenome-wide association study of gut microbiota in type 2... | reverse complement strand
TGTTTTCTTCTTACCGCCGATAATGTGACATACCATGCATGGTGGACGGCAAAAGGGCGGCAGCTCGGCGATTATGTCAAAGGTAAGTCCGCAAAAACGTGCCCCGGCACAAACTTTTTCGGCGGCAACACACGGGCGGCATATGAAAAAAATCTCCGCCCGATGATAGAATCAAAGGGGGAGACAGTTTTGAAAAAGGTTGAAAGCATTAACGATATCGTTTGGGAGCTGACAAACGCGGGAATCATCACGGACGGCAAGCTGTGGATGAAGAAATGTGAAGAAGATAAAAACGTTTATTGGCTGTGTTACAAGATGGCAAATAAATTGAGGGGGACTTTATAATGAAAGATAGATTTTCAAAATTACTGACTGTCAAAAGCATTATAACAATCTTATTGACGGTAGTCGCTTCATATTTAGCAATTATAGGGAAATTCGATATAAAAGAAATTTATTTAATAATAATCGGATTTTATTTCGGAACTCAAAAAATAAAGGAGTAATTTAATGAATAACATAACGCCCGAAGCCATGGAAGAATTAAAGTTAGTTTTTGTGACACGCAAAGAATGCGTTGAAACAAATGACGAAATAACGCGAAAGCTCAACCGAGATTATGCCGATTTAAGTGTAATAAAATTTCAACTTAAGCTTATATTAGGGATTTTATCCGCTGTCGGGGTGGCGGTTCTTAGCCTTGTTATTAATCAAATATGGAGGGGATAATATGAATTGCAATGAGTGCAAATCAAATAAATCTGATGAGAGTTTTGCGATGGAATTACTGACAGCATATTCAAAACAGGCACATAAATGGTTTATTGCTTTTCTTGTGGTGTCTTGTTTTTGGTTTGCTACTATTGGCGGTTTTGTGTGGTTCTTAAATCAATATAATTTTGAAAGTTGTGAATGTGTACAAGACGGTCAAGGGATAAACAATATAAATAATCATATTGGAGGTACTGTGTATAATGGGGCAGAAGCTCAAGAGTAGAACAATGACAAAAAAGAACGGCAAAGCTAAAGGGACATTGATACGCAAAACAAAAAAGAAAAAGGGGTGATTCCCTTGTATAGATTTGATTTTATGCGTTCGGAATATGAATACATATTAAATGAATGTTGCTTCACGGACGAAGAAGAAAAAATTTTAAATTTGCGCCGAAAAGGCAAAAGCAACATTGAAATTTCTTTTATTTTATGTATATCTGAACGCACAGTGCAAAGAAGAATCAAAGACATAGCAAAGAAAATCCAAAAACTTTTAATTAAATATTGATATTACCTAATTTTTGATAAACCGCTGCGGCTTTTCCTCCTTTCTCCGCGGCGGTTTTTTGTCGTATATTTGGCAGTTATGCAAATTAATTTGGTGCTATTATATAATTAAGAGGTGGGGACATGAAGCTTTTAAAAACGTTAATGTGCGCTATTTACGACATGACCGATGAAGATTGGAAATTATTCCTACAAAGAGAAAACAATCTTGATGAATGGTACGAAATATTAAGATTAAAACTTGATAAAGAACAAAAAACAAGGGGGATAAAAAATGTATAATCCATATTTAAATAATTATGCTCAAAACAACTATACCCCGTATAACTCGCAAAATGCCATGTATAGCGCGCCTATGAATCAAGGGCAACAACTTATTAGGGTAAACGGCTTAGAGGGCGCAAAAGCGTATCAAATGGGCGCAAATAGCACTGTAGCGTTATTCGATAGCAATAACGATATAATGTACGTAAAAAATACGGACGGTGCAGGATTCGGAAGTATAAGAGCATTTAAATTCGTTGAAATGGATTTGAACAACTCCGTGCCAGTATCGGAATATGCAACAAAAAACGAGCTTGAACAATTGCGACAGGAGGTTAAAAATTATGCCGAGCAGTTTATTTCAAAATCAAAATCCGCAAAGACAAAATCCGTTACAGATGATAGCGGAGTTTAAAAAGTTTGCAAAAAATATGTCTCCGCAAAAAGCGGAAGAGCTTGTAAAACAAAAACTTCAAAGCGGAGAAATGTCACAGGCTCAATTTGAGCAGTTAAAACAACAGGCGCAAAGTTTTCTATCGTTCTTAAAATAATCGGTGCACAGATTATTTTCAGATAAATATTTATTTAATGGAGGTAAACAATCATGGATAATTATTCATTATCTGACATTAAAGCCGTAACTGACGGTATGAATGACGGCTTTGGCGGTTCGTGGATTTGGGTCGTTATTATTTTTCTGTTCGCATTCATGAACGGCGGTTTTGGAATTAACCGCAACGGCGAATTGGGAAATTATGCAACCGCCGCAACACAGCAAGAAATTCTGTTCGGGCAGCATTTCGGACAAGTCAATGAAAGATTGACGAATCTTGGTAACGGCATTTGTAGTCTGGGGTACGATATGCAAGGCAATATTGGACAACTTGGAAAAGAAATGGCACTTGCACAGAACAACACGAATATGACTGTAATGCAGACAGGTAATAACATTCAAGCACAGATTGCCGAATGTTGCTGCACTACTCAAAGAGGGTTAGACGCGGTAAACGCGAACATAGATGCGAAGTTTGCAGCACTTGAAAAATCACAGCTTGAACAGCGCATAGCGGAACAGTCGGCAAGAATCGCAAGCCTTGAAATGGATAACCGCATGGCGTATGTAGTAAAATATCCTAACGGATTTACTTATAACGCAGGTGCTTCGCCTTTCTGCGGTTGCAACACATGCGGCTGCACAACGTTTACAAACGTTTAAACATCATTAAAAAATAATTACGGCACTTTGCCGAGGTAAACAAAAGGCGGCAGGGGTGCGTTGCATTCTTGCCGCCTTATTATTAAAAATTGGAGGATTTAAAAATGGCAAAATCATTAGGTTATTATACATACACGGGAGTACAAGAAGTTGCGGCAGGCAATATTATGCCGCTTACAAACACAATCAGGCAATTTGGTAATTGCATAAGATTGCGCAACAATGCGGTTGTAATTCGTAACGCTTGCAGCTGCAACGGAACAGACAGAGCAGCCGGTTATTACACTGTTTCGGTAAATGTGACAGAAACAGCGAGCGCAGAGGGCGTTGCAACTATTTCACTTTATCAAGACGGGCAACTTGTTCCCGGGGCGGTTCAGTCAGTAACCGCAGCTGCGGACGGAGTGATTCATTTTTCCTTTAGTGCTCCCATTAGAGTATTTTGCGGACAATCTGAAAGCGTTTTGACAATATATTCAAACGGTCAAAATGTAAATACGATGAACGTGGCAATTGAAGTTGTAAAAGAATGAACGAGAAAAAACAATTGGATTTTTTAAATGTTCTTTCGTTAATTTCTTTTGCATTGCAAATTAAAACGGTAGAAAATACTTTCACAATTGAAGATATTCAAAAAGATAATGATAGAATAATGCAAGAATTGCACAAGCACATGGAAGAACAAGATAAAAAAATCAATGAAATTTGGGAGGTGCTACATAATGGAAAAATTCGATAAAAAAATCGCACATGTCATTGATGAACTTTGCGATTCTGTGGAATATGCGGAACAATATGTCGGTGAAAAGATGAAAGGCAATACAAACAAAGCGGCAAAGTTTAAAGAAATGGCATTAAATGAGCATAATCACGCGCAAAATTGGTACACATGGACGGAAGAATATGCGGCGGAACTTGAGAAAATAATGCCGCTTACCTCTGACGATGTTGACGAATGGGAAAAATGCAAAAAACTTTTTGCCGAAAAAACCGCAATTATAAAATATATGCTTGATAGGTGACAGCATGACAAACGCGGAGAAATTGCAAGACATACAAAGCGAAATTGATAAAATAATTAAAAGTGACAAGCTTAATCTTGACATGTGCCAAAAGCTCACATATCTAAAAAACGCAGAAACCGTGTTTAAACAGGTTTTGAACCGAAGTAATGAAATTATATTAAATGAAAATGAAAACGCGTTTAAAACGATTTCAACCGCTTCTATGACAGAATTAAACGATATTGAACCGTCATTAATGCATTTTATCAAATTTCATACGCTTGAAAACCTACAAAAACTATGTTTAGAAATTCAAGAATTTTGTCAATCGGTCTATGCATTAACAAAAAATGAAGAAGAACGAAGCATATATTTTGATATGGCAAGGAAAATAAATCGGTAAAGAAAAGCACCTCATTTTTTGGGGTGCTTTTTGTGTTTAAATAATGTTATAAAAAAATTTGAATTTTTTTTAAAAAAAGTCTTGACATTGTTTAAATGACGTGTTACAATATAATCAATGAAAGGGAGGTGAATATATGGTAAGACCATTAAAAAGCAACGGGAAGTGTGGCAGTAAACTTGTCACTTTCCCGAAAGAAATTATCAGTATTGCAGGACTTGAAAACGCGGAATCGGTAAAGGTGGAAGTAAAAAAAGGCAAAATCATTTTAGAAAAAAACAAATAAAAAGGAGGGCAAAACATGAACATGGCAAAGAGAGTGTATTTAACAATAAACCTTGCGGCGATATGGATTGCGGCGCTGATTGTGTGCGACGCTGTGGGAATCGGGAAACTGTCGTTTTGTTACGGCGCGGCGGTGATGTTCGCGCTTGTAATGTCAACAGTGACAGCGTATGAACTGATTAAAAGAAATTAAAGGAGGGCAAAAACAATGTTGAGTTTAAACGGTTGCTGAATTTATAAAAATTACAAAAGATTCTTACGGCGGAGAGGTTATAAGGCAGCTTGAGGAAAGCTATGAGGAGGAAAAAATAAAATGATATACAAAAATATTTATGATTTTCAAGTTATGGAAACAATAAAAAGAGGCGAAAAAGTTTATTGTACGGACAAGCGCAATAAAAAGATTTTTGAATTGAACGAGCGCACAGTAAATTCGGTTTTTGAATTGCTTGGAATGGCAGAAAAGGAATCGGGCAGCAATAGGATGGAATTTTTTACGGAGGTTAACTCATAATGTTTATGTGTGAAAATTGTGGACATGTTACCGAAAATCCAAAGGAAACACAGGAAACAATAGGAGAATTTCACGGACAAGCAGTAACGGAAGCGCGAAAAATATGTTCATTGTGCGGCGGTGAAATGATACCTGCCAAACAATGCAAACGGTGTCGAGGATGGACATTGGAAGATGACGATTTTTGCGAGGGTTGCAAGGAATATGTAAAATTGAAGTTTGAAAACACAATGGCGGCAAACTTTACGGATTTAGACAGGGAATTACTTAATATTTTATATGAGGGGGAACGGATATAATGTTTGAAAATGGTGTCAAAGGGTATGTAAAAACGGTAGCGGTTGTCAAAGTAAATTTTCCGATTGATTATAACGACAACGAAGATATAAAATGCGCTCATTGCCCTTATTTAGGCAAGAATGACAGAATATGTCTTTTAAACAATGAAGTTATAGCATATCCTTATAAATACGTAGGGCAAAAATGTCCGCTCAGGAGGGTTGACGAATGAAGTTTAGAGATTTAACCGATGAAGATATAGAAGTGCGCGTCCAAAGCGTAAAACTAAATCCGGACAAATCTCCGAAAGGTGTAATCTTGCTGCTATACAAAAATGCTCGCGTTGATATGAATATCCTTGATGAAACTGTGGGGGCTGAAAACTGGCAACGAGAACATTACGAATGCAAAGGAAATTTGTTTTGCCGTGTAGGAATTAATGTCAATTATAAAGATAATGACCTCACAGAAAAATGGGTTTACAAATCCGATTGCGGAAGTGAAAGCAATACTGACGCGCAAAAGGGAGAAGCGAGCGACAGCTTTAAACGTGCATGTTTTAATTGGGGGGTAGGTCGAGAACTCTATACAAGCCCTTTTATATGGGTAAACGCTGATAAATGTAATATTATAAACGAAAAATGCTATGACCGTTTTTCAATTAAAAAAATTGTAATCGAAAATAAAAAAATTGTCGCATTGTCGATTATTAACAATTCGATAAAATCAGACAGTATCAATGACAAAAGGTGTTTCGTATGGAAATCACAAAATTAAACGCTTTTGCCGTGTTAGGTCAAGCCGTTTCTCAGTTGGAGGACGGCAAGACTTACACGGTAGAGATTAAAGAGAAAAAACAAAAACGAAGCCGTGAAGCTAACGCATACGCATGGGCGTTACTTGATAAACTTGCGGCAAAACTGCATACTCCCAAAGAAGATATTTATCGAGATGTAATAAAAAACATCGGCGGAAATAATGAAACGGTTTGCGTTCAAAATAAGGCGGTAGAACGACTTTGCGAGGGGTGGAAGCGTAACGGCATAGGGTGGGTATTCGATACGTTTGAGAGCAAAATAGAGGGGTGCACGAATGTCATTTTATATTATGGCTCATCGACATATGACAGCGCGCAAATGCACCGCTTAATAGATTTAATTGTTCAAGAATGCAAACAACAAAACATTGAAACGCTTACACCCGAAGAATTAGCGAGGCTGAAATATGAATAGCATTATAAAAGGCAACGAAAACGGCAGATGTTTCATTTGCGGCAAATATTGTCAAACTGAATGTCACCACATTTTTGGCGGAGCTAATCGCAAAAAGTCTGAAAAATTAGGACTAAAGATAGATTTGTGCCATAAATGCCATAATGAACCGCCTCACGGCGTGCATTTTAATAAAATAATAAATATTTATATTAAGGCATTAGGGCAACAACAAGCAATGCAGTTTTATAATTGGACTATTGAAAAATTCATACAAGAAATAGGGAGGAATTATATTTGACACAATGCGAAAAAATAATTGATTATATTCATGTTAATGGTTCTATAACTCCGCTTGACGCGCTCCGCGAATTTGGTTGTATGAGATTGGCAAGTAGAATAACGGACTTAAAACAACAAGGATATGAAATTAGAAAAACAATGGAAAACAATAAAAACAGATATGGCGATGTCGTAAGATATGCGCGATATACATTGAAAGGGGTAAACAATGAATAATATTTGTATTATCGGGAATTTATGCTCACAGCCCGAATTAAAATCAACACAAAGCGGCGTTATGGTGTGCGCTGTCAGCGTAGCTGTTCCGCGTGATTATAAGGTAAATGGCGAAAAAGTAACCGACTTTATGCCGTGCGTGTTTTGGAGACAAAAAGCTGATTTTGTTTCTCGATATTTTAACAAAGGCGATAAGATAGCAGTAGAGGGCAGTCTTGAAAGCCGAAAATATACCGACAAAGAGGGAAAAAATCGTATAACGTGGGAAATAATCGCAAACAAAGTTGGTTTTTGTGGAAAAAGAGAAAGGCAAGAATCCGCCGAACCAAATGTGCAATCCCCAAATGAATCGCCATTTGGAGATGATGAATTGCCGTTTTAAAAAAGTATTGACATAGTAGCAAATTTATGTTATAATAATTATATCAAAGGTTGTTATTTAAGTAGCAGTTAAATAACAATGCTAAACTGAATAACAACCGCATTTCCCGTGTGTTTTGAATACTGCTACTATTCAAGGCACACGGATTTTGTTTATAAAAAGGGGTGAAATAATGGAATCGGATAAATTGAAAGGAATCAAGCTTAACAAAGACGGGTACGGTTTTATTCCAAAGATGGTAATGCAAGACGAAAATATAAGCATTGCCGCAAAGGCAATATATTCTTATTTTTGCAGTTTTACGGGCGCGGGAGATTGTTGTTTTCCTACTCGAAAACGAATCTGTTTTGATATGGGAATCTCAAATGATAGTTTGGGAAAATACATAAAGCAGCTTGCCGATAACGGTTATTTAATAGTCGAACAAGTAAAAGAAAATGGCAGATTTTCGCACAACATATATGCTTTACCCGATACGAAATTACCGTGTCCGAAAATTTCCGATACGGAAAAAACCGAATACGAAAATTTGGACACTAAAAATAACAATAATAAAATTAACAATATTAATAAAAATAACAGTATTATTAAGAAAGAAGGTAAGAGCGGATATGCCGAAATTCTTTCATCAGTCAATGATGACAGTTTAAGAGATTTGTATTATGAGTTTATAAAAATGCGAAAGCTTATAAAATCGCCGATGACAGACAGAGCGTTAATAATGCTTATAAAAAAAGTTAACGAATTGGAAACATCGATTGACGGTCAAAAGGCATTACTTGAAACAGCAATTATAAATAATTGGAAAAGTGTATACCCATTGAAACAGGGAAACGAAAAGCCGCAAAAGGATAATTCCAAATATGCGCTTGATGATATGGCAGCTATTGAACGGAAAAAGAGGCTTGAAAAAATAAGAAGGGGGCAGGGCAATGAATGATAAAGACAAAAAACAAGATGAGAACCAGCCCGTCAATCCGTGCTTGTACTGCGGCGAGGAAGTACCGGAGGGCTCGCACGTTTGCCCGAACTGTGAAAAGGATTTGGCGAAGGGAGCGGAAAAAGATGAGAGTGTTAATTGCATGTGAAGAAAGTCAAAGAGTATGTACAGCGTTCAGAGAGCGAGGGCATGAAGCCTACAGTTGTGACATAATAGACCAAAGCGGAGGACACCCCGAATGGCACATAATGCAAGATGTCTTACCATTGCTTGATGGCAACTGTGAATTTGAAACAACTGACGGTGTAAAACACGAGATTGACGGTAAATGGGATTTGATTATAGCACATCCGCCGTGTACATATTTGAGCAATGCAGGAGCACGACATTTATGGAAAGGACACAAACTAAATAAAGAACGATACGCAAAAGGTTTAGAAGCAAAGGGATTTTTCTTAAACTTTATCAATGCCAATTGTGACCGAATTTGTGTTGAAAATCCTATCCCGTCAAAAATTTATGGTTTACCGCCGTATTCTCAAATTATTCAGCCGTACGAATATGGGCACCCCTATACGAAAAAGACGTGCCTGTGGATTAAGGGTTTAGAAAAATTAATACCTACAAATATAGTTGAAGTTATTGGCACATTTTGTCCAAGTGGTTCGTACAGCAATAAACACGGGGAGAAACACAAAGGCTTATTTACTAAAAACAGAGCAAAACAACGCAGTAAAACATTTCCCGGGATAGCAGAAGCAATGGCTGAACAATGGGGTTAAAGGGGGAAACAAAAGATGATTGAATTTATAAAAACAAACGCGTTTCCGTGCGTGATAATCGCGCTCTACATATGCGCGGCGATACATGACGGAGCGCGGCTCGAATTAGTAAGGGCGTTATACTGGCTTGCCGCGGCAGTTGTAAATGCGGCGGTATTGATGATGTGAAAGGGGTAACAGACGATGAATAAAGCAACGATATATGATTTTGCAAGAATGTGCAATAATTTCAGTTTTAACTGTAGTGAATGCCCGTTGCACTTAAGTGGTCGCGGAATGTGTTTAGGTTGCGGTGAATTTATTATCGATTTAACTGATAAAGCAAACGAAATTATTTTAAACTGGTGCAAAGAACACCCTGTTGAAACACGACAGGACAGGTTTTTGAAGATGTTTCCGAATGCGTGGTTAGATGATAATAAAATGGTAGATTTGTGTCCGAAACGTGTTGATAAAAATTATACACACAAAAATCAACAATGTATAGATACAGATTGTGATGATTGCAAAAAAGAATATTGGCTTGCGGAGGTAGAAGAAAGTGAGTGAGCATGAAAGATTGGTTGAGTTGTTGCAAGATTGGGGTAATAAAGAAAATGACGGTGTAAGGGCAGAAAGCATCGCTGATTACCTGCTTGAAAATGACGAACGCCCAGCGAATAAAGCACTTGAAAAACAGATACCGAAAAAGGGAATTATGATAGGTGATAATTATTCAAGCGTGCTGTCCTGCCCCAAATGTCGCAATCCGATAGTAAATGTTTGGGACATTGCTAAATATGAACCGAACTATTGTCATTATTGCGGACAGGCTTTAGATTGGAGTGATAGCGAATGAAAGAACGAGAAAATTATATGCTCTGTTGTGGTTGTGGCTATGCAGTAAAAGAGAAAAATATATTCAAAAAGGCTTATCAAAATACTGCTATTTGTTTGTGCAGAAAATGCGCCAATGGGCTTGTTAAAGATATTGAAAATTGGAGTGAAACAAAATGTCAAAAAGCAACATAATAATACATAAAGCTGACTGTATAAGCGATTATAACGCATTAGCATATATTCAAGAAGTTATTCGTGGCGGAAGAATAAGTAATAACGGTAGCTATTGTAGCGTTACAACATTTAAAGACGGAGTAATAGTCTACGCTGACAAAAAGAAATCGGATATATTTACAGTTACAAGGAGGGTGATGCAGAATGACAGATAAACAGATTATAAAAAATGCAGAATATCATAAGCTTGGAAATTGTTCGAGGTGTGATTACAAAAATCATGGTAGCAACTGCTTGCACGAACTTCTCAACGATAGTATTAAAATGGCTAAGCGATTACGTGAGGATGTCGCAGACCTTGAAGAGGTTTATAATGATGGCATTGTATGTATCAGCCTTATAACGGCTGAAAATAAGTGGTTGTTGCAAAAATTGCAACATGCAAAATCCGAAGCAATAAGAGAGTTTGCGGAGAGGTTGAAATCAAAACTATGATGGGATACAGAGTTTGAGAATATGCTTGTATTTGAAACCGATATAAACAACCTTGTAAAAGAAATGACGGAGGCAGAAAAATGATAGATATTTACATTGATGATGTAAGAGTAAAGACGATAGGCTTATCCGAAAAACATAATCTTATTTTGGAAGCAAAGAGTGATAAGGAAAATAAAGTTCAAATCTTGCTTGATGATGAGGAATTAAAAACCTTATACATATTGTCAAAGAACAGATGTGAAGTACAGGGTTTGATTCCGGTATATGACACAATTTCCAGTACTGCTGATGTGGTAGAAATTAGGCAAGGTAAATGGAAAATCGAAGAATATAAAAATCATCTCAATGTTGTTTGTTCAAATTGCAACAAAGAGTTTTATGTTTATAAACAAGGGCAATATAGGATTGACCGTAGCAATTATTGCCCTAACTGTGGTGCGAAAATGGGCAAAGGACAGGAGTGTTGACAATGAAACACAGGAATTGCCGCGGTGAAATGATTCCGCACGGTACGTTTCGGTTAAAGAACGGAGCATTGAGATATTTATTTAAATGCGATAAATGCGGCAGGATTTACGCATACAGACATGAATCACGGGGCGATAAGAGAGTATACATAAACGAAAGCGAAAGAATGCTGAAAATATGCGAAGAGTGCGGCACTGAATTTTGGGGACACCCCGAAGCTCACACTTGTTGCATAGGCTGCGCGACAAAGCGGCGCATAAGGCTTACAGAGCAGCGAAAGGCAGCTGAGAAAGAAGAAATTAAGGAACGGAAGAAAAAGCCACCAAAAGCGTCATTGCGAGATTATTCAGAGGCAGTAAAACAGTATCGGGAACAAATGGGAAGATATTTATCGTACCGTGATTTTCAGAGCGGTAATTATTAAAGCCTTGACAAAACGCCCGAAATAGTATATAATAATATAAAATGAGGTGAATATTATGCAGTTTAAGATTGATTATCCAAAACCTAAAACATTATGGACAAAAAGATTCAGCTTAAACTGCTACTATTCGGGTGTTCATTGGGCGGTAAGGAAAAAAGACGCTGATTATTGGCATTTACTCACTTTATCAGCAATAAAAAGTTTAAAGCCTACAAATAAACCTGTTATATTAACTTTTTATTTCAATGACGGATTAGATATATCCAATCACGCCGCTATTGCCAAAATGATAGAGGACGGATTAAAAGGCAGAATAATACAAGACGATAATAGAAAATTTGTAAAAGGTCACGAATATTATTTTCACGATAAGGATTATATCCTTGTAGAGATTAGAGAGGTAGAGCAATGACGATTGTCAATAAACCTACGGCAGAATTAAAACCGTATGATAAAAATGCAAAAAAGCACGATAAAAAACAGATTGCAAATGTTGCGGAAAGTATTAAACAATTCGGTTTTGTGCAACCGATAGTCTTAGACAAAGACAACAATGTTATTATCGGACATTGCAGACTTGAAGCAGCGAAGAAACTACACCTTGCGAAAGTGCCGTGCGTTATGGCGGATGATTTAACCGATGAGCAGGTTAAGAAACTACGCCTTTTAGACAACAAATTGAATGAAAGCGACTGGGAGATAGACCTCATAGCAGAGGAAATAGCCGACCTCGATTTTGACGGTTTTGATGTGGGCTGGGAGTTGCCCGAAGATGAAGAAGCGGAAGAAGGGGAGGACGAAGCCCCCGAAGTTGACGAAGAAACCGAGCCTATAACAAAACTCGGCGATATTTGGCAATTAGGCGGACACCGTTTAATGTGCGGCGATAGCACCGACAAGGAAACTGTTGAATTGCTTATGAATGAAAATAAAGCGGATATGGTATTTAATGACCCGCCTTACGGAATCGATATTGTTTCAAACAACAAAGTCGGTGGCGGTGGCGCAACTCATTTTGAAAAAGTAGGGGGGGATATTGTTCAAGCCTCCGCTTATATGGCTATCAAAGGCGATAATACGACTGATACTGCAAGACTTAATTATGAGATTATAAAAGACCTCTCCAAAAATCAAATTATATTTGGCGGCAATTATTTTACAGACTTTTTACCTCCAAAAGCTTGTTGGTGTATTTGGGATAAAGAAAACACAGGTAATTTTGCTGATGTTGAAATGGCTTGGACTTCTTTTGATAAGGGAGCAAAACTTTATAGGTGGCTATGGAATGGGCTTTGTAGAAAAGGCGAAAGAAGTATTGAGGGTAAATCGAGAGTGCCCCCCACGCAAAAGCCTGTGGGTTTGATTGCTGAAATATTAAAAGACTTTACAAACGAAAACGATATTATTCTTGATTGTTTTGGCGGTAGTGGCTCAACATTGATAGCTTGCGAACAGATAGACCGGCAATGCTATATGATTGAATATGAAGCATACTATTGCGATGTAATAATCAAGAGATGGGAAGCATTGACAGGAGAAAAAGCCGTTAAATTAAATTAAGTGAAGTGAGATGAATGGCGAATGGCAAACTGAAAAACGAAAATCGACCGCATAAGTTAACTGCGGAAGAAGCGCGAAAAGGCGGAAAAAATTCCGTAAAGTCTCGGAAACAAAAGAAAACGATACAAAATATCCTTACTGCCTTATGCGATAGCAAATGTTCAGATATACCGCAGTTTAATAAAATAGCCGCTAAATTAGGATTAGACGGCGATAAAAGCGTCAAAGAGTTATTTACCCTCGTATCTACATTAAACGCTTTGAAAACGGCTAAAATGGACGATTTGGGGAAAATGGCAGAGTTGTTAGGCGAACAGAGAGAGAAAGACGAAAATCTTGAAAGCGTACAGAAAACGCTTATAAAGATAAAGGAGACGGCTATTGAATACAATCGAAATAAGTCCGAAACAGAGTGAATACATCTTAAACGCAAATAGCCGTTGGAATATCAAAATGGGAGCAACGCAGAGTGGGAAAACCTATCTTGATACACGGTATTTAATTCCCCAAAGACTGCTTGAAAGAAAAGGCAAAGAGGGGTTGAACTTCATTGTGGGCGTTACAAAGGAAACAATAGAACGAAATGTTCTGTCGAAAATGCGCGCTTTGTGGGGGACTGATAGAGTATCGGAGATAAACTCTAAAAACCGTGCAAAGATATTCGGTGAAATGGTATATTGTATCGGGGCAAAGGATAAAGGACAGGCGGCGGCATTTCGTGGAGCAACGGCAAAATATTTGTATATAGATGAGTTCCCCGATATTTCCGAAGATGTATTCAGTATATTTTCTTCCCGTCTGTCAATGCCGTATTCTTGTGCTGATATGACGGGAAATCCTAAAGACCCTGCACACTGGTCGGAGAATTTTATAGCAAGCGACAGGGATATATATTTTCAGCGATATACTCTGTATGACAATCCTTTTCTTTCGCCTGAAACAGTACACAATATTGAACGAGACTATAAAGGCACGGTATATTTTGACCGTTATGTTTTAGGATTGCCGAAAAGGGCAGAGGGAATTGTATTTCAGAATTTTGCCGACAATACAGAAAATTATCTTGTAGACAATATCGAAACAGGTTTCCGGTGGTGTGGCGTAGGTTATGACTTAGGCGGCAACAAATCAAATTATGCCTTGGTTGCTTCCGCTTTAGGCTATGACGGCATTCTGTATGTGTTGAAAGCCGTTGAAATAGAACCACAGTATTTAAAAATAGAAGATGTAGAAAAAGCCGCGCAGGACTTTATAGAGAGCGTAGAAAGCGAATATAATACCCGTGCCGGGATTTGCTATGTGGACGATAACTATTATACCACAGTAAACGGCTTGAACGATTGGCGATATATCTTTGATATCGCGGCAAAAATAAAGGGGAACATGCCGCTTGAAGATAGACCGCGAATGTTATCAAAACTTATGGCACAGGGAAGGTTTAAATTGGTAAAAGGCAAGTGCGAACCGCTTATATTTCAATTGCAAAATGCCGTGTTCGATGATAAGAGCGGGAAAACGATTATACTTGATGACGGCAGCATGCACATTGATGAAATAGACGCGTTATTCTATTCTGTTGCTGATAATTATGCATATTTAACATAGGAGGTTTAAAATGCGCGAGGTAGACATTTTAGGAGTAAAATATACCATAAAAGCAGATAATTCAAACAATCCCAAACTTATAGATTCAAATGCTTATTGTGAAGTATATTCAAAAGAAATAGTATATGATGAGAATTTAAAACATAATTATTATGATTGCAGAAGCGTTAATAACTTTGAAGAATTTGCGAAGAAAGTATTAAGACATGAAGCAATGCATGCTATATTTCATGAAAGCGGCTGCACAGAATGGGAAACAGACGAAATCTTGGTCGACTTTATAGCTGTGCAATACCCTAAAATTAAAAAGATATTTGAAGAAATAGAAAAAAGTTTTAACGAGGTGGAATGATGAAAAACGCGTTACATAATTTTTGGATTGCACTATTAACAAAGCTCAATAACAAAATCAATCAAGCGTTAAATATTGCAGACCCTAACAATACATCGCTTATTAACGCCGGCGATGGGGATAAAATAAACTTTTTTGCTATGGTAATAAAAAAAGTATTAAACCGTGCATTAATGGGCGCGGAATTTGACGTTATATCAGATAGCGCTCCCGTTGAGCCGTTAAAAGAACTATGCCAAAATTTAAATGAAAATGCGTACCGTATAACCGCGAATATGATAGGAGGGAATCCTCACTCGGAGTGTTGGGTTGTTCCTGCCTTTGTGTCCAAAAACGGAAACCAAAAATTAACGCATAGCATTATAAGCGGAGATAGAATATGTATAACCGAAATGCGAGATAATGACACTATATCAGAATGTTTCGTGGTGCTTAACGTAATTGAACGCCGCGACAAAAAATATTTTTTGTGCAGGAAACACAACCTTGACGACAACGGAAATTTAACAATATCATATTTTGTGGCTGACAATGAAGCAAACGAAATTGAAGCAAATATACCTGAATGGGACAGCTTTATAAATCAAGAAATAACATATCAAGGTGCAAATCATATTGGTTTTGGAAGGTATAAATCTCCTGTAATTCCCTTGAATAATGAAACTATATACGGCGTACCGTTAAATTACAGCTGTCAATTCATAGAGCAAAAACTGCAAGAAGCAGCGAATCTTATATCGCACGAAATGAAAGCAAGTAAAAAAATGCTCTTCCCAGATTATTCTATCGCAAAAGAAGATGGTCGCGGCAATGCAATAGGGTTACAATATGCAATAGACGGTTATATTTACCCGATTAAGAAAAAAGCGGGGGTAGATGGTAGCCTCATTGATGAGTACTGCCCTAACGTACGATATAGCGAATATGCTTCATATCTTGAAAATTTGCTTTGCCAATATCAGGCGCAAATGGGAGTGCGTGACCTTATAACTCACACAGAGAACACAAACGGGGCAACGGCTACAGAAATTAAGAGCAAAAATGCTGATAATCTTGCGCTTGAAACAAGTATAAGAAAAGCATTGCGTAAAGGCAATATAATGACACTTGAAGCCGATTCGATATATTTAGGGATTCCGCGCGATTTGTGGGAATATGACGAAGACTTCAAAGATATTTACGAGGACGAACAGCAAACACTTAACAATCTGATGTCATTATATAATACCGGAGCTATTGAGCTTGAAGATATTATAAAATATTGGTTCCCGACTTATAGCGATGAGCAAGTAGCGGAAAAGATAGCAAGGATAAACGAAGCAAAGGCAAACGATGTTAATAAAAGCATAGAAGATATGCTAAACATGTAAAATCAATGGTCGTTGCTGCAATATCTGCAATAACCACTTATTTTTTTAAAAAACTCTGAAAAAAGGTACTGACATTTGTATGCTATTGTGATAGAATGTATTACAGAAAAAGGGGGGAATGAAAGATGACAAATTACGAATGTATAAAAGAAGCAAATATAAATGAAATGACTGCCGTAATCGTGGCGGTGATGCGGTCAAGTATTTGCGAGTTCTGTATTCACGGAGAATGCGCAACAACAGGCAAATGCACAAAAAAAGACACATGGCAAATTGTGAAAGAATGGTTAAATACGGAGGTGAAATAACGAATACAAATAAAAACAAACACGGGGTATATATCCCTGCTGACCTATGGGAACAGTTACAAGACTTTTGCGAAAAGCATTACAATGTTTCCTGTTCTGCGGTTATATGCAGAGCGATAAAAGAATTGATTGAAAAGGAGGGTGGGCAGATTATATGATTTTATTTGCGCGGAAAATAATAGAGTTATTGTACTTCAAGGGCGTTATTGATAAAAAAGAATATAACCACATTATCGATACAATACAAGAACGCTTCCCGATTGAGACAACAATCGAAGCAATTGATGATGTAATTAAGGAAAGCAAAGGTGAAAAAAATGCAAAATTTAAAGAAAGCTGTTCTTGCAGCTATTAATAAGTTGGCAAGGTGATTGAATGAACGTTGAAGAACTGGAAAAAGCCGCTGAAAAAATATTTAATCGCGGTAATTATTTTAATGATTATGTGCTTGAAAAAATAGCAAAACGAATCAATAAATTTGGGCGATTGAATACGGCAGACCAACAGGCAATAAAAAACATGGGAAACATTAAAGTAGATATAAAAGATATTACAAAAAAGCTTGCAGAATTGACACAAAAAAACATCGATGAAGTAGAAAAGATTTATACTAATGTCGTTTCGGACGGTGTAAACTCATACAAACCGCTTTATGACTTTAAAAATATGAATTTTGTGCCATTTACTGAAAATGATTTTGCACAGGCTATTGTCGCGCACTGGTATAAACAAACAGCGGCGCAAATGATTAATTTAAGCCGAACGAAAGCAATAGGATTTATTGATTCATCGGGCGAATTTACAAGCTTACAAGGAAAGTATCAGAAAATAATAGATGAAGCCGTTACAGCTTTAACGACAGGAACAACCGATTTTAATACTGCAATGCGGCAAACTATAATTGAAATAGGCGGTAGCGGAATCGTTGTTGATTATGGAGAGGGCGTAACGCGGTCGCTTGATAGCGTTATCCGTGCCAATGTATTATACGGAGCGAAACAAGCGGCACAGGCTTATGACGAACATATAACAAAAGAACTTGATTTAAACGGGTGGGAAATAGACGCACATCCGGGGTGCAGACCGTCTCACATGATAATGCAGGGCGGTATATATGCGGCAAGCGATGAGCCTATAACCGTTGACGGCAAGGAATACAAAGGAATCTATGAAGATATAGGGGCGGAAGCTCTAGACGGTTCGGGAAGTGTTCAAGGACTTTTAAACGATTATGGCTGTTTGCATTTTAAAACAGGGTTTGAAATAGGTGTTTCAGAGCCGCGATATAGCAAAGACCAGCTTAAGAAAATCAAAGATGAATCAACAAAATTAATTAAATATGACGACAAGGAAAAAACTTTGTATGAGTGGAAACAAGTGCAAAGAGCCTTTGAACGTAATGTAAGAACAAACAAGATAAAATCAGAGATGTTTAAGATTACAGGAGATAACGCAAAGGCTAAAGAATATAAAGACACCGCCAAAGAATGGAAAAATAAATATAATAATATGGTTGACAGCATTGAGGGGTTATATGCAAGACCCGAACGCATGAGAGTATATTTTAAGAGCGGCAAATAATTATTTGAGAGAGGTAACAAGATGAGAATAATTAAACACGGTAATTATACCCCCCAAATGTATAGATTAGAGTGTAAGAAGTGCGGAACTATATGGGTAGAAGATGAACGGAAATTATATGTATTGATTCGCGGCAGCGTAGATAATGGAAAAAGATATGTGTTGGATTGCTGCCCTGTGTGCGGAACTATGGGAGAAACAGAAATAAAATCTTGACAAAACAGGACACAATTGATATAATATAAACGATGAGTTTTTTTATTTTAATTTCCTCTTGTAAAACGCTATGAGTTGTTAGCCATAGCGTTTTATTTTTATATGCTTGACAAACGTGGAAAGATTTGATATAATAAAATAGACAGGAAGCATTGCAAGGCTTGGGATAGGAATAACCTACCTATCCCCTTGCCTGTCACAATAACGGGTATGAGGTTATAACAGAAATCTTATAGCCTTTTTTATTTGCTATAATGCGGCATAGTGTAAAGGTAGCACGCAAAACTTTGACTTTTGACGTAGAGGTTCAATCCCTTTTGCCGCAACCATTGACTTTGTGGAAAGTATAAAACCACCAATCCGAACCGCAGAAAAAGCGGTATATAAAATATTTTAGGAGGGTATCGAATGGTAAACATTCACGAAATTTTAAAAGGCATAGGCGTTGAGATTCCCGCTGAAAAAAAGGCGGAATTTGATAAGGCTATGACCGAAAACTACAAAACGATTGCAGAAGTGCAGAAAATCAATGCGAAGCTTGAAGTCGCAAATACAGATTTGCAAGCGACAAAAGAAACATTACAAAACATGGCAACAGAGTTTAAAACATTCAAACAAAACAATTCATCGGCTGAGGACTTTAAGAAAAAATACGAAGATTTGCTCGCCGATAACAAGCGTAAAGAAAAAGCACAACAGGCAGCATATGAGGAAACACAGGAACGCGCAGTATTTGACAAATACTTTGCTGACAATCAAAAAGAATGGTATTCTCCAATGATTGCAGACGGATATTTTACAAAATTCAAAGAAGCGCGAAAAGCCGAAGAAAACAAAAGCAAAATGACGGCTGATATTCTGCATGAGTTGACAAAGGACGATGTGACGGCATTCAAGGGAGTTAAGCCCGATGTAAAACTTAAAGGCGCGTCACAGCTTGGCGGCACAGAAAGCCGCATGAAAGAACTTTATAAAAACAATCCTTTTTTTAAAGGGTAATCATTGGAGGTTAATTATATGGCAATTAAATATGGCAATCTTAACGTAGATGAAAAATACTCGGGTATTCTTGAGCCGAATCTGTTTTTTGATAGCATAATGGTTCCCGGGGTCACTTATACTGACAAATACCAAACTGGGCCGGCAGGCGGTATATATGTTCACAAACTCGACACGACAGCGGTCACCGTTGGCACGCCCGGAAGAGATTTTACAGACGAAGCTTCATCGGATACGCTGATTCCGATTCTTTTGAATAACAACTATATGAAGTCAAAAAAGATTTACGGAGTACAGGCGGCGGCGGTTGATTTTGACCTTGCAAACGAGCAGTTGTCTATCGCAACGCAAGAAATCAAAGAAAGCAGACAACAGTCCGCTCTTGGTTGTCTTGTTCAAGAGGGTACAAAGTCTAACGGTGCGGCTATTACTGCTAATGCTGTTGATGCTGTGCTTGACGAAGCGGCTAAGATTAAAAAGGGCAAGGCAAACGTTGTACTTTGTTCTCCCGACTTCTATGCGCTTGTACTTAAAGAAAACGGCAAGGACTTCACCCCGACAAAGAACGATGAGGTCGCTGCTACCGGTGCAATCGGCGATTTGTACGGTTTCACATGGATTAGAGCTGCTGGGCTTGGAGAAAACGAAGCAAAGTATTATGATAGCACGGGCGCATTGAAAACTGTTGTCCTCCACAAAGCGGCAACAACCGCCGCAGATGGTTCTGCTGTTGACTTCATTCTTTACAATAGCGAAACTCTTTCAATCGTTGATAATCTCGAAAGTTATCGTATTGTAGACAGCGAGAACTTCACGGGTTCTAAGGCGCAGGCAGAACTTAACACGGGCATGAAAGTTACTACTCCGGCACTTGCAGTAGTGAGAACGCATACAATCGCAAAAGGTTGATAGGAGGGTAAAGCGGAATGTATCTTGATTATCAAACATATAAACTTATGGGCGGTAGCCTTGACACTTCCGCTTTTAATACTTTTAACCGAAAGGCGGAGTATATCATAAATTCTCAAGCAGGCGGCAAGACGGGTGAGCGCATAGGCAAACTAACGGAGCTACCGCAAGCAGTAATTGACTGCATATATGACCTTATACATCACTTGTCTTGCCATGCTTTTGACGGTTCAAACGTGCAGAGCGAAAGTCAATCTTTGGGCGGTCAAAGCGAGAGCTACACATATTCAACTATGAACAAGAGCGAATCAGATAATACAATTGATGATATAATATATATGTATCTTTATCCGATAAAAACAAACGGTGTATCGGTATTGTATAGGGGTGTTTAAATGAAAGTCGGGTTTAATGTCAAATGGGGTTACAATGAAATTGAAATCCCTATTAATCAAGGCAAGCCTGTTTATGACGAACGGTCAAAAGGACTTTCGAAATTAAAAGACAAAACTTTCACGATAATAAACCGCATACCAACATCTGCAAGCAATGCGCAAATTGTTTTATATAAAAAGTACACGCTTAAAAACTGCGACTTTCAAAACGGAATATATGACCGCACGACAAACACAATGGTATACAAAGCGAATGCATGGACAGCGTGGATTGACGATTGGCAAAATTACAAGCCTCCTACATGGCTTGACGGTGGGTATTATGCCTTAGCAGATGATGAAAAGGGCAATCGTTTTACCGCAAATGTAGGGGATTTGCTTGTATTTGGGGATATTCCAGATATTGCGCCAACAACAGCGCAAGAATTTCAAAAGCTTGTTGAAAAATACAAGAATCAAGGCGGAACAATAACGTCCTCCGAAGCATATGTTAATTACAAGTCAAACGGCACTCCATGGAGAACGAATCACATTGAATTAATAAAGGGTTGATAACATGAGCAAAATATCATCACTCACTGAATGGCTTATGCAATGTCCGCAATTGTCGGCATTATGGAATATATCAGCGGAACTGTCAGACGGCGCAAATATTTTGATTCCGAGCGGAACAAGTGAAATGCGGTACGTAAATGATAATTTAGACGTTATAAATTATTACGAAGCAAATATAGTCCCTTTGCCGTCTGTGTATGAAGAATTTCAAGTTAATTGTTATAAGTCGTTCGTAAACAATGATAATAGCTATAATGTAATGAATTATGACGATGTAGAAAAAGTCATTGAATGGGTGCGCGAACAGGACGAAAAAGAAAATTTCCCTGTTTTAGAAGGCAAAAAAGTTGTTTCTATTGATGTTTTGCCGTTTCAACCGCAAATAAGAGGGATTGACCCCGATACATATTTAGTATGCTATTATTTCACAATACGCATACGATATGTAAATACGTCTAAAGGGCGGTCGGTAGAATGGCAGATGTAGAGGTTGACGTTCAAGGAATAACGGAAAAAGCGTATTCGAAAGTTGAAAATCCACCTTTTGGAATGTTTCTCGCTCATGAATGGAAACGGCTAATAAATCCGTACACACCACACAGAGAGGGCAACCTTGAAAATAACGTTACGTATGAACCGTTCTTGATACATTATAATTCCCCTTATGCGCATTATCAATATAACGGGGTAAACTTTAACTTTTTTAAAGAAATCAATCCGCTTGCTACTCATCACTGGGACAAAGCGGCGGAAGAAGCAGGGCAAAAAGAAAAACTAATCACCGCGGCAAATAGATATTTACGGAGGTGAAAAAGTGGGGAAAAAAGATAGTGCAAATGATGAATCAATAGCTTTATTTGCAAATAATACAACAGGAGGTATGGAAAAAATGGCAATTACAGATTTTAACAGCAATGCGAATCCCACAGTTGATACAAAATGTTGGAAAATTTACGCCGATGTAAAAGATACGGGAACTACTCCGACATGGGAGCTTCAAGGGCGCGGCATTGAAAGTTGGACGGAGGCCCTTAACGTAGATACCGACAGCACGGAGGACGTGCTCGGATTTGTTGATTTTTCTTTCGGGAATCCTAAGCCTACACAAGATGTTGACATTAAAGTCAGAAAAAATAGCAAACTTGGCGGAATGCTTTTTGATGCGTATTTTAACGGCAAAGGCAGAATTGAGAATATAGATATTCTGCAAAAGTATGAAATGGTTGACGCAGGTTCGGCAGACGCAGAAAATTGTAAGGCGCGTATTCAAAAAGGCTGTGCAATTGTAATCAATGAATTTCAAGGCGAAGCTGGCGGAAAGCTCACATTCTCCACAACTTGGAATTATACCGGGCAAATAACAACAGGCAAAATGCCTAAAACAGACGGTACATCAATAACTTTTACCGCTGACGAATAATAAAAGGCGGTTTATATTACCGCCTTTAAATTTATATTGAAAAGGAGATTTTTAACATGGCAGGAATTACACTAAATAAAGGCTTGCAGCCTTTTGACATTTATTTTGAGGATATTGACGAACACGACACAATATACTTCAATCCGTCCGACAGCGATTTGCCAAAAAGATTAATGCAGTGCAAGGATATTATTGCCGAAAAACAGAAAGGCATAAAACCGTATGAAGTTGACGAAAACGGAATCCCGAACACTGAAAGCGCAATCGCATACATGGAAGAAAACAGCAAGGTAATTTGTGATACTTTAGATTATGCTTTTGGCAATAAAGTGAGCGATGTTATTTTTAAACATTGCGGCGCGTTTTCAATAGTAAACGGAGAATATTATATTATGCTTTTTCTTAATGCTATCACTCCCGAACTTGAAAAGCTTATAAAAACAAACACAAAAACAGCGGAATCAAAAGCTAATAAATACTTGAAAAAGTATCAGCAATATAACAGATAATGAATAACCGTTTTTTGCCGACTGAAATAGTTATTAATGATAATGTATACCCCATTAATCAAAAAGGCGATTACGGCGTAATTTTGGACGTTTTAGAAGTATTAGACGATAAAGAATTAACGGAGCAAGAAAAAGCATATGTTTCATTGCTGATATTCTACAACTTTAATATTCCTAAAGAGCAAGAAGAAATACAAATCGCGGTAAATGAAATGCTAAAATTTATTAATGGCGGAGAAGAGCCCGAACAACAGGAAAAACCAAATAAACGCCCTTTGATGAACTGGGTAAAAGATTTTCCAATGTTAATAGCTCCGATAAATAGGGTTTTAGGGTATGACATAAGGGAAAAAGAATGCGTCCATTGGTGGACTATTGTTTCCGCTTATATGGAAATCGGGGAGTGTATGTTTCAAACGGTTGTAAATATCCGAATGAAAAAGCAAAAAGGGAAAAAGCTTGATGACTGGGAAAAAGAATTTTATCAAAATAATCGTCAAAAGGTAGACGCGGTAAACGGTTACACTGATGAAGAACAAGAACTACGAGAACGCTTTCTTGATGATTGGTAAAAAGGCGGTGACACTATGGCAGTACAGGGCGGCATAACTTTGCCCGTTGGATTAGATTTAAAAAACGTTGATAATGATGTTAAAAAGCTTGCTAATAGGTTCAAAGAAACAACACAGCAGATTGCTATACAATCGCAAAAGGTTGATGAATTAAAGGCGAAACTTGCAGGGCTGCAAAGCGGAAGTATTACGGCAACAAGCGCAGAAGTTAAGAAAATGCAAACGGAGTTTGACAAAACAACTTCAAGCATTGAAAAGACAAAAGCTGAAATATCATCATTATACCAGCAATTGGACGCGCTTCAAGCAAATGCTTTTGTAGCTCCCGACACTGGCGAAATCGTTTTAACAGGAAAAGAACAAGCGCAGTTTGATTCTATAAATGCAAAATTAGACCAACTTGAACCGAAGCTTGAAGCAAATAAACAAAAATCCGCTGAACTTGGCGAATCGTTAAGAGAAGCAACAGGTGCGGCAACTCAAGCCGAAATTAACAAAACGTCTCAAGAGCTTCAAAAGGCAGAAACAAAGCTTGACGGGTTAAAAATTAAAGCCGATGAAACTGGCGAAAAAATGAAAACGCACATGGAAAAAACGAAGCAAGGCGCAGAGAACGCAAGTAATAGTTTCGATAAAATGGGAATGAAATTGCTTGGAATGGCAAGGCGCGTGTTTGTTTTTTCAGTGATTACAAAGGCTTTGAGGTCGGTTCGGTCTGAAATTGGCTCTGTATTTATGGCAAACGAACAATACCGTCAAAGCGTTTATAATCTGCAAGCTGCATTGTATTTAGTTGCTGTTCCAATAATTGAGACTGTTGTTCCAGCGATACAAAGCATGATTAGCTGGTTGACAAAGGCGGTTCTTTATATCGCAGCCTTTGTCAATGGATTAAGAGGAAGAAGCTTAAAAGATACAATAGCGGCAGCAAAGAGGATTAGGGAGCAATCAGCTGCATACAAAAAACTCTCAAAATCGGCAGGGGGCGCAACTCAAAAAACGAAAAAACAAACAAAAGCAACAAAAGATTTGGCAAAAGCAACAAAAGAAACGAATAAACAACTTGCCGAATTTGATACCTTGCTGATTTTGCAGCAAAAGTCAATTGATAATGTTAATACTCCAACAGGCGGAGCTATTAGCGGCGGTGGAGTAGCTACTGGAATTGATAGCGGACTTGACGGCTTGTCTGAATTTTTAGATAGCGAAGAATTTAAAAATTTGCAAAAGTTTGAACAGTGGGTAATAGATAACAAAGACAAAATTAACACCGCTTTAGAAGTCGGGAAATGGTTGCTGTTTGGTATCGTAATAGGTACAGCGATAAAAAAAATCGGAGAGCTTTTAAACTGGTTCAAAAAGAAAGACAAAGGGTTGACTGACCAAACGCAAAAAACTCAAGAAGAAACGGACACGGTAGAAGAAATGTCAAAAGCCTTTTCAACCGTTCCAGCCCTCGCATGGGGAATTGTTCCAGCATTGAACGGATTAACTCAGGCAGGGGAAAATTTGGGGTTATCAATGGACGGAGTAAAAGAAAAAGCATACGCGTTAAATCCAGCTTTTGCAACAGCGACACAATCGGCATATGAAACAAGTCCAGCCCTTTTTGATGTTACTGCTAAAAGCACCGCGCTACAGCCCGCATTTGACGGCGTTGCAAATTCGGCGGTTGCCCTCTCTCCAGCTATAAACGGTGCAAAAACAAGCGTTGACCTTTTTACACCCTCGTTACAACTCGCGAATAACGCGTTGGTAGCCGTAGATACGACAGCAAAAATCACGGCTCCGAGTTTCCAAAAAGTTGTTCAAACTTCAACCGAGAATGCAACGAAAAACGTTGAGACCTTTTCAACAGGAACAAAAACATCTATGGATGATTGGCATACAAGTGTCAGCACAAACGCGATACTCACAGGAGAAGCAATTGGGTTAAATGTATATAACGCATTGGATTCGGCTGGACAAAATACAAATAATTTTGTAAACTCTACATCAGAAAGCATTCGGAGCTGGAGCGATAGCGTTTCTAAAAATGTCGCAAGGGCAGCGTTGGCGTTTGCTAATAATTGGGGCAATGCATTGTATTCTGCATGGAAGAACTATAGAGATTTTAAAAAAGCAACAGGCGAAGCAATTCACGAAACTTGGGAAAAACACGGCGCAAAAATTGTCGGGGTAACACTTGCCGCGGCAGCAGTAGCAGGGGCGATAGCTTTATCACCTTATACTGGCGGTGCTTCATTGGCGGCAATCCCTCCATTGGCGCAAGGTGCAGTTATTCCCCCAAATAAAAAGTTTATGGCAATTTTAGGAGACCAAAAAAGCGGAACAAACGTAGAAGCACCATTAACAACAATAGAACAAGCAGTTGAAAACGTTATTGAACGAATGAACATATCAAACGGAGCAAATCAAACAATTATTCTTGAGCTTGACGGTAGGGAGGTAGGGCGCACGTTCGGTAATGTCATTCAACAGGAAAGTAACAGGGTCGGAAACAACTTTGTAAAAACAAAATTGGTATTTGGTTAATGAGGTGATACAGTGGCGAAAACAATCGGGGATTACGTTAAAATCGGTGGGCGAACATGGAATGTAAAAGTAAAAGAAATTTCAGAAAACTTTAATATCTTAGATACTGAAAATGCGGGGCGTGTTATAAACAAAGGCGCAATGACACTTGACCGAATCGGAACATTTTTTGGGCATAAAGTAACTTTTTTCAGAGATAAAGCAAGCATTAGCGAATATGACGAATTATTCATGTATTTAGCAACACCACGGAACACCGGAATCGCTGTTGACCTCGTACACGGACAAGGCACACTTCAATATAACGCCTATGTTGCAAGCGGAGAAAGAAAAATAAAAAAAATAAATGTTGATTCGGGGTTAGTGGAGTGGGGAGAATTTTCCGTTACATTTACCCCTATGGAAGCGCAGGTGGCACCGTAAATGAATGAGGGCGTTAAAGTAAAATATGGCGATATAGCACCCGAAGCAAAAGAAAATTTTACATATACGGCAACAAATTCAGAACCTTTTGTTAATATGGCGCAATTTCAGCAATATAATCTTGATTTTCCGAACTATGGAAATCCGTGCGATTATGGCTCAGTACTGCTTAATAATCAGTCAGTGCCTTTTCCCAAATATCCCGAATCTTCAAATATGGGATACTGGAGCAACATAATAAGCGATGAAAACGGAGATTTTGCAAACGATATTGTTTTCACATTTACATCAAGCGGTCAATATTCTTCACAGGGGTTTACAATTACGTTTGACACGTACAATAACATATATTGCACGGATTTATCTATAACATGGTATAGAAATAATCAGCAGATAGCAACAGAATCGTTTCAGCCTGATTCCGCGTTTTACTTTTGTCAAAAGAATGTTGAGAATTACGACAAAATTGTAATGACGTTTAAAAAAATAAATATGCCGTATAATAGGTTAAAAATTCGCACTATTGATTTTGGTTATGGTGCTTATTTTTACGGTGATGAGCTTAAAAACGTAAGCTGTATACACGAAATTAATCCTATTTCTGCGGAATTGCCTATTAATACAATTGATTTTACATTAAGAAGCAAAGGCAGTTTTGATTATTCTTTTCAAAACAAACAACCGTTAGAAATATATTTTAATGGCAAGCTTCAAGATGTTAGTTTTGTAAACAAATCTCAAAGAACATCAAAAACAACGTGGAAAATTCAAAGTGAAGATTATATAGGGCAATTGTCTAAGCTTGCATTTGGT
>ERZ791628.180-NODE-180-length-29830-cov-13.2627_pt1 | contig 29830 bp, 26 predicted proteins | sample MGYA00510265_ERZ791628 | MGnify/ENA primary metagenome ERZ791628 (study PRJEB30046, sample SAMN00715184) | human gut metagenome | study: EMG produced TPA metagenomics assembly of the A metagenome-wide association study of gut microbiota in type 2... | reverse complement strand
ATCATTTTGTCTACGATGCAGAATACCTCATAAAAAACATCCTCGCATGAACATCTGGACGTAGGAAACCACGTCTTATCATTGAAGATATCATGGGTGATGGCTCTGAAAACCTGATAAATCATGTGTTGCGAAAAAGATTTATCTACCATCTGTCTGGTCTTCATCTTAAATAACCTCATCGTCGTAACCATTTAAATCATCAAGAATCACATCAAGAGAATTGATCAAAGCAAACTGAGAATCTCCATGACAATCGCAACAGACAGCATCTCCATTAACCAGAGCAACAATCTCAACATCGGAGATTTTCACCTTGGTTCGTTTCAGCGAACGGGAAGAGGTGCACGGACCTTTCCAATAATATACCTTGATGCCGTAATCTTCCTTGCTGCACAGGTTCACCATCAAGGCAATATCTCTGTTTGCCTTGTCTAAGTGCAACTGCTTACCTTTATCTGTACCAAATTTTACCTCATACATACTGGCATTGAGACACTCCATTAATGACTGCTGCATCTGTAATTGCATGACAAAGGAATATGGCGCATCGCTGAGAGACTGATGGCGAGGAAAAGAAAACACCACAGCCCTTGGCCTGCAGCCAGCCTTGATTCTTTCAGCCACGGCATCAAAGAAATCACCAGGTGGCAACTTGGCAGAAATCACCATATTCCAGCCATATTGATTCGCCACCCTGTTGATATTATCACGCAGAAGAGCCACCACCTTGTCCTGTCCCCTTTTGCCGCCGAAGATTCTAGATTCTTCCACAAAAAGGAAACCTCTGTTGGGGCGATTATCAATGATTACCTTACAGAAAGGCTGGTTGTGAATTTCATTCTCCTTAAAGTTACTCCAATAAAATTCTTTTTTGTCTGCGCATACATCCAGCACAGCCACACCTTCGCGAAATCCCAGTATTCGGTTGTCGTGAATAACATCTTCCTCATTCTTCCGTGATTCCACCAAAGTCATTTTCTTGCTTTTCAGCAAACTGTCCATTACCTTCTCGAAACCAGTCTGACATTCCTGATATTTTTCAGGCGATGACATTTCGAGAAAATCCAAGGGTAGAGTACCCTCGATACTTGATAGATTCCGGCTTTTGCAGAAATCAAACTTGAAGACAACGTAAGAAGTCTTTTCGGTGCTGTTTTGGATTCGTCCAGTCATTAGCTTGCGATTTAAGTTATACCATGAAAGTTATTTTTCATAGCATCTACAAAAGTAATACTTTTTCCCCGAATAAACAAATAAATTCTAAATTATTTTTTATCAAATTGTCTTTTTTTCATAAAACCATCAAAACAAAATGTGAAAGTGAATGTGAATTTGAAATGTAAATCAATGTATCGGGTTGTTCCATCCATTCCTTTTATTGGATATTGTGAATGAAATTCAGTCCTCGCGCGCGTACCTTATTATATATATAATATGAACCTATTATAATGGCTACTATTACTTAAACACGATTATACGCTTCTCCTTCAGGTAACATTGAAAAACATTTCAAATTCACATTCACATTCACATTTTTGCCTTTCCTTCTATCCACCAGCTAACCCACATAGCAAGTAACTGTGCGCCCGATGCCCCCAAAACTGCGTGGCGACGCACCGCCATCTGCGTCCCGACGCAGATGGCGATACGTCGGGACGTAGATGGTGGTATATCGGGACGCAGTTGGGGGTACGTTGGGACACGCCCTGAAAGGGCGTGTGGCGTCAAGCAAATACATGATTAATGAGGAAGGAATGCTCGTGATTCGGGACAAGGATGCACGTGATTCGGGACAACTATTGTTTTTCAGAGAAAAATGTTGTATCTTTGCACTGTCATTCATTAAGAACGGCAAATGGGAAATTAACCACTAAAAAACGGAGAGGGAAAACGACAGGGGTGCACACCTGCCCTATCTCTTTCTGATTGTTGAACCACTAAAAAAAGAAAGGAAAAAAGAAAATGAAAAAGGAAGTTTGGAAAACTATCTTGCAGGTGATTATCGCCGTACTTACTGCCGTAGGCACTACGCTCGGCGTTACCAGCTGCATGTAGACTGATTTGTTTAACCATTAAAAAAACGATTTGAATTATGGGTATTAAAGTAAAAGCAATTGAGCGCAACGTAGCGTTCGAAAAAGGTAAGCAAAAGTGGGCATTCGTGATGCAGGCTGAACTCTACAGCCAGCTCAACGCCACGAAGGTGATAGAAGAAGCTGCCGTTCGCAGCGGATTGCCTAAGGCGGTGATCAACGCCGGATGGTCGGCCATCGGCGAAGTGATTGCTGCATGGGCCACCGAGGGCCACAGCGTGGCTGTGCCAGGACTGGGCAGCCTCCGATTCGGTCTTAACTCTACCGCCGTAGAGGATGTGAACAAGGTGAGCGCCAACCTCATCACCCGCCGATACATCATCTTCGTGCCTAACACCGACATCAAGAAAGAACTCGAAGAGACTTCCGTCAACATCACCTGCTACGACCGAAACGGCAAGGTGGTGAAGCAGGTTACCTCTACCGATACGCCTCCTACTACCCCATCCGGAGGCGATAATCCATCGGGCGGCGATAATCCATCCGGAGGCGATAACCCATCGGGCGGCGATTCTGCTGGCGGAACCGGAAACAGCGGCGATGGACTTGAATAAAAGGTGCTGAGCCTGAAAAAGTAAAACCCTCCCCAGGTCTTAAAAAGTCCTAGGGAGGGTAAACTTTGTCTGGCAGTTAAATTGTTTACGCAATGTACCATACCAGACGTCCCGAACACAACATGCTAACCCACACATTTCCCCAAGGAATCAGCATGTCGTTAACAATCCTTTGTGCCTCAAATAAATAATACTTTTTTTCAAACCAAATCAACAGCCTAGCCTCACGGCTAAAACGTATTTAATGTTTTTACCTTATTTCAAAACATGATAGTAACATATTCTGCAGCGATATCAACCAGCTTCTTGCGGCGGGCTACACCTATTATATAATGAGCCTCCTTCGCCGAACAGTGGAAGTATTTCTTCACAGCTGTTACCAGTTCTTCCTTGCTTATCGTGCCTACACCCTTAGGATAAGCCTTGCGGATAGCCTTCTCGATGTCCGCCATCTTATATTCATGGTGGCGCTTGTGGAAGTACTGCGATACGATGATAGATAGAACTATCACGAGCAGGATGATGATAAATACTACAGACTTGTTCATTTCATTATCTCCTAATTTATTTATTAGACATATCAGGTTCGCTGAATCACCCTTCCGGGTGCTCCAAGTTTTCAGAATCACCGATAGCCGTTATCGGCAAATCCACTGCAAATATAGCATTTTTTCTTGAAACAACAACATTTTTCGGCATTTTTTTCACTATTTCTGCAAAAAAACTTGCTAAATACAAAAAAAACACGTATTTTTGCAAGAAAATAATCCTCAAGACAGAAAGATAATGCAAGAAACTGTAAAGAAAGTATTGAATGGCGATTTTAATCGCAAGAAAGCATTGCTGTTCCTCATAACGGCTCTGCTTACCGTTATCGTCTGGAACCTGCCCATCGACAGCTTCGGCATCGATGGACTCACCATCGTGCAGCAGCGCGTCATCGCCATCTTCGTCATGGCCGTGATGCTCTGGCTCACCGAGGCCATACCGGCATGGGCTACCAGCGTAGTGATCATCTTCGTGCTGCTGTTCTTCGTCAGCGACTCCGCCTTCAAGATTATGCAAGGCTCGGAGGCAGAGATGGGCAAGCTGCTCGACTATCAGGGTGTGATGGCGTGCTTCGCCGACCCTACCATCATCCTCTTCCTGGGCGGTTTCGTACTCGCCATAGCCGCTACCAAGAGCGGACTCGACGTGATGATGGCGAAGGCCCTGATTGCGCCATTCGGCAAGCGTTCAGAGAACGTGCTGCTGGGCTTCATGCTCATCACCGGCATCTTCTCGATGTTTATTTCAAATACAGCCACCGCCGCCATGATGCTCACCTTCCTCACACCGGTGTTCAAATCATTGCCACCTTCGGGCAAGGGCCGCGTGGCGCTCACCATGGCCATTCCTATCGGAGCCAACCTGGGCGGTATGGGAACCCCTATCGGAACCCCGCCTAACGCCTTCGCCTTCAAGGTATTGAACGACCCTGCAGGACTGAACCTGGGTCTCAGCTTCGGCGACTGGATGCTGATCATGGCCCCTATGGTGCTCATCATGCTCCTGATGGCATGGGTCATCATCCGCAAGATGTTCCCGTTCTCTGCCAAGACCATCGAGCTCAACATCGAGGGCAACATGCAGCACAACTGGCGCACCACGGTAGTGGCAGTCACCTTCCTTGCAACCATCGTGCTCTGGGTATTCGGCAAGCAGCTGGGCATCAACGCCAACACCGTGGCCATGCTCCCTATCGCCATATTCGCCCTTACGGGAGTGGTTACAGCCAAGGACCTGAAGGAGATTGACTGGGCTGTCATCTGGATGGTGGCAGGCGGATTCGCCCTCGGATTGGCGATGAACGGCACCGGTCTTGCCGAGGCAGCCGTAAAGAGCATTCCGTTTGCAGAATTCAATCCGCTGGTCATCATGATTGTATCCGGACTGGTATGCTTCATCCTGAGTAACTTCATCTCCAACACCGCCACCGCCGCCCTGCTCATCCCTATCCTCACGGTGGTATGCACCGGCATGGGCGACAAGCTCAACACCATCGGCGGCACCTCTACCATCCTCATCGGAGTAGCGGTATCGGCCAGCTGCGCCATGTCGCTGCCTATCTCAACCCCTCCTAACGCCATCGCCTACTCTACCGGACTCATCCAGCAGACCGACATGGTAAAGGCAGGACTCACGGTGGGCATCCTGAGCATGATAGTGGGCTACGCCGTGCTCATCACCTTCTGCAAGATGGGCGTGCTCTAGAGGGGCATCATCTGAGAAAATACACATTATTATATATATAAAGGAATGAAAAAGATTGTTATAGGAATCGACGTAGGCATCTCTACGACCAAGATTGTGGGCATCGATGAAAGCGGAGTGGTGGTAAGCCCCATCCGCATCAAGGCCACCGACCCTATCACCTCGCTCTACGGAGCCTTCGGCAAGTATCTTCACGACAACAAGATTGCGCTGAGCGATGTAGAACAGGTGATGCTCACAGGCGTAGGTTCAGCCTATATCGACGAGCCCATCTACGGACTGCCTACCTCGAAGAGCGAGGAGTTCGTGGCCGACGGACTGGGCGCCCGATACGAAAGCAAGCTCGACCGCATGATCGTGGTGAGCATGGGAACCGGAACATCGCTCGTAAAATGCGATGACAACGGGATAAGGCACATCGGAGGCATCGGCATAGGCGGCGGAACCCTGGCAGGACTGAGCCGCATCATGCTCAAGACCGATGACATCAAGCAGATCATCAACCTCGCCAAGGACGGCGACGTGAGCAAGATAAACCTGCTGATAGGCGACATCAGCGCCAAGCCTCTGCCCGGACTCCCGATGAACGCCACCGCATCGCTCTTCAGCAACGCCAAGGCCAACGCTTCGCGCGAAGACATCGCCATGGGACTCATCTGGATGGTGCTGCAGTCGATAGGTTCGGCTACCATCCTCTCATCGCTCGAATCGGGCATCAAGGATTTCGTGCTCATCGGCAACCTCACCCTGCTGCCGCAATGCCGCGAGGTGTTCCCAGCCATGGAGAAACTCTACGGAGTGAGGTTCAGGATACCGAAATACTCGGAATTCTGCACCGCCATCGGAGCTGCGCTCGACTATAAGCGACAAGCAAAATAATTACCCCCGAATCGCCGCAATGCCCTATACACGGGCGTTGCGGCGATTTGCTTTCTCCATCCTGTCACAAAGCACAGACAACAAGGGAAAAACGCACACAAGCGCACAAAATGCGCAACACGCTGATAGATAACAACTTAAACGTTTCGGAAAACAGAAATTTGTCAAAGTTTTCCAAAACTTTTTCGTTTCTACCTGATTATCAGCGACTTAATATTTTTTAACGATAAAAAAGTTGTCCAAAAGTAATTACTTTCAGAAATATTTTATATCTTTGCAATGTCAAAAGGAGGTACATATCTACCTCTTCAAGTCATAAGGACTTAATACTAAGTAATTTAAACATCAATCGTAAAAGTAATACTAAAATGATCCAGACAGTAGTAAAGCGTGACGGACGCATCGTTGGATTCAACGAACAGAAAATCATGGCAGCCATTCGCAAGGCCATGTTGCACACCGACAAGGGTGAAGATACCGCTCTTATCGAGCAGATAACCGACCACATCTCTTATCGCGGCAAGAGCCAGATGAGCGTTGAGGCCATTCAGGACGCCATCGAGATGGAGCTCATGAAGAGTGCCCGCAAAGATGTTGCCCAGAAGTATATCGCATACCGTAACCAGCGTAACATCGCCCGCAAGGCGAAGACACGCGACGTGTTCATGAGCATCGTCAATGCCAAGAACAACGACATCACCCGTGAAAATGCCAACATGAATGCCGACACACCAGCCGGCATGATGATGAAGTTCGCTTCAGAAACCACAAAACCATTCGTCGACGACTACCTCCTCTCAGAGGATGTACGCGACGCCGTCATGCACAACTATATACATATTCACGATAAGGACTATTATCCAACCAAGAGTCTCACCTGCGTGCAGCATCCGCTCGACGTGATTCTGAACCATGGTTTCACAGCCGGTCACGGTTCAAGCCGTCCTGCCAAGCGCATCGAGACCGCAGCCGTGCTGGCTTGTATCTCTCTCGAGACCTGCCAGAACGAGATGCACGGCGGTCAGGCCATCCCAGCCTTCGACTTCTATCTGGCTCCATACGTACGCATGTCGTACCAGGAAGAGGTGAAGAACCTGGAGAAGCTGACAGGCGAAGACCTGAGCAACCTCTATGATGCGCCTATCGACGACTACATAGAGAAGCCGCTCGACGGATTGCAGGGCCGCGAACGCCTGGAGCAGCACGCCATCAACAAGACCGTAAACCGCGTGCATCAGGCAATGGAGGCATTCATCCACAACATGAACACCATCCACAGCCGCGGCGGTAATCAGGTAGTATTCTCAAGCATCAACTACGGTACCGATACCAGCGCCGAGGGCCGCTGCATCATGCGCGAAATCCTGCAGAGCACCTATCAGGGCGTAGGCAATGGCGAAACAGCCATCTTCCCTATCCAGATATGGAAGAAGAAGAGAGGCGTAAACTATCTGCCTGAGGACAGAAACTACGACCTCTACAAGCTGGCGTGCAAGGTAACAGCCCGCCGTTTCTTCCCTAACTTCCTGAACCTCGACGCCACCTTCAACCAGAACGAGAAGTGGCGTGCTGACGATCCGGAGCGCTACAAGTGGGAGATTGCAACCATGGGCTGCCGTACCCGCGTGTTCGAAGACCGCTGGGGCGAGAAGACCAGCATCGCCCGCGGTAACCTGAGCTTCTCTACCATCAACATCGTGAAGCTCGCCATCGAGTGCATGGGCATCGAAGACGAAAAGCAGCGCATCGACATGTTCTTTGCCAAGCTCGACAATATCCTCGACATCACAGCCAAGCAGCTCGACGAGCGCTTCCAGTTCCAGAAGACGGCGATGGCCAAGCAGTTCCCTCTGCTCATGAAGTATCTCTGGGTAGGCGCAGAAAACCTGAAGCCGGAAGAGACCATCGAGAGTGTCATCAACCACGGAACCCTGGGTATCGGCTTCATCGGACTGGCAGAGTGCCTGGTTGCCCTCATCGGCAAACACCACGGCGAGAGCGAGAAGGCACAGGAGCTGGGACAGAAGATTGTTACCTACATGCGCGACCGTGCCAACGAGTTCAGCGAGCAGTATCATCACAACTACTCTATCCTGGCTACTCCAGCCGAGGGATTGAGCGGTAAGTTCACAAAGAAGGACAGAAAGCAGTTTGGCGTCATCCCTGGCGTTACAGACCGCGACTATTATACCAACTCTAACCACGTGCCTGTATACTATAAGTGTACAGCCCTGAAGAAGGCACAGATCGAGGCTCCATACCACGACCTGACCCGTGGCGGCCACATCTTCTATGTAGAGATTGACGGCGATGCTACCCACAACCCTTCTGTTATCGAGAGCGTGGTAGACATGATGGATAAGTACAACATGGGTTACGGCTCAGTAAACCACAACCGCAACCGCTGTCTCGACTGCGGCTACGAGAATGCTGACGCCCACCTCGAGGTTTGTCCTAAGTGCGGCAGCCACCACATAGACAAGCTGCAGCGCATCACCGGTTATCTGGTAGGTACTACAGACCGTTGGAACAGCGGCAAGCTTGCCGAGCTCCACGACCGAGTAACCCATATCGGAGGAGAAAAGTAAAATGATCAGCGTATTAAGCATCGTACATGATACGATGGTAGACGGTCCGGGCTTCCGCACATCCATTTATTGTGCGGGATGCCCCAACCATTGTCCGGGCTGCCATAATCCGCAGTCGTGGGACATCAGCCACGGCACGATGACCTCTACCGACGAGCTGATGAAGGAAATCATGAGCGACCCCTTTGCCAACGTCACCTTCTCGGGCGGCGACCCTATGTTTCAGGCAAAGGGCTTTGCCGAGCTGGCGCGCGCCATCAGGGAACAGAGCAGCAAGAGCATCTGGTGCTTTACGGGCTATCTCTTCGAAAACCTCGTGAAGAATCCCGAGCAGCTGGAACTCCTCCGCCAAATCGATGTATTGGTAGACGGCCCCTTCGTACAGGCATTGCGCGATGAAGACCTCTTCTTCAGGGGCAGCAGCAACCAGCGCATCATCAACGTGCAGAAGTCGCTGAAAGAAGGAAGAGTGATAGAACTCAATCTTACAACAGAAAACCCGAATCCGGTATTGTAAATCTACATACCAGATTCGGGTTTCCCGTTTATTTTTTTCCGTGCCAAAATCATTATCTCTTAGCATCCTTCTCTTCGAGGTAGCTGATAGAACTCTGAATATAATCACGCTCCCACTCGCTTTCGTGCAATTTCTCATCGCCATAGAGCAGAAGGTCGAGATCCAGCGGAACATCTACCTTACGATAAGGACCACGGGTTCTGCGTCCGCATCTCTGCTCCACACTCCGCAGCGCGGCAAGCACAGACTTCTTAGAGCAGATGGTCTCCCCCGACATCACCTGATTCAGAAACTTGTCTGAATTCTCCAGTCCGATAGGCTCAGTCCACATGCGCGGACCGAAGAGGCTGTTCTTGAACATACATCTCAGATGTTCATGTGCCTTCAACACATTCTCCTCCTGATTTCTGTTAGAGCCGATAGCTATAATTACTTTTGTACGAGTTTTCATTATTAAAATCATTATTTCTACAAAACAAGTCAGTTTCTCTCAGAAGAGACAGATAGCCCCTGCATTTGTATGTCATATTTTGTGCAAAGATATTAAAAATTTTGTAATAAACCGCGATTTATCCGTTTTTTTTTATATTTTTGCAGAATGAATCATCTAAAAGCAAACATTTTAGGGCTCGCTCTGCTCTGCTGCCTCCCGATGGGCGCACAGATGAAGTGGAACCAGTCCTATCAGACATATATCAATCAGTATAAGGATCTTGCCATCGAGCAGATGCTCCGTTACCGCATTCCAGCCAGCATCACCCTAGCACAGGGACTGTTTGAGAGTGCGGCAGGAAGGAGCGACCTCGTACGCCAGGGCAACAACCACTTCGGCATAAAATGTCACAACTGGACGGGCCCAACCCAGTACCACGACGATGATGCCCGGGGCGAATGCTTCCGCGTATACCAGGACGCAAGAGACAGCTACGAAGACCACAGCAAGTTTCTGGCGCGCCAGCCACGCTACGCACGCCTCTTCGAACTCTCGCTGCACGACTACAAGGGATGGGCTCGCGGACTGAAAGCCTGCGGCTACGCCACCAACCCGCAGTATGCCAGCAAGCTGATACAGATTATAGAGCTCTACAAGCTCAACCAGTATGACAAGGCCAAGCGCTACGACCGCTTCATGGCTACCCACAGCGGTACCGACCAGCCTGTAAACGCCGAAGGATTGCTGCACCCTATCCATATCTTCAACAAGAATTACTATCTCTATGCCCGCGAAGGCGACACCTTCAAGAGTATAGGCAAGGAGGTGGGCATCAGCTGGCGCAAACTGGCTCGCTACAACGAACGCAACAAGCACGCCGTGCTGCACAAGGGCGACATCATCTATCTGAAAAAGAAACGCTCCAAGGCACCTAAGCAGTATAAGAAGCGCCCTCACGTGATACAGCCGGGCGAAAGCATGTACACCATCTCGCAGAAGTATGGCATCCGACTGGAGAAACTCTACAAGATGAACCATCTCGACCCTAACATCCCGGTAAGCGTAGGAACAAGGCTGAGGGTGAGATAAATGATAAGTGATTCGGTCACTTGGTAATTCGGTCACTTGGTGATTCGGTGAGAAATGTGAATGTGAATGTGAATTTTAAATGAAAATACAATGAAGAGAATGATATTATCCCTCGCCACCATGGCGATGCTGATGGCGCCCGGCACAATAAAGGCGCAAAACTTTGACGACTATTTCACAGACAAGACGCTGCGGGTAGACTATACCTTTGCCGGCAACCAGAAGCAGCAGATGATAGCCGTAGACGAACTCAACGTAATGCCACGCTGGTACGGCAAACGGCAGCGACTGGCCGAACTCCCGGTAGAGGGCAACGGACAGATAACCGTACGCGACCACCGCTCGGGCAAAATCATCTACCGCAACTCCTTCTCCACCCTCTTCCAGGAATGGCTCTCCTATCCAGAGGCAGAGAAGAACACGCAGAGTTTCGAGAACGTATTCCTCGTTCCGATGCCGAAAGATACCGTAGACATCACCCTCGACCTGCGCAACAACCGCCGCGAGATAACCACCACGCTCACCCACCAGGTAGCGCCGAAAGACATTCTGATTCATCAGAAAGGCAACAAGCCTACACCATACGTCACCCTGCAGCAGGCTGCCGACACCACCCGATGCATCCACATCGCATACGTGGCTGAAGGCTATACCGATGCAGAGATGCCTGTCTTCCTGAAAGATGCGCAGGAGGCTACAGAGGCCATCTTCGCCCACGAACCCTTCAAGAGCATGAGAGACCGCTTCAACATCGTAGCCGTAAAATCGCCATCCAAGCAGAGCGGACCTAGCATCCCAGCCCAGGGCATCTGGCACGAGACCGCCCTCAGCTCTCATTTCGACACCTTCTACAGCGACCGCTACCTTACCACCCTGCATCTCAAAGACCTGCACAACTGGCTGGCAGGTACCCCTTACGAGCACATCATCGTGCTGGTAAATTCGGATAAGTATGGCGGTGGCGGCATCCTCAATTCATACAATCTCACCACCTGCCACCAGAAATGGTTCAAGCCGGTAGTGGTGCATGAGTTTGGCCATTCCTTTGCCGGACTTGCCGATGAATACGCCTACGAGCAGGAGCAGATACCGATGTATCCTCACGATGTAGAGCCTTGGGAGAAGAACATCACTACCCTTGCCGATTTCCACGGAAAATGGGAGAACATGATAGACAAGAAGACCAAGATTCCTACTCCGCTCTCAAAGAAAGAGAAGGAGGCGGTGAGCAAGGTGGGTGTCTTCGAAGGTGCCGGATACAGCTTGAAGGGCGTTTACCGCGGTGTGCAGGACTGCCGTATGCGCATCAACGAAACGCCGGAATTCTGCCCGGTATGCAAGAAGGCGCTGCAGGACATCATCGACTTCTACACAAAATAAAAAAAATCATAAAAACATTATATCTATGAAAGAGCAAAACCTAAACATCAGATACATGGTGGCTCAGCTCTCAGAGTTGAGCCAGCAGGAGCAGGAGCTCGTTAACAGGGCGAAGGCTGCCACCAGCAATGCGTATGCTAACTACAGCCACTTCTATGTGGGAGCAGCCCTGCTGCTGGGCGACGGCAGAATAGTGATTGGAGCCAACCAGGAGAACGCCGCCTTCCCGTCGGGACTCTGTGCCGAGCGCAGCGCCATCTTCGGTGCCCAGAGCAACTATCCCGACCAGCCTATCCTGACGCTCGCCATAGCAGCGAGAAACGGAAATGGTTTCCTCAAGTCGCCTATCTCGCCATGCGGAGCCTGCCGCCAGGTGATACTGGAGATGGAAGACCGCTACCAGCGCCCCGTACGCATCCTGCTCTATGGCGAGAACGGCACCTACTGCTTCGACAGCATCAAAGACCTTCTCCCCTTCAGCTTCGTAGATTCGAACATGAAGGAATAAGATTACAGAGCCCACTTTTAAAAAGGGCTCAGGATATAAGAAAAAGCCCTACAGGAAGTTTGCATCATGCAGACTTTCCTGTAGGGCTTTCTTCTTATTCCTCCTTATACTCATTATTCCTCCCTATATTCAAAGCATCCTGCGGCAGGCTGCTCTTTCTTTCTCGGCAAACCATCACGGTCGGTTGCAGGCAGGGTTTCGGCAGCTGCCTTTCCTATTGCTGCCGACTCCTTGCTCAGATGGAAATCATACTTCAGATTATCTGTGTCGAAAAGGCGGAAATGCTTCTCGGCAAACACCGTCGTATCCTTGATGTCCTCATAAACCACATGGGTGAACTTCAGACTGTCGTCCGTCTCCAGCTTCTCCGTGCGCAACACACAATGGTCGAAGAGGAAATTGAAGGCATCCTTCTCTTTCGGAGCCTCCCAGACCACCTCATCATCATGATAGCCCGTTACGAGCGAATTTCTCACCTCGAAACGAGGCAGCGGAGAGGCAAAACCGATGGCAGACTCGCGGCGCCCGTCAAACGGATAGAACTGGGCTATGGTGCAGCCGTTTACCTCAACATCGCCACCCTCAACATAGAGCGGATGGTTCAGACAGTTGGTTATCTGCGAGTTATAAATCTGCACCTTGGCAGAATCAATCCTCACACCGTAGCCCTGACTGTTATGAATCGTAGCATTCTCGATGAGCAGTTTCTGCTTCGTAGCATCGCCCGCTTCTATCATCACAGCATCGTAGGCACTATGAATATCAGCAAACGAAATCCTGCAGTCATGAGCCGAAGACATCAGTCTGATGCCCTGCCATTGTCCCGGTGTGCGGTCATAAGGCAGATAATCGAACATGTGGTCCAGTCGGTCGCCCCGCATCACCACTTCCCTGTCCTTTTCGCCCTCAATCTTCAGCGAACCGAACACCTGCAAACCCGCATTCTCGTGGAAATAGAGTTGGGTGCCCGGAGCAATGGTCAGCGTAGCCGCCGAATCAACCCTGATGCCGCCATAAACCACTACCGGCAGCGTGCTCTCCAGCAGCTGGTCCTGCTTCACCTCGAGCGAATTGAGTTTCATCGCATCCCATGAAAACGCCCTCAGGTTCACCTTCTGCTCCACGCCACTTTCCAGCGCAAACACCAGGTTGTCGCTCACCAGCTGCGGCTCTTTGCTGTTCTGCATCGCCGAAGTCAGTTCTACAAACACACGTATGCTGTCACCCTTCCTGATCTCCACATTCTGCGTCTGGAATCCCGCTTCGCTGCCCAAATAAGAGCCGTCAACATTCACCCGGTAGCCCTTCTGGTTACCGTTTTCCAGCCGCACCGACTGGCAGCGCAGAGCCTTGCCCGTACGGTTGTAAACCCAAAAGCTTCGGGTAGGCGTAGGCACATTCGAGAAGGTGGTGTCCATCTTCAGCGTATCTACCGAAAACGAGAGCACATCTCCCCTCGACGTTGAGAAACTCTCATCGTCGGCACAACTGGCAAGCAGGGCGCTCATCGCCATCCCTACACCCATTATATACAAAAATCCCTTTTTCCGTTTCATATCTATAAAAACGGAAAAAGGGAAATATTATTGTATCTGCCTCTACATAAACAGAGCAAAGATGGATGATCCTACAACCGTCAGCACACCGCAAACCACGATGCTCAGACTGCTCATGGCTCCCTCTATGGTACCCATTTCCATCGCCTTTGCCGTACCCAGCGCATGGGCAGAACAGCCGATGGCGATACCTTTGGCAATAGGCTCTTTGATGGAGAGAAGCTTCAGGAACTTCTCGGCAAAGATGTTGCCCAGCACACCTGTTACGATGATGACAACCACCGAAACCGAAACATGACCACCCAACTCCTCAGAAACGCCGATACCGATGGCGGTAGTGATGCTCTTAGGCAGGAAGGTAACGTAGGACGCATGGTCGAAATGGAAGATGAGGGCGAGAATGAGCACGGAGCAGAGACTCGCCAGCACGCCCGAAACAATGCCGATCAGCACAGCCCGATAATTCTTCTTCAGAAGCTCAACCTGCTGATAAAGTGGCACAGCCAGACAGATGGTGGCTGGTGTGAGCAGAAAGCTGATGCTGTTGGCGCCTGCCGAATAGGTCTTGTAATCTACGCCAGTCAGCAGGAGCGTGATGATGACGAGGATGATGGAGATGAGCAGCGGGTTCATCAGCGACCATCCCGTCTTCAGCTTCAGCAGCATGCCTATGCCGTAGGCAGCCAGACTGATGAGAACGCCGAAGAAGACAGAATCCTGGAACAAGTGGTTCATTTCTTCGCCTCCTTTCCTTTTCTGATTACCAACTGCGTAATCCAGCCCGAAGCACCCATCACGACGAAGGTGCTGACCACCGTAACTACGATATACTGGAACCATGCATTGCCGATATCCTGATAAGAATCAATGAGTCCTACGGCAGCCGGAATAAACATCACGGGCATGATGGCAATGAGGAAACTGCTGGTTTCGCGGATATGCTTCACCTTGATCAGTTTTGTTTCCAGCGCAAGAAAGAGCAGGATGATGCCATAGATGCTTGCCGGAATAGGCAATGGCAGCAAAAAATGAAGCAATTCCCCCGCAAAGGAGAAAGCTATGATTATCAAAAATTGAATTAAAAACTTCATGTTGAATTACTTTAAACCTTAAACCTTAAACCTTGGAACTTTGAACCTTTGAATCTAAATCAAGCTAACGTACTGCTCAATGAGGCTTGCCGTCTCTTCTACACCCAGGCGCACCGTATCCAGGCAGATGTCGTAATCATCGGCATTTCCCCAGGTAAGGCCTGTATAATACTTATGATAAGCCACTCTGCAATCCTCGGTGTGCTCTACAAACTCCTCAGCTTCCTCATACGAAAAGCCCTTCTCCTCCTGAATTTCCTTGATGCGAGCCTCCAGATTGCCGCTCAGGAAAACAGAAATCAGGTCTTTGCGCTCGCGGAAGATATAGTTGCCGCAACGGCCGATGATGATACAGTCTTCATCGCCTATCATATCGGCAAGTGTATGGAGCGGTTTTTCTGTCAGCGCCCTCTGCGTTTCGCCAAGCGACGACATCGAGAAGAGCAGTTCATCTACCGGCCGCTCATCGAAGAAAGCCTCCATCTCGTCGAGCACTCCTCTCTGTTCAGCCATTTCCATCATATTTTTACGGGTATAAAAAGGAATACCATACTTTTCGGCGAGCAGCTTGCCCACGCGAATAGCGCCACATCCACACTGGCGCGCTATCGTTATAATCATGATTCTATAAAATTAAAACGTATATAATAATTACTCAGTTCCGTTATCCCCCTCCAGCCCATCCAGGGCGGGAGTTTTATATAGCAAAAAAGCTAAGAAGATTTGACTCTTCTTAGCTTTCTTGTGTCGGGGCGACAGGATTCGAACCTGCGACCACCTGTTCCCAAAACAGGCGCGCTACCGGGCTGCGCTACACCCCGTTGGTGCTTTACTAAAGGTTTGACTGAGAGTAAATTGAGTCGGGGCGACAGGATTCGAACCTGCGACCACCTGTTCCCAAAACAGGCGCGCTACCGGGCTGCGCTACACCCCGCTTACTCACCTCTACGATACCTATTAAGCATTGCTTTAAGCATCATTTCTGAATTGCGAGTGCAAAGGTACTACATTTTTTCGATTCCACCAAATTTTTCCCTAACTTTTTTCAAAAAAATATGCATTTTAATGCAAAATGGCTGGGAAACAGGCAAAAAATAAGGGCAACCCCTATCCGGAATTGCCCTTATACCTTATTATATATATAGTAGCGGCAAAGAACCGCAACCATACTTGCTGAACTTTTAAATCAGAAATCTGATTTTACTTGATGATTCCCTCTTCTACGAAAATCTTCTTCAAGATCTGGACAGCCTGCTCAACCTGCTCTCTTGTATGAGTAGCCATGAGTGCGAAACGTACCAATGTATCCTGAGGAGCACAAGCTGGAGGAATAACAGGGTTGATGAACACACCTGCATCGTAAGCCATCTTGGTAACAACGAATGTCTTCTCAGCATCGCGTACGTAGAGAGGAATGATAGGACTCTCTGTCTCGCCAATCTCGAAACCTTCCTCGCGGAAACGCTTCAAGGCATAGTTGGTTACATCCCAGAGATTCTCGAAACGCTCTGGCTCATTCTGAATGATGTGAAGAGCCTCGAGAGCTGCTGCTGTGGCAGCTGGAGTGTTAGAGGCGCTGAAGATGTAAGTACGGCAGTTGTGACGGAGGAAGTTGATTGTATCCTTGTCTGATGCGATGAAACCGCCGATAGAAGCCAGACTCTTAGAGAATGTACCCATGATGAGGTCTACCTCATCGGTCAGACCGAAGTGGTCGCAGACACCACGACCCTGCTTGCCGAATACGCCAAGACCATGAGCCTCGTCTACCATGATAGAGCAGTTGTACTTATGCTTGAGCTTAACGATTTCAGGCAAGTTAGCCAGGTCGCCCTCCATAGAGAACACACCGTCAACAACGATGAGCTTGATAGCCTCCTCAGGGAGTTTAGAGAGCACGCGCTCCAAATCTTCCATATCGTTGTGCTTGTAGTGGAGCTGGGTAGCGAATGAGAGGCGGCGGCCATCTACGATACTTGCGTGGTCGCGGTCATCGCAGATAATATAGTCGTTACGACCTACTACGCAAGCCAAGACACCCTGGTTTACAGAGAATCCTGTAGAGAAACACAAAGTTTCATCCTTGCCCATAAACTCAGCAAGCTCCTTTTCGAGCTGCACGTGCAAATCGAGCGTACCATTGAGGAAACGGCTTCCTGCACAACCAGAACCATACTTGTCGAGCGCAGCCTTTGCTGCATCAATAACACGCTGGTCGTTAGTCAAACCCTGATAAGCATTAGAACCGAACATCAGAATCTTATGACCATCGATGTCGGTTACCTCTGTCATCTGCTTACTTGTGATCTCGCGGAAATATGGATACACACCGGCAGCCATATACTTCTGAGGTTCACGATAATTCTTGTATCTTTCTTGTAATTGTCCCATTATTAATAGGTGTACTTTATTATCTTTTTTTATACTTTTCTAACTTTCAGGGTGCAAAGATACAAAAAAGAACTCAATAAACGGCTTTTTTTATAAGAAAGTTTACTTTTATAGTTTTTTTAATCGATATTTCTTGTTATTTTGGGTATTTTTATTACTTTTGCAGCCTAAATTTTACAAACTCTTGACTATATAATGAAGAAAAAGATACTTTTCATCATGAATCCGATTTCAGGAACAGCCAGCAAGGCGGCAGTTCCCAGTCTGATAGATTCTGTTTTGGACAAAGAGCTTTTTGAGTACGAGATAAGAATGACTGAAAGAGCTGGGCACGCTTCGGAAATTGCTACCGAAGCGAAGAACAACCATGTAGATGTGGTTGTGGCGGTTGGTGGTGACGGCACCGTCAACGAGGTAGCCCGCTCACTGGTTCACTCTGATACTGCCCTCGGCATTCTGCCTTGCGGTTCGGGCAACGGATTGGCAAGACATCTGCTGCTCCCGATGAACCTGAAGAAATGTATAGAGGTCATCAACCAATGCCAGATTAGAGATCTGGATTATGGTGTCATCAACGACCACCCGTTCTTCTGCACCTGCGGCATGGGCTTTGACGCTTTCGTCAGCATGAAGTTTGCCGAGAGTGGCAAGCGTGGTCCTATCACTTATGCTGAAAATATCCTGCGCGAGGGATTGAAGTATAAGCCTGAGACTTACACGCTGGAGGACGAGACGGGCACCAAGCAGTATAAGGCGTTCCTCATTTCCTGTGCCAACGCATCTCAGTATGGCAACAATGCCTATATTGCCCCTCAAGCATCCATGAGCGACGGTTTGATGGATGTCGTCATCATGGAACCATTCGATGTAATCGAGGCGCCTCAGGTAAGTTTCGACATGTTTAACAAGACGTTGGACAAGAATTCGAAGATCAAGTCGTTCCGCTGCAAGAAGCTCCATATCACCCGCAGTCAGCCAGGCGTAATCCATTATGATGGCGACCCAGTGATGACGGGTGCAGAGATTGATATTCATCTGGAAGAAAAGGGAATCAAGATGCTGGTGAACCCGTTTGCCAACAAGAACGACCGCAAGCCGAACATGATTCAGTCTGCCTTTGCCGATTTCTTCAACGACATCAATGCCGTGCGCGATGATATTCATAAAGACATCCAGCGCCAGAGCAAAAGAGTAGAAGCTATCAGCAAACTGGTACAGAAGAAGCTGAACCTTTAAGGGAATGTTGAGTGTTGAATGTTGAGTGTTGAATTTAGAGGGAGTGTTCATTCAACATTCAACACTCAACATTCAACACTCCTAGAAAAGGTAGAATTCTTCCGTTATTTTCCTATACCATTCCGAGCGGTTTCCCTGCGAATCCATCATCGTTTCAACACACTCTTCATAAGGCGAAACGCGATGCTTTGCAAAACTCAGCATAAAGCGTTTTGGCTGCTTGCGCTCTACCGTCTTTACGCCACACTTCCGTATAAGATAAAAACCTAATATACAAGACTCTGCAACAAACTGCTCCATTACTTCTACGGGAACAATTGCAGAGAAAACACCGTCATCAGAAAGCAGCCGTTTTACACCCGCAAACAAATCGCGGAACGGAAGGCTGTCCGTATGTCTCGCCATCGTCCTCTTACTGTCCGGATTTTTCAAGCTATCTACAAAGAACGGAGGATTGCTCACTATCGCATCAAAAACACCGGCAGTCTTCAAACCTTCAGCAGTTTCCAAAGCCTCAGCAGCTTCCGAAGCTCCCCCGAAATCCTGCAGTCTGCAGCATTCTATTTCCACCCTGTCGCGAAACGGACTTGCCATCACATTCTCCCTCGCCTGTCCGCAGGCATCAGCATCCATATCAATCCCTACTACCTCAGCTTCAGGAAAACGCTGCGCCATCATGAGCGAAATCAGTCCCGTTCCGGAACCAATGTCCAGAATCCGCCTGCCACCTTGCGCCCATGCACCCAGCAAAACGCCGTCAGTACCCACTTTCATGGCACAACGGTCTTGCTCTATCTCAAACTGTTTAAATCGAAAATTACCCATAAATTCTTCTGTCTCTTTACAGAAAAAAAACGAATGCGCCGCCGATTTATTTTATCGCAAGCAGCAGAAATTGTCACTTCCACCTGCAAAAGCAACTACCCACATCTATAAAAACGGGTACTAATATATAGAAAAAGCAATTTTATTATTAAATAATCTATCATCTTCCACGATATTTCATAAAAAATGAGTACCTTTGCACGGAAAATAGAAATCATAACAAAATGGATAATAGAAGAACAAGTACCCGAATACAAATGATTGCAGACTACGAGGGCGACCCGAAAACCCTGATTGAAGACCAGGAAGAAGGTTTGTACCCTACCCTCTGCATGCGAGATATAGTAGTTTTCCCTACCAACATGACCCCTATCGTTGTGGGCAGAAAGGAAAGTCTGAATCTCGTCCGGATGCTGGAAAAGAAACCAGACACCACATTCTGCGTATTCTGCCAGAAGAATAAAGACACAGAATTGCCCTACGAAGAAGACCTTTACCCTGTAGGCGTCTTCGCCAAACTCATCAAGGTGATCAAGATGCCTGGCACAGACCAGATGAGCATCATCATCCAGGGTCTGGGCAGATGTCAGATGAAACATCTCGTTCAAAAAGAGCCTTACACAGTAATTGACGTAAAAAGTCTTCCGGAGAAATGGCCTGACGAGAAAAACGATGAACTCTTCAGAATGCTCTACGAGAATTTCCATTACGAAGCGACAGACTATATCAAATCAAGCGCCAACTATAGCGATGATGCTATCCAGGCCATCAACGAACTCTCGAGCATTCACATGCAGTGCAACTTCATGTGCTCCCTCCTTCCTTTCTCCATCGAGGATAAAATCAAGATGCTGAAAGAGGAAAATCTCAGCGAGCGCATCATGATTGCCATCAGATCTCTGAACAAGGTGCGCCATCTGCTACGCATACAGACTGAGATTGAGAACAAAACCCACTACGACCTCGATGAACAGCAGAAGGAATACTTCCTCAAGCAGCAAATCAAGAACATCAGGGAAGAACTGGGAGAAGGCAACGCCAGTCCGGAGAAGAAGGAGATTCTGGAGAAGGCGAAACAGAAGAACTGGAGCGAAGAGACAGCCAAAATCTTCAAGAAAGAAATTGCCAAGCTCGACACCCTGAACCCGCAGAGTCCTGACTATTCGATACAGATAGGATTCCTGCAAACCATGGTAGATTTGCCTTGGAACTCCTACACCCAGGACGACCTCAGTCTGACCCGTGCCAAGCGCATTCTGAACCACGACCACTACGGCATGGAGAATGTGAAGGAGCGCATCCTGGAATTCCTCGCCGTAAGAGCACTGAACGGTGGCGGCAAGAGTCCTATCCTCTGCCTCTACGGTCCTCCGGGCGTAGGAAAGACCAGTCTGGGCAAGAGCATCGCAGCAGCCATGAAGCGCAAGTATGTACGCATGTCGCTGGGCGGTCTGCACGATGAAGCCGAAATCCGCGGTCACCGCCGCACCTATGTGGGAGCCATGCCGGGCCGCATCATCAAGAACATGCTGAAGGCAGGCAGCAGCAATCCGGTCTTCATCCTCGACGAGATTGACAAGGTGGCGCAGAGCAATTTCAACGGCGACCCAGCATCAGCCCTGCTCGAAGTGCTGGACCCGGAACAGAACAATGCCTTCCACGACAACTATCTCGATATGGATTACGACCTCTCCAAGGTGCTCTTCATCGCCACAGCCAATGACCTGAGCGTCATTCCGCGTCCGCTCCTCGACCGTATGGAGCTGATAGAAGTAGGCGGCTACATCACCGAAGAGAAGACAGAGATTGCCAAGCGCCACCTCGTACCGGAAGAGCTGGAAAGCACCGGACTCGACAAGGTTTCGCCGAAGGTAAGCTTCAACAAGAATGCCCTCGAGTTCATCATCGAGCACTATACCCGGGAGAGCGGCGTAAGACAGCTGAAGAAGCAGATTGACAAGAGTCTGCGCAAGATGGCTTACAAACTTGCCTGCAACCAGGAGCTGAAGAACTACACCATCACCCCTGCCGAAGTAAAAGACCTGCTGGGCAATCCGCCGTTCAACCGCGACATCTATCAGGGCAACGACTATGCAGGAGTGGTAACCGGACTAGCCTGGACCTCAGTGGGCGGCGAAATCCTCTACATCGAAACCTCGCTCAGCAAGGGCAAGGCTGGCAAGCTCACCCTGACCGGAAATCTGGGCGACGTGATGAAGGAATCAGCCATTATCGCACTGGAATACGTCAAGTCGCACATCGACCTGCTGCAGGTAGACTACCGCATCTTCGAGCAGTGGAACATCCACATCCACGTGCCTGAGGGAGCCACCCCGAAAGACGGTCCTTCTGCCGGAATCACCATCGCCACCAGCATCGCCTCAGCCATCACCCAGCGCAAGGTGCGTGCCAACACAGCCATGACCGGCGAGATAACCCTCCGCGGCAAAGTGCTCCCGGTAGGCGGAATCAAGGAGAAGATTCTGGCAGCCAAGCGGGCAGGAATCAAGCACATCGTGATGTGCAGGGAGAACCAGAAGAACGTAGAGGAAATACCGGAGAAATATCTCAAGGGCGTAGACTTCCACTATGTAGAGAATGTGGCTGACGTCTGGCAGTTCGCGCTGACCGATGAGAAGGTGAAAAACCCAGCAGACTTCAGCATTGAGGAAAATGATAAAAAAGAAAAGAAATGAAATTTGAATTACAAGTAACAGATAAAGCAAGCGATGCGCGTACAGGCATCATCACCACCGACCACGGACAGATCAAGACCCCAATCTTCATGCCCGTAGGAACCGTAGGAAGCGTGAAGGGCGTCCACTTCGAGGAACTCAAGAAGCAGGTCATGGCACAGATTATCCTCGGAAACACCTATCACCTCTACCTGCGCCCAGGTCTTGACGTCATCAGGGCAGCAGGCGGACTGCACAAGTTCAACGGCTGGGACCGTCCTATCCTCACCGACAGCGGCGGCTTCCAAGTCTTCTCGCTCACCGGCATCCGCAAGCTCAAGGAAGAAGGCTGCGAGTTCCGCTCCCACATCGACGGCAGCAAGCACTTCTTCACACCGGAGAACGTGATGGACACCGAGCGCGTCATCGGAGCCGACATCATGATGGCCTTCGATGAATGTCCACCGGGACAGAGCGATTACCAGTACGCCAAGAACAGCCTCATGCTCACCCAGCGCTGGCTAGACCGCTGCATCAAGCGGTTCAACGAAACCGAGCCCCTCTACGGCTATCAGCAGAGTCTCTTCCCTATCGTTCAGGGCTGCACCTTCCCGGACCTGCGCCGCGAAGCAGCCAAATACATTGCCGACAAGGGAGCCGACGGAAATGCCATCGGCGGACTTGCCGTAGGAGAGCCTACCGAGGTGATGTATGAGATGATAGAAGTAGTGAACGAAATCCTGCCGAAAGACAAGCCGAGATATCTGATGGGCGTAGGAACCCCGCAGAACATCCTCGAAGCCATCGAGCGCGGCGTAGACATGTTCGACTGCGTAATGCCGACCCGCAACGGCCGCAACGCCATGCTCTTCACCTATCAGGGCACGATGAACATGCGCAACAAGAAGTGGGAGAAAGATTTCAGTCCGGTAGATCCAGACGGCTGCGACATCGACCTCGTAACCACGAAGGCCTACCTCCACCACCTCTTCAAGGCACAGGAGCTGCTGGCGATGCAGATAGCCAGCATCCACAACCTCTCTTTCTATCTGCGCCTCGTGACCGATGCCCGCCATCATATCGAGCAGGGCGATTTCGTGGCATGGAAGAATTCCATCATCGACCAGCTTGGCCGAAGAATTTAAGTAAGCAAGCATCATGAAAGATTTTAAGAAAATAAGAAAACACCGCCGGCTCTACCGCACCGGCCGATGGGCTTCCCGCAAGTTCGGGTGGCTCATCAGGGCTGTGCGCTGGCTGGCTCACAAGCTCCGGTTCCTGCGCATATTCAGGTTTCTCAACCCGTTCAGGTACATCAAGAAGCTCGACTGGTACATTATCAAGAAGTTTCTGGGCTACTATTTCTTCTCCATCGCCCTGATCATCTCCATCGCCATCGTCTTCGACTTCAACGAGAACCTGTCAAAATTCACAGAGCACCATGCACCGGCGCGCGCAATCATCTTCGATTACTACGCCAACTTCGTGCCCTATTTTGCCAACCTCTTCAGTGCGCTGTTCGTGTTCGTGGCGGTCATTCTCTTCACCACCAAGCTGGCAAGCAATTCCGAAATCATCGCCATCCTGGCGTCGGGAGTATCCTTCAAGCGTCTCCTCCGCCCATACATGATTACCTGCGTGCTGCTCTCAGCCCTCTCCTTCGGGCTCTCAGCCTACGTCATTCCCCACGGCACCGTTATCAGGCAGAACTTCGAGACGATGTACAAGAACAAGAAGAAGAATACCAGTGCCGAGAATGTACAGCTGCAGGTAGACAAGGGAGTGATTGCCTATATGCAGCATTACGACAACAGCATGAAACGCGGCTACGGATTCTGCCTCGACAAGTTCCAGGACAAGAAACTCGTAAGCCACCTCACAGCGATGGACATCCAGTACGACACCATTTCCGACAGCAAGTATCACTGGAAACTGAGCAACTGGAAAATCCGCAAGCTCCAGGGCATGAAGGAGCATATTACGAGCGGAGCCCAGAAGGACACCGTCATCATGATGGAACCTACCGACCTGGTCTATTCCAAGGGTCAGCAGGAAACCTTCACCAGTCCTGAGCTCCGCGATTACATCTCCAAGCAGATCAACCGCGGTTCGGGCAACGTAGTGCAGTACGAGGTAGAATACCACAAGCGCATCGCCTCTTCCTTCGCCTCGTTCATCCTCACCATCATCGGCGTCTCCCTCTCAGCCCGCAAGCGCAAAGGCGGCATGGGAGCAGCATTGGGCGTAGGACTTGCGCTGAGTTTCGGCTACATCATGCTGCAGACGATTTCTGCCACCTTCGCCATCCAGGCCAATTTCCCGCCTGTTCTGGCAGCGTGGCTTCCAAACTTCCTCTTCGCCATCGTAGCCTACTTCTGCTACCGCAAGGCACCGAGGTAAAATCAGAACCGGTTATCATAACCCGGTAATTGGATTTTGAGGGAAAAAGTCAACATTAAAAAATTGGATTTTGAGGGAAAAAGTCAACATTCAACATTCAACATTCAACATTAAAAAAAATGTATTTCGACGAATTAGATTTAAACGACAACGTGCTCGACGCATTATATGACATGCGCTTCGACACATGCACTCCTGTACAGGAAAAGTGCATTCCAGAGATATTAGAAGGTCACGATGTATTGGGCGTAGCCCAGACCGGAACCGGCAAAACCGCAGCCTATCTGCTGCCAGTATTGAGCAAGCTCGATGACGGCGGTTATCCGAAAGACGCCATCAACTGCGTCATCATGTCACCAACCCGCGAGCTCGCCCAGCAGATAGACCAGGCTATGCAAGGCTTCGGCTATTACCTGCAGGGCGTGAGCAGCGTAGCCGTATACGGCGGCAACGACGGCAACCGTTACGACCAGGAGTTGCGCAGCCTCCGCATGGGCGCCGATGTAGTCATCGCCACCCCGGGCCGCCTCATCTCCCATATCTCTCTGGGCAATGTAGACCTCAGCAAGGTAAGCTTCTTCATTCTCGACGAGGCCGACCGCATGCTCGACATGGGTTTCTCAGAAGACATCAAGACCATCGCGGCAAAACTGCCTGAGACCTGCCAGACCATCATGTTCTCGGCAACCATGCCTGAGAAGATAGAAGAGTTGGCTAAGACCCTGCTCAAGAATCCGGTAGAAATCAAACTTGCCGTCAGCAAGCCAGCCGAGAAAATCAAGCAGGAAGCATACGTATGCTACGAAACCCAGAAGATGACCATCATCAAGGACATCTTCAAGGCGGGCGACCTGAAGCGTGTCATCGTCTTCAGCGGCAGCAAATTCAAGGTGAAGCAACTCGCAGCTTCCCTCCAGCAGATTGGAGTAAACTGCGGAGCCATGCACAGCGACCTGGAACAGGCAGAACGCGACGATGTGATGTTCAAGTTCAAGAGCGGACAGTATGATGTTCTCGTAGCTACCGACATTGTGGCGCGCGGAATCGACATCGATGATATTGAGATGGTCATCAATTACGATGTTCCTCACGATACAGAAGATTACGTTCACCGCATCGGCCGTACAGCCCGTGCCAACCGCGATGGTAGAGCCATCACCTTCGTAAGCGAAGAAGACCAGTACTGGTTCCAGCAGATAGAGAAGTTCCTGGAGAAGGTGGTAGACAAAATGCCTCTCCCTGAGGGATGCGGCGAAGGTCCTGAATACATCAAGCTCAACAAGCCGAAGAAGAAAGGCGCAAACGGAAGAAACAACAGACGCGGTAACGGCGGAAACGGCGAGGCCGGAAAGAACAGCGCCAAGAACCGCCGACAGAAAGACCGCGACCAGACTTCTCACAAGCGCAAGCCAAACAAGCCAAACGAGCGTCAGGAAAAAGCGCCACGCAGCAACGAACAGCAGCCTCAGCAGGGTAACAAACAGCAGAACACAAAGCAGCAGCCTCAGCAGGGCAACAGGCAGCAGAACGGAAAGCAGCAGAACAGAAAGCCAGCCCAGCCAGGCGAGCAGCCAAAGAACAGCAACAGCCAGAAGCGCCGCAATAACAGCAATAACAGCAACCAGCAGCGCCCAGGCACCGAGAACAATGTTCGTCCAGGCAGCAACGGCCGTGGCAGAGGCGTAGCCCAGAAAAAGGGCGACAAGCCGGCTGCACACAAGCACACCCCTATCGTAAATCCACAGAAGAAAGAAAACGCTGTGAAGACATTCATCAAGCGCATCTTCGGATTCAAGAAATAGAAAATAAATTATCTTTTAAAAGGAAAGAGGAATGATGAAAGAGCTATCCCTCACCCCGCTCATGACCATCAGCCTCACACTGACGATCGGAATCATCATAGCCAAATGGGGCTATGATGATTTCAACATGCGCTTCTGGCTCATCATCTCCATCATTTCATGCGCCCTTGGCAGCATCATCTTTTTCCTTACTGAGTTCTTAAGCAAAAAAGCTTACTTCAGCAGGAGCCACCAGTTTCTCATCTTCTCCCAATGCGTGATGATTCATTTATGCATCCTGAGCCTTGGGGCTTTTCTTACCTGTAAGCAAATAGCTGATTCCCAAAGCTCTACACAACTGAAAAACTGGCAGGAACTGTCTTACCTCACACGGGCAAAAATCAATACCGAACGCTATAAAAGCAATATTGAAAGCAAACTGTTTTCCCTTCACGTAAAACAGCAAGACTATGCAGTCATCGCAGCCATGGCGCTGGGCGACAAGAGCGCACTCGACTCAAACACCCGAAACAGTTACTCCATTTCCGGAGCCAGTCACATCCTGGCAGTAAGCGGACTTCATATAGGCATTATCTTCCAGCTTTTCATCTTTCTGCTAGGCGGCAGAAAGTACTCAGTTTACACCATCATCCTGTCCCTCATCTCCATCTGGACCTACGTTTTTCTCATAGGATTGCCGGCAAGTGCAGTCCGTGCAGCCATCATGCTTTCAGCCTACAGCTTAAGTTTAGCTTTCCATCGTACCGGTCTGCCGCTCAACACCTTAGCCTCAGCTTATATATTTATGCTCTTCATCAGTCCGCTCTATCTTTTCGAGTTGAGTTTCCAGCTTTCGTTCCTTGCCGTAGCCTCCATTCTGCTGTTCTTCTCACCCCTTTACTCCCTCCTCCCCATCCGCAGCCGTTTCATCCGTTGGGCATGGGGACTCCTTTGCGTTTCACTGGCAGCCCAGATAGGAACCCTTCCGGTCATCGTCTACACCTTCGGCAGAATATCGTGCTATTCACTTCTCACCAATTACATCGCCATTCCCGCAGCAACCCTCATCCTATATCTTGGAGCAGCCTTAATCCTGTTCTCCCCACTCACGTTATGGGCGCCCATAGCACCGGTTGTCGCCCCACTCATCAGCCTTACATCAGGCGCCCTGACCAGCATCACCCAGTTTTTGAATACAGCCATAAAACTGATTAGCATGCTGCCTGGAGCAAGCATCGAAAACGTAAGAATCAGTCTGCCTCAGGTAATCGGTCTCTACGCTATCATCCTGCTCATTTATGCCCTATGGCGCAGGATAGATAAACAGAAGTCGTCAGAATGCAAAATTCCCAAAACAGAAATAAAGGCTTAACCCCCGAAAAACGTCTCTTATATAATAAGGTGTGCGTACACAAATGCGCTACAAAACGTGGCTAAAAATGTTAAAAAATGACTTTTTTCTACTTTTTCTGCATTTTTTCTTTCTTTTTGTTGGTGTTTTCAAGAAAAACATGTATCTTTGCAAGCAGAAATAAAAAATAAGAATTTAAACACAATAAAAGATTAAAGATTATGAAAGCATCTGAAGTAATCGCGAATCTCCAAAGAAGATTCCCAAATGAGCCTGAGTACATTCAGGCAGTTAGTCAGGTTCTCGGTACTATCGAGGAAGAGTACAACAAGCACCCAGAGTTTGAGAAGGCAAACCTCATCGAGCGTCTCTGCATTCCAGACCGCATCATCCAGTTCCGCGTATCTTGGGTAGATGATAAGGGCAACGTACAGACTAACATGGGTTACCGCGTACAGCACAACAACGCGATTGGCCCTTACAAGGGAGGTCTTCGCTACCACAAGTCAGTAAACTTGGGTATTTTGAAGTTCTTGGCTTTCGAGCAGACATTCAAGAACTCTCTTACTACTCTCCCAATGGGTGGTGCTAAGGGTGGTTCCGACTTCTCTCCACGTGGCAAGAGCAACAACGAGGTAATGCGTTTCTGCCAGGCTTTCATGACAGAGCTTTATCGTCACATGGGTCCAGACGAGGATGTTCCAGCTGGTGACATCGGTGTAGGTGGCCGTGAGGTAGGTTACCTCTTCGGAATGTACAAGAAGTTGACACACCAGTTCCAGGGCGTCTTGACCGGTAAGGGTCAGGAGTTCGGCGGTTCATTGATCCGTCCTGAGGCTACAGGTTACGGTAACGTATACTTCCTCTGCAACATGCTCGCTACCAAGGGTATTGACATCAAGGGCAAGACTGTTTTGGTTTCAGGTTCAGGTAATGTAGCCCAGTACACTATGGAGAAGTTGCTCCAGTTGGGTGCTAAGCCAGTTACATGTTCAGATTCAGACGGTTACATCTACGACCCAGACGGAATCGACCGCGAGAAGCTCGATTACATCATGGAGCTCAAGAACGTAGAGCGTGGCCGTATCAAGGAGTATGCAGAGAAGTATGGTGTAAAATATGTTGCAGGTGCTAAGCCTTGGTTTGAGAAGGCAGACATCGCTCTCCCATCAGCTACACAGAACGAAATCAACGAGGAGGCAGCCAAGGCTCTCATCGCCAACGGCGTAATCGCAGTAAGCGAGGGTGCAAACATGCCTTCTACTCCAGAGGCTATCAAGGTATTCCAGGATGCTAAGATTCTCTACTCTCCAGGTAAGGCAGCCAACGCAGGTGGTGTTGCAGTATCAGGTCTTGAGATGAGCCAGAACTCAGAGCGTCTGAAGTGGTCTCGTGAGGAGGTTGATGCTAAGCTCCACGACATCATGAACGATATTCACGCTAACTGCGTGAAGTATGGTACTGAGCCAGACGGTTACATAAATTACGTAAAGGGTGCAAACGTAGCCGGCTTCCTGAAGGTAGCTAAGGCTATGATGGCTCAGGGCATTGTATAAGGCTAGAAAATTTTTAAGCAAAATTAACATAATAGAAAAATAGGAAATTAGGAAATAGCGGGTCTGTGAAGATCCGCTATTTTTTGTGTCTACTCCTTCCCCCACTCCTTCTTTACATCAAAGCAGGGACAGGCTTTGTTGGCAAATTCATTATGCCCATGAATCGTGGCTAATGGATATATCACAAAGTTGGGCAGGCTGGAAAGCTTTTGCCTTTACAGGCTTATAATGCCTAAAAAGGGTGTTCAGTATTCAGTATTCAGTTTTTTTCGCTGTTGTTACCACCCTCTACATAGAAGGTATATTATATATTATTATATATAATAATATATAATAATATATAATTACTTACAATTTGTAACCACAAAATGGGTAACTATCGCGAAAAAAACTGAATACTGAATACTGAACACGTTTCCCCGTAATCGGGTATTACTTTGTAACATGCTGATTTATATCATAATACATAGTTTTCTATGCCGCTAAAACATAGAGATGCGCCCCATAAAACATAGAATTTATTCTTCATAACTAACTTTCAAATCGTAAGTTGCTGAAAATAGCTCCTTATCACATGCTTAAATTTGGCGGTTACCGAAAATCTTCGTACCTTTGCACCGGCAATCGAAAGAACAGCCTTTTGTGCCTTGCTCGGGTCTTCTATTAAGACC
>ERZ791628.174-NODE-174-length-30569-cov-9.56037_pt1 | contig 30569 bp, 43 predicted proteins | sample MGYA00510265_ERZ791628 | MGnify/ENA primary metagenome ERZ791628 (study PRJEB30046, sample SAMN00715184) | human gut metagenome | study: EMG produced TPA metagenomics assembly of the A metagenome-wide association study of gut microbiota in type 2... | reverse complement strand
CCTACACCTCCCCAGTGCGTGAGCATAGGGCGCTTTTTTCACTGGAATATTCATTTTAAACAATATATAGATTATGTGGAATCCGTTTAAAAGACATAGAGCAAAGAAAGCTCTCAAAACATTGGATAGTCTGACCAGCGTAATTGCCACGATCAAGAAGTGGGAGAAGGCTGGATTGATTTACTGGCAGGTAAAAGGTAAGACTCTTCTCATTGAGCAGAGTTTAGCTACCACGCTGCTTGCGGGTGAAAGTAAATTGTTCGAGAAGTTCCTGAACATCGCCGCCCAGATACAAAACTCGGAACTGCTCGTTGATGCTTATGAGCAGCAGCGTATCACTATCGAGACGCAGGCAGTGATGGATGCGCAGGAGAAAACGTCCAGTAAGCTGACTGATGCTGATATTCAGCGCATCCGTCTGAATGCTAGAGAGAATATGCAGCACATCGATATGAAGAGCATCCTCGATGCTATCCATGAGTTCGATATTATGATTATCCGCAGTAGTGCTATCTCTTCTGCTGATGCTACCCAGAAAGGTGGCGAACTGGTTGCCGTTGGCCACTTCGACGGTAAGAAGGTAGAGATGGCGATGTGGGATGAAATCAAGAATGATTTAACTGCAGAAAAATAAGCAACCCCTCGCCCAATGAAAACAATCGTGATAGCCAAGGAGGCTTGGCTGTGCAGTCAACTCAGCATAGCCAAATATTCCGGAGGCATTGATATATCAGATGAGGAAAATGGCACACGCCATTTCCTGGTAGTAGATGGAAAAGGTCAGCCTTACCAGGGCAAACTGATTCCTAGTGCCCCTGCCGATTTGGTGGATAAGGAGTTTATTCCTTTCTACCGCAAACTGGGCAGAGATAAGTTTATTTCCCTCGTATCAAGGGAACCTCTCGCCTCTCGCAAGGGACTGAAACAGATACTATCTGCTGCAGTTCAGGAAGAGAAAGCGGAAAAGGCAGCAAAAGAAGAGGAGCTGAAGGCACGTCAGCCTTCCCTCTTCGACTAAGAAAAGTTTTATAATACATTAAAGATTTTGAGAAAATGAGAACATTAGAAGAATTTCAGAAAGAAGTCCTTGCGCCTTTGCGTAAGGAAAGAGACAAAAAGCACGAAGTTGCTTTGAAAATCAAGACCGATGGAGGCGAGGCCTTTGCGAAACGTAAGAAGGAACTCCTGGATAAGGAAGTTGAGTTCAAGAAACGTCAGAAGTCTAGCCTGAAAGAATTTCTCGGCAAGCAAACCTTGGAAAAGAAATCTTTCTTCGTTCAGCAAGATGCTGATCGTTCCGAAGCTCACGCCTCATATCAGAAAGCTACCCAAGACTACAAGATTGCTAAACGTCGTGCTAACGAAGAGTTTATGGATAAGTTAGCCATTGCCTATGCAGAGTACAATAAGGAGCGAGTAGCCGCAGGTGAGCAGCCTGTGTATTACAACAATCGCCGTGAGAAGTCAGCCGATGAACACAAGGCGGGCTATGATGAATATGGTTGGCCAGAAGACCCAGCACAGGAGGCTGAAATATGAGTTTCAGAAATACAAAATAAACAATTATAAAAACATGAACACGAAACAACAGAATATTCTTCGCTCATTGCTGAAGAAATACAAGTTCAAGAGCGTAAGTAATATGGTCCGTCAGGCGCTCGGAATCAACTTCGAGAACTTCCTGCAGAAAACGGAACCTCTCTATATCATCCCTCGCATCGCTTCCTGCTATGCTGTGGAAGGGGATAAAGAGAAGCTGATGGGCATCGTCTATAAGGAATGGCTCAAAGACGTAGTAGAAAAGGCCTGGGTGAAACCGCTCAATGCCTACATCGAGGAATACGGCGAGCGCATCGTGCTTTCCGCTATCTACTATCTCATCGACAACGGCCTATGGGAAGTATACGAAGGTCGCCTTGCACTCGACGCACAGGAAGATAATTACTACGATAAGTTGGGAGATATGCCTTCCGCTATCGAATTTGTGCAGGAACAGCAAGCTGAGGAAAATAAGGCAGAAGAAAAGAAAGCTGCAGAGGAAGCCGCCGCAAAGAAAGAAGCCGCCCAGCAGCAACCCTCTGCCTCGTCACGTCCCTCTCTCGTCCCCGTTCCCAGCGATTCTATCGCTGGTCTCAAGAAAAATCATTAAAAGTTAATAGCACTATGCACATATTTAAATTAAAAGAAGGTTCTAAGTCTTTCGAGTGGGTGAAGGACGTGATAGATAAGGAGCGAAAGCAAAACGCAGAGTATTGCGATCGCATCCGCAAGGCGATACCCTTCCAGTTAACCCGAGTCATTGCCTCTTATGTAAACTCCACCTTTTCCCGAAAGTTGGAAATCTACGAGTTTGTTGTTACTCCCGAGGAGTACGAAACATTGGATAAGGAAGTCTGGAGCAAGACTTATTATGATGATAATCAGCTTTGGGTAACTCCTAACCTGAATAATGAAGAGGGTAGAGCTATTAAGGAAGTGATGTCTTCATATCATCCAGTTACCACTCACGATGATATTCTGAAGAAGTTAGGACTGCGTGCCCTCATTGCCTGCATACCTTTCCGTCCTACCAATCTTACCACCCATGATGGTAAGTATTATTTCGTCTTTACCGATGATTTGGTTATCAAGGATAATGAAAACAACGATGATTTGGAGTTGATAACTGAGGAGGATGCCAAGCGCCTCACCGGTTTCAAAGATGAGCGGGTAGATTATAGCAAGAAGTAATAATATAGTTATGGCAATTGAACAATGCTCAGGTCTGCAGCTTATACTCCTTGCGATATTCGTAATATCTCTTATCATATTGATGGAGCAGATAGGTGAGTATATTTACTTTAAAAAAGATAGTCGTATGAAGATAAAAATTGTTTCGTTATATTTTCCCAGTTTCTTTAACGGGGATAGGCTCTCTGTTTTTGCAGATAAAATGAAGTTTTTCATTATGTATAAAAAGCATTGGTGGCAGAAATACAAATACATGAAAGATATGTTCGGCCACCCCATGAAGTTTGACAGTCAAGAGGCAGCCGAAGAGTATCTGGAAAGGGAAGGTATAGATTATAAAAAGAAATAGCTTATGGCAAAGAAAGAAGAACCCTATGAGCCATTTGGCTCGAATGTAAGCGAGGGAGAGCTGACAGAAGAATATGCTGGTATAGGAAAAAGAGTCTTCGTCTGCAAGAAAGAAAATTTTGAAAGGCAGCCAGGTCAGCCTTATATTAAAGAGGAAGGCAATCTGGTAACATTCGCAGGCCATGGTGAAAATAAGATGGAGTGGGAACATAGAGAAGAGCTAATGCTGCCCGATATATGGCATGAGATTTCTCTTGTGAACGATAGCGACATCTCCCCATCTGGCAACCCTTTTGCCGCAGGTAAGCAAAAGAGCAAGGAAGCACCCCGCAGTTTCACTGGCACTTTTACGATAGTAGATGATAAGGAAGCGTACTACGAAGCTCAGATGTTGACAAGAACGGTATTGCCGGTATTCAGCAAGTCTATGCTTTCCGTCCCCCTGCCTCACATGCCATTCCAGATGCGGGACTTTAATACGAAGTTATATCGCAACCCTATCAATTTCTTCTACAGGGAATTGGCCAATCGTTTATCTTATCCTATTCGGGATCCGAAGTGGTTTCCATCACTGATAAAAAGTAAATAATATGGCAGAAAAGAAAATATTAACCATTCATCTTACTGATGAGTGGTACCAGAAGATAGCTAGCGGAGAGAAGACAGAGGAGTATCGGGAATGCTCTTTATACTGGACGATTCGTTTATTTAGAAAGGATATACCGAATAGGCCAGACTTGATAGTTGGTGTAGCCAAATATCATCGTGCTTCCGATAGAGGCCTTTTCGTGCAAGGTTATCTCACCGGAGGTCTCAAACATACTTCGGACAGTCCGGAAGATAGAACTTATCGCAAGGAAGTATTAGAGCCTTTCACACACGTTCATTTTCTACTCGGCTATCCGAAAGATAACCAACCGTATATCGAGAAGGAAATCGACGAGATAACTGTAGATAAACCGAAGAAGGGCATGTGCCCTGATGCGTGGTTAAAAAAGAATATGTTCGTAATCAGATTCAAATAGCTTATGGCAAAGAAAGAAAAGAAATGTTGCGGTAACTGCTACTGGTTCGACAATGAGGATGCCTATGGCCAGGGCTGGTGCATTGATTCGCAAGGCGAAACGTCATGCGATTTGGTTTGTGATAATCATTTAAATAGATAAGCGTATGAAAGAAAGTCTTAGAGATTATTATTATCACCCGGAATTTACAATGATGGATAAGTCTTTTATGATGGTTCCTACCCCGAAAGATTTCGGACAGTATTTACAGAATAAACGTAAAAGAAAAAAGAAATAGCGTATGTTTGTAGTAACAAGCCCTATCTTGGTAATTCTGTATATGTTCTTAGTAATGCTTATATTTGTAATTTATGATAAGATAAAAGAAGAAAGATCTTACAGATTAAGTCATAGGCTTTGGACAGGAGAGGAGAAGTGCCAGTGGGATATAGAGTCTCAGTTTATCACTGGAGATTTGGTATCAATAGATTCACATCTTGTATATGAAGTCTTGGGGCGTATTTCGGAAACGGAATATCTAGTCACTTATAATCGACTTTTGAAAAAGGGACACCTAGTCGTGCATGTATCTAACATGGATGGTCTCAGAATTACACCTGAAAGATTGATATGTGCTGGTTTTTCCTGTCCGGACTATGATCCGGAAGATATACGTTTCGATGTGCCTTATAAAAAGGTATTCAAAAAGGATGGAACTGAAGTTATAATAACTATTAGTCCCAAGAGCACTATGCTAAGAAACTATTGGAATGTTCATTTAGAAAATTATGATTTTGTTACTCCGTCCAAAAAAGATATTGTTTACATCCACGAGTTGCAACATTTTCTTTTTGGCCTAGGTCTTAATTATCGAGAAGAATAATTTTTTTTAATCGTATGAAAGAAGTAGAACGTGTAGCCTTGGCTGCGAGATTAAATGCCTTTTTGAAGGCGACTGAGAAAAACTATCTTGATGGAATTGTAGATAATCTCATTCATGAGGCAGAATGTAAAACTGCAATTCTATCTGACGAGGAAGCTAGAGAGCCGGAGTTCGTTTTTATATCATATCTTAAAGAGATTAAATGTTACAATGACCACGATGGTTCTTGGAAATTAAATGTCCTTACCCTTACAAATCTAACTGGTACCGCTTTCGCCTTGATGGAGTTTGATCCTGCTTACAATCCGATAAGGAAGGACCCAGTGTGTGGCTATATCAATAGCTTCATCGTTAGCGAGGAAGATCGGCAGAAGGGCATTGGCGCTTTAATGATAAAAACCTTAGAGGCTAGAGCTGAAGGTTACGGCGTGCATATCCTGTTTGTAAATTGGGATATGAAACCAGAACCTGGTACTTGGGCAGATAAGTGGCTTACCGGAATGGGTTATCACCAAGACGAGCCAAACGACCCTCGCCCATTTCATTATTATATGATGCACAAAAGATTAGTTGATAGTTATTAGAACAATTAAAACATTAAAGATTATGGCATGTAATTGTATTAGCAGAGTTGAGAAAATGGTTAAGGAGAAGACCAACGAGAGTGGTTGCCTTGATACAAGTATCGGTATTCCATCGGGCATTGCGATGGTGAATGTTTATGGTTTATTCCATAAACAGAAGAAAGATGGCTCTTTCTGCGAAAAGTGGAACCAGGTAAATATCCTACCCGAGTATTGCCCTTTCTGCGGCAAGAAGTATGTGGAAGATAAGAAAGAAGATGTTCAACAAAAAAAAAACGAGAAGTAGCGTATGATAAGATATTATGAAGACGAAGAGAATGCGGATCATTCCGTTATTCATCTGATGTTAAATACAGATTGTGATAATCATTGCATGTTATGCTGTAATGACCAGTATGATTTAAGTTCTGTTCCGGTTGTAACGGTAGAGGAACTTAACAACGCAAAAACCGTGTTGCTGACAGGTGGCGAACCTTTCAAAATTCCATACTTTGCAGATTTCGTGCAAAATCTGCGAGGTCAATATAAAAACATAGAAAACCTTTATGTTTATACTTCGGGATATTCTATGTACCACAACGTAGAACAATGGAACAAAAATAAGGTTTATACCGATATAGATGGCGTAAACATCTCACCTAAAGGAACCAATCGTGAGCGTTGGGCTATACAAGGCATGTTGGGAAAGAATGCACTGGATGTTTTCTTTCATATATTTGCCTCCATGAAAAGCTGCAGGCTTATCTTAATGGACCGTAAGGAGAAAAATGACGAGCTTCTTTCTACATTGAATCTCCAACAATTCATAGATCTTGGGGTTCGTTTCGATGTAGAGTATCGTGATTGGCAGAACGAGTTCCAGTCTAATGGAGGGGTGTGGAGAAGATTACCTATATTGTTAAATTAAAAAAATAGCGTATGGATTTGAAAGATATTAAGTTTAGGGCAAAGCGCAAGGATACGTTGGATTGGGTGTATGGCATCCCTGCTCCTGGCAATGCTTATCCTGGTGCATCCTGCATTCTGACATTTGAATCGCGTAAGGATTTACCTAAAAATGCGGTTTTCCTTGGGTGCGGCTTTATCCCGGTATTAAGTTATACCATTTGCCAATATACGGGGATGAAAGATATGTATGGTGCTGAGATTTGGGAGCATGATTTACTTAAAGACGAAAAAACGTCTGGTATATACGAGGTGGTTTACTTTAATGGTACATTCGTCTTTCTGAACGAAAGTGATATTTTTCAACCGGAAGGCTACCCCTGCTACAAGAAAGTGGACCATAATGTAATTCGTGATATGTTTGTTGTCGGGTCAGCCCTTGATGGAGATAGTAGCCGCGATATTCAGGAACTTTGTTCTCGTCTTGCCTCCCGTGGTTTTATCGCAGTTCAAAAGTAATAATCAAAAAACAAAGAAAATGAAAGCATTAAGATTTTTGAAACGAGTGGGTATCGCTGCGATACCAGTTTTTGCAATGATTATGGTATCGCTGGTCTTTTATGGCATATTGACGTTAGCTTCGAATACAGTTCATTGTGAGAAGCTATATTCAGAACTGTTCACATCTAATAGGATGTTAGCTACGTATTGGTTTCTTACGAGCATAGCCGCTTCCTTTTTGATATACCCTAGCCTGATTGAATGGATGAAAGCGAAGATCCGTCAAATGGACAAAGAGGAATCCAAAGCTGATGAGCAGAAAGGCAACAAGAGTGAACATGCCAGTAATGTCAAAGTCTACTCTTTTGTTCAACTTTCACATCAGCTGCAAGATTGGTACAACGTTCGCAGATATTTAATGACTGAAAACCTGGAGACTGAAGTTTACGGCACCTTGCATCTTGATATACCAAAACAACATGCGAAGGAAAGTGATCCGTTCTGGAAAGATTGCGATGCCTTCATTTGGGAGGTCTTTGTAGATGATTGTGCAAGGAAGGCTGGTGTCGCTCGAAAAATGATGCGAGAAGCCGAGGTAGTGTGTGTTATGGAAAGATGTCTTACTGTCGGATTGCGTTGGGACGACCGCGAAAGTGAACCTTGGGTGTTAGACTGGTACAAGCGCAGTGGGTATAAGGAAAAAAGAGTGGAAGAGGATGGTCACGCTCATTTCCTTGTTAAAGACTTGAGCGATAAATATAACTTGCGTTCATCTTCTAAGCGATTTTTTCGATAATGCACAAAAGATTAGTTGATAGTTATTAAAACAAATAAAAATATTAAAGATTATGGCAGAAAAAACAAAGCAGCAGAATGCAGAGAATGAATCAGAAGAAGAGAAGCTTGGCAAGCAGATTTTGCAGCTCAACCTTTCCTATTACGAGATGAAGGATGACAAGTTTACCGTCAAGGTAACTTGCGAGAAGGATGGCAAGGAGTCTGACCTGAACATCCTCACCGATGATGATTCCATCGGTATGGTATATCAGGGAATGAAAATCGCCTTGGGTACCGTGGCCCGCTTCTACTTGATAAGCCTTTTGAATAAAGGCACAATCACTCAGGAGGAGTATGATAAAATGGTGAGTAAATAATACATGTTTTTAGAAAAAAAAATAGCGTATGTTATACGAAGCTAAACAAGGTTCAAAGGCTTACGAATACATTAAGGGTATTCTTGAAGCAGAAGAAAAAGAATACCAGGCCTACATGAAGAGAGTGGATGAAGCCGTAGGCTTCGAGTTTGAGAAATGGCAAGGTTATCAGCCTAACCGCAGTCTGCTGCGAGAGTATTATATAACCGCTATCTGGGTACCGTCCGAGCGATACGAAACGCTGGATAAAAAGGTATGGAAGAAATGCGATGGCAAGAAACTGGAGGATGGCTATTATGTAGCTGTAGCGCCTAACAAGCGACACAAGCAGGGTAAGGCTATCGCCGCCGTACTTGCCTCTTATAAAGGAGTAACCAATCATTTCAAGATATTGAAGGAGTTGAGCATAGGGGGTTTTCAAGGTAACTCTATCTCCATCACTCAGCTTCTCTGCTGCAAAGACCGCATTTTTGCCTTCTTCGATGATGGCATCCGAGCAGAGAAATGCAACTCCGATTTCACGGAAATCACGATTGGTGAATATGAGGATCTTATTAATAGTAGCAAAGAAGGATGATCGTATGAAGATAAATATGAATCAGATAAAGGAGAAAATTGCAGGCTTTATCTTTGACCTTATCATAGAATCTGGCAGTAAGTCTAAATTCTTCCGTAAGTACACTAACCATCGTTTCCGTAAGCAGTACGAACGATGGGAGTATAGAATATACAAACGCAATAACGTTTTGGAAAAAGAGAATAGCGAGCTGTATAAGAGAATTAGTACTTTAAATACCAGACTTCGTTCTATTTATGATAAGGTGAAAGTCGTAGCTACGGAGTACCCTCATAATGCCCCGTGTCCTCACGGAGAAAAGGATGAATATAATGATTGCCTTATCAGAACAGATTCCTTTGAATGCTGGGGCTGCCCAGGTTTCGTATGTAGAATACCTGAAAATAATACCATCATCTGCTGGAATAAGAACTTTGAACAGAGTAAAGATTTAGAAAATAAACAAAAATAGCGTATGGAAACAGAAGAATATGTAAGCATCATCAAGAATATGCTAAAGTTTAGCAATATGGTGGAATGCGTTTTTCCCGACCAATACAAGTTTGTCTGTCATCTGCATAATATTCAGGAGCGTGAAGCGATGGATATGTACGGTGATCTGCGTAAGATAGCTTCTGGTCAGTATTGGAGTATCAAAGATAAGAAGGACGGGTATCTTAATTCCATGATAAAGATGGCGTTGGAAGCTAGCAAGATTCAAGTCTTCAACTCTCTCATCGAAGATACCGCAGCCAATTGCGAGGATAGAAAGCCAAATATCCTTGCATTCTTTAAAAGAGGCGATGAGCGTTTTTCGCAGGAGTTTAATTTACAGTGGCAGGTTGCATATCTTGATATAGCCGAAATGATAAAGAACGGCTATACGCTAACGGCTACCGCCCGCCAGGTAGATAATGTTGATGCCAAAGATTATGTAGGCGAGGATAAGGGCAAGAAATCATATATTCCTATTTACGATGGTGATGTAATGCTTTGCTATGTAAGAAATCCGAAATGGTGGAGTTCTGATTGTAAGAATAGCGGTCTGTACCTATGCAAGGATGGTGTTTACTATCGTCTCATTTATACATCAGGTAAAGGTTATATCAGACACGGTGAGCCTGATACTGACGAAGCCTTCGAGTTGGATATCGAAGAGAATGCTTTCAGTAGCTATGTGATGACTCTCAGTCAGAAGTGGTATAAGCTGGGCAATATCCACGCTGGCATCGGATTTTTGATAGAAAAGCCAGAAGATAAGAAAGAATAGCGTATGACAAAGCAAGAGTTGTTATCTAACCCTGCCTTTCAAAATGCAAGGGATGATGCTTTTATCTATTTCGTCGGCAAGCTCCACAGTATCTACCGAGCACGAACCGTTTACTTTACAGCTCCAAAACGTGAATTTCAGACGAGAGACAGGCTTCGTCTCGGTCTATTCGGACCGCCGATAACCAAAGGTAGATTAATGGCTAACCTGTCATTTCGCCACACTATGCCCCATAAGACAATCTCCGTTATGTTTCCCGATTATTGGTACGATTTGGGAGACTGCAACGTAGAGATAGATAGTAATGGCGATATTGTGATAACAGAAAAATAAAAAGTAGCTTATGGAAACAGAAACAAAAGAAACTCCTGTTAAGGGAGCATTGATTTACCAGCCGCAGGGTGCGGCTGGTGAATATGCTAAGTGGGCAATCAATCTATATCATGGTTGCTATAACGGCTGCACATATTGTTATAACCGCAGAGGGGTATTGAGCCATATTTTTGGTGATAAGCCGGAACTGGCAGCACCTATCGTCAAGTCGCGCGACAGACAAATTAATTATTTCTTGAAACGCAAAAAACTCACTGCGCACGATCCGATACCAGACGTAGCTATCGAGAATTGCACCAATGTAGCTATTTGTTCTTTGATATACAGTGATACAAGAAGGATTGGTATCTTTCGTCTGATAGAAGACGGAGGCGTATTCATGTCGTTTACATGTGACCCGCTCGATACTGACGAGAATGCGCAGCATTATACATTTGTCGCGGCAAAAAAACTTCTCGGATATGGCATTCCTGTAACGCTGTTGACTAAGAATGTAGCGTGGTTAAAGGAAGATAGCTGGAAACTCCTTCTTGAAGAATATCCAAAACTCATCTGTTGTCAAAATCATCATGCACTCCTCACCATCGGTTTCACTATCACCGGTAAAGATGAGCTGGAGCTTAATGCTCCTTCTACAGAGAAGCGTATCGAAGCTTTGCGTGAGTTGCACGATAAATACATGGTTAAGACCTTCGTATCTTTAGAGCCGATAACGAGTATTCATACCGCATCGGAAGTAATCAAGAAAACATACAAGATTACGGACGAGATACGTATTGGTGCTCAATCTCCTATCAAGAAAGATAGATATGATCCCAACGAGTTTGTCGGTTTTATTGTTGCGGTTAAAACCCTGGCACGCGGTCTTGATTGCCGTTTTATGGTAAAGGACAGCATGTATAAACAGGCAGAAACTTTTGAAGGTGCTTATCGAGATTTGTGTGTCAGAAATCTTGATGAAATAAAAAAGATTTATGAATCAAAACAAAAAGAAAATGATGAAAAGTAAATTGAAGTATTATGCCCAGGTTATCGGTGTTAACCTGTTGGCGGCACTGGTACCCATCCTTGGTGTTATCCTTATTTATGGTATCGGCAAGCTGAAGAGTATTTATACAAACCCTTACGCTATATCGCAGGAGATATATGATTGTTGCCTGTGGGCAATCATCGTTGTGCTGGCTGGTTTCTTTGTAGGTTTCTGGCTCCTTTCTTGGGCTGATAATTGGAGAAAGACAAAGCTTAACGTTTTAAAGATAAAACATCGCTGCAAACGTGAAGAAGAAGAATTGGCAAAGAAAATCTGTTTCGCTATGGGGGTAGAGCCTACTAAAGATAGAGTAGAGCCAAAAGTGAATACGGTGGAGCAGAAGAATGCTTCTGCCTCTGCTGATTCCGTGTATGAGGATATTTCCGGATTGACGGTTAAGGAGATTTATCATCTTTATCAAGGTCGTGAAGTTCTGATTACGACAGACGTTCAGGCAAGAAAAGGAGGGAGATATTGCGGCCGTATTGCTGGGTATGACAACGAAGGCTCTATCCTTTACATAGGTTTTCCTTCATGCTACGTAGGCCCTTACTCTTTGGATGATATAAACGCTATGCGTGATAGCAATCCCGAAGTCAGCTATGTAGAGCCAGGCTATAAAAACTACGATTGCTACATTCCTTGCCTTATCCGCATTTATAAATAAAAAATAGTTATGAAAAAGAATTATTTGTTTGATGTTGATGGCTTGCTGCAGGTGCTGCAAGCCATCAAGGAAGGGAAGCCCGTAGAGTATCGCCCATTGGAGGAACCTGATTGGCGAGATTTCAACCCAGAGGAATATGATATTGATACGGAAAACTGTAAGTATCGTGTCAAGCCTTGTGAATATAGTGAATACGTGGAAGATATTAATGTACCTCCTGCACTTATGCAGGAAGGTGTGATTTATTTCCTGAAAAGCAAAGACCCTCGGAGTACTAAACAGAGTTTTGCTTGCGTAAAGGCTAACCTTTGGCATATAGATAAAAAGATATTGCTTCATTTCTTTTGGAGTGAAGACGGTGATTCAAAAAAGCTTTATGTTAGCGATCCGGATAGAAGAATTAGCCGTAGCGAGAAAACAGATAATTTCGCTAATGAAATTATTCCTGATATAAATCTTTGCGATCCTGATAAAGCCGAAATTTATGTAGCTTCCATATCACAAGTCAAGATGTTGGAGTCAAGACTTCGAGATGTGGGTTATGAATTAAAGGACGGACAAATGAAAAAGATAGATGGGAACAAAGAGTAAACAAGCACCGCTCCTTACTAAGGAGCAGGTATCAGAGCAGCTTCTTCAGCAGCATTTGCGCGGCTGGAAATCGAACCCTAAGTTTATCGTAGAAAACCTTTATGTGTTCGGCTGGGAGAGTGATATGCTCATCAAGACCCGAAGCGGATATTGGTATGAGGTGGAATGCAAAATATCCCTTGCTGATTTCAAGAACGATTTCACCCATAAGCGGCAGAAGCATGAATTGCTGAAGAATGGAGATGAGAAACGCCGCCGCCCGAATTTCTTTTATTATTGCGTACCATGGTACCTTAGTGGGAAAGTATATCCTCTCCTTCCTGATTATGCCGGGCTGATTGTACTTAAAGTGGATGGTAAACTGAATGAGATAAAACAGGCACACTGTCTGCATCTGCAAAAGTACACCGATGAGGAACTGAAGCTATGCGATAAGTTTTATTATGCCTACCGCAACTGGAAAAAGTGTGTAGAGCGTAATCAGCCTACCGCAGAAATCAAGCGCCTGAAGGATGAGATTGCTTTCCTCAAGGCAGAATACAAGGCAGTAGCCGGATGTGATATTAAAGACGCATTTTAATGATTAAAAGATTTATAGATTATGGAAAAGATTGAATTTACAAAGGAACAGATAGAGAAGATAGCTGAAGGCATCAGCGTCATCTGCTTCCGTTCTAACTCGAAGGCAAAGAAGTTTTTGCTTTTGGAATATCCGAAGGTTAAAGATGTGCTTGGTAACTCTTGTATCTGGGATGAGCCTGCATATAATGAGGAACACCCCAAGGAAGTAAAAAGTGTGCTGCCTAGTTTTGAGGCAGTGCATACTTTCGGCTCGTCGGCTTTATTCAAACCCACTCTTGCTGAGATTATCCAGGCTTGCCCTATCAACCTTCTTGGAAACTTTAACGCTGTCACCATTCATTATAATGGTTTTATAGAGGACGCTTCCAAGCATAAGAGTATCGTGACTCCTTATGTGATTTGTGAGAAGAAGAAGCCATTCGTTCCTTTTTTCAGCGATGAAGAGGAGAAGAAGCTGCATCCTTCGCCATTGAAGATAGGCGACCTTGTAGGTACTATCATTGACGAGTTCTGCCAGGTAAGCATTGATACTATCCAGCCTGATACCCGCAACCTTCAGACCTTATTTGAGGGTCCACTGAATGAAGTTCCCGAGAAGTACCTGGATAAACATTTCCGTCCGATAGAGATTATCAAGGACTACGAAGATGAGATACATTTAATCATTAACTAAGCTTTATCATGTTTGAGATATACGTTAAAATGAAGAAAAAGAAGTGCTGGAAACTCGCTATAGAGGTTCCCAATGCTTGGGGTGGAATGCCTCACCTCTGGATGTATCTGGAGAAGAAATACCTTCCGTCTTACGTACCGGTAGGAGCTGATGGGAAACCGCTGGAACTGGAAGGGGTGAAGGAAAAACAGGCAAAAGGTGAATATGTAAGCCGATGGATCTATTCTTCATCCAAAAAGGAAATCGAGGACCTACAGAAAGATTTCCGTTTAACTTATGAGGAAATGATGGTGTTCAGATCTACTTTTGATTTTGCAAAGGTTCTAGGCGAAGATATACCAGTTTATCTTGAATGCTTAAAGGTTGTCGCTGATGAGTGTGGAGGTATATATCCACAACAATACGAAAAACTGAGTGCCTTTATTAAGATTCACAGTGTAAATGATATAGAGGCAATCGCTTTCAATCAGACAAGTGTAAACTGTGCCTGTGATTTCTTTGGCAACAGATATAATGCGTCAGCAGATAACTTCTGGGATTGCATTTGCCCAAGGGATTTTTATGACAACCTTAGAAAAGAAATGAAATAAAGATTATAGCGTATGAGCATAGGTAGATTTCAACCTCCAAGCGATATGGCAAGGGTTTTACAGGTACGTGTATCTGTAGCCGAGTTCAATGCGATTGTGGAACATAAGACAAGCGTAGTGTTCGTTCCTTATGATTCCAAATTGGCGAAATATCTAATTCTCGATGAAAGATTAACATCTAACAATGAGAAAGAGTATTGGTTTAGGCAGTTTGATTTCGTAGAATTTTATTATAAGGACACCTTTTTCACGCGAGTACTCTGCAGGTTGTGCGGCTTTAGCGTAACGAGAAGATGTATCTTCGACCGGCCGTCATAGGCTGATAGATTTTTCTGCCCTCAGTATAGCCATTCACTTCAAGTAAAGGTAAAAAAGTAAAAAAAATGATTCATTTGATTATAAATTAAACATTGCAATGATACAGATTCAAGATTGGGAGTCATCCCAAAAGATTGTTGTCGTGGATGAAAATCATCACGGCACCGTACAGGTGGAGGTACCAAAGCCTGGACCTTATAAAGACGAGTATTATCAGTATTCCGATTGCGCTATCTACAACCTTTGGGTAGATGAGAAGTATCGCAAGCAGGGAACGGCTCGCCTCCTGATGGAGACCGCAGAGCGGGAAGCTAAGAAACTGGGCTGCAAGTCGGCACAGCTGGAATGGGATGATAAAGGCAGTAAGCTTTTCGTTCTCGCATGGTATAAACGTCTTGGCTATCGTGTAATGGCAAGGAATGAAAACGCTCGTCTGCTGCTGGTGAAAGAACTTTGAAAGGTAAAAAGGTAAAAGGGTAAAAAGGTAAAAAGAACCTTAACCGCTTTGCGCCTCCGTTCCTAGCGATTCCATCGCTGGTTTATCTCAATGGCGTATGCCTAATTCAACATTCAACACTTAGCATTCAACATTTAGTTAAACGTTCCTTCCGTCCGGCAGTACGAACCAACCGATATTTCCTCGCCAGAATTTGCATCCTAGATATAGCGAGTCGAAGGCATCGGTGAAGTCCGTTCTCTGCTGCAAAGGCAGGTTGTCTTCCGTCTCCGCTTTCTTCTCCTGGCTCTTATCCTTGCGGAATCCCTGATAGCCGATGCTTACTTCACAGAGCTGCAGGGCTATAATCAGGTCGGGGTTGTTAGGTTGATTGATGCGGATGGCAGGATATTCTATGCCGGCAAGACCATTATTGATGATACGGTGCTTTACCTCATGCTTTTCCGGCACACCCATATCTATTGCCGTCACGTTCCAGCCATTGCGCTCCAACTCCTTAATCACAGCCTGATAGAATCGCTCATCGGACAAGGCATACGATGCACCTTGCTTTGCGGTAGCATCATAGTAGTAAACCACATCTCTGTTCACGGCTCTCTTCGGAGCATAGTAATGCGAGAAATCATCTACCAGTTCACGCAGCTTGCGCTCGTTCTTTACGTAGAAACTCTTGATGACATTCACTGCCTCCAATCCGTCACGCTGATATACCTGACCTACCACCAGGGTATTGATATTGGCGTTATAGTCAAATGCGAGATAAAGAGGAAGGTCGTTTACGCAGTCGCTATCCATACGGCAGTCGTTTCTCTCGGACAGCTCTTTTAAGTCGGGCTGATAACTTTCTGATGTAATCTTCTTGCCGCCGATGATGCCCGTAGCCTTTTTTGTTTCCCACTTCGCCACTGAGAGCGGATCTATCTCGTTGTCGGGGATATAACCGTGTACCCTATCTATATCCAGGTTAGAGTAAAAACCATCATTCGATTTTTTGATTTTGATGTTCAATATTGAAACTGCGAAAGTGTAGGCAGGGAGATCTCGCTTTAACTGCCTGATGTAATCCTCACCGAGAATGTCCACATTCTCGAGAGTAGATGCCCTGCGTACTACGAAAGCTGAACGCCTCAATTCTCTCAGATATTTATCTTGGAATTTCTTAGAACGTAAAAACATCTGCATCTCGAAATCCTCTTCTGGTGTAATCAGATATTCGTAATCATAGATGAGTTCGGCATCTTCTGCAGTAACCAGTTTGTAGTTTACCGCCATATCTACCATGTTTTTGGTAAGATGATTTCCGTGTTTAGGTAGAATACGAAACATGCCCTCATGCTTCAGCATTTTCAATGCTATTGCACGAATCATCGTTCTTACTTCCGCAGGAACTACATGGGGTGTGTGTCTTGATTTTTGGGCATTATAGAGCAGGTCATTGTAAAAGATAACTTTATTAGCATATTCTTCCAACTGCTCCTGCACCCATCGGTAGGTTTTACCTTTAAAAAGTCCGTTCTCTATCACTAGGTCTAACTTCTCATCTTCTCTTTCCAGCCAACTGCCTTTTGCGGTCAGAGCAGCATCGGAAACGAAAAGCCTACCTCTATAGTAAGGGTTATATTCAGAAAACTCTATATTGCCTAATGGATGAGTCTGTCCTGATAGAGAAGGCATAAACTCCTCGTCGATTTTCTTTTTGTTTGCAAATCTACCTTCATCCAAAATGGCGTGTGAAAACGTATAAGAGTTTGCTGATGCAGTTTGCGCAAGGGATATGGAAGCCCATTGTGCGCCGTTGGCGAACCATATAATGTTATCATAGTTTTTTGGCTTAAAGATTGCAGGACGGGCATGTTTCGGTGGTCTTCCCCATCCCATGTGAATGCCTATTGTGAAGCCGAACATTCGTTCCATGGCAGCCATGGTACCAGGAATAGTTTTAGAAAATGCCTGCTGCCTGGAAATAGCCAGCCAAGCTCCCAACATACCAGGCATAGAGTTTGATACCGCCCATACGCGTGGCGCTACCAATCCGTCTGTTTTACCGGTACGTCGTCCAGCGATGACGATTTCGTCTTTTGCCCCCATATAAAAGAGTTCTTGCTGGAATCTGTTTAAATATATCTGATGTGGTTGCTGCATAATAATAAAAATGTTATCCTGAATGTATGTTTTTTTAGCCGCGTCCTTGCGTCCGTTAGGCGTTCCTGCGGATTTGAAATCCGTAGATATGTCAGTTTTTTACAGTCTTAGAGCAATTTTGCGGGCTGGCAATCATCGATTAGCTTGCGTGTTTCTTTGGCACACTCAGCCACGCATCTCTCGACTGCCTCGGTGATGTCTTGAATTTGATCCTCACGCATATTGCCGTATTTATCGCAAGTGTCGTTTATTATTTTGTAGAGAACCTGATTTTGTAAAGCCTCCATATAATCTACGTACTCCTTGCAAGTACTGCGCCGAGGTGCTTGCACCCATTTAAGAAAGTCCTGCTTCCAGTCTTTCCATGTTTTGATTTTTATTACTATCATTGTTGCTTACATTTTAAATTGTCGTTTCAAAAACGGGTTGCTCTTTATGAGTTCTATCATTTCTTCTTCTGAGTGTACTCCTTCCCAGAAGAGTTCGGTATGATCTTCAACTCTATCTTCATCTACAGAGAAAGGTACACCGTAGTTGGTGTAGGCTTCGCCATGGTGTTGAATCAGGTGGCGACCTGGATTTTTCCGGATGTTTTCTATCCAGACTTTATTATCACACTCACACCATTTATTATACTCTTCTCTTGTCAGTGTCATATCAATACCGATAGGGTAGTGTCCGGAGCATCCATTGGTTCCGAAATAAATAATCTTTGCCATAATTTCGCAGATTTAAAATAGGCTAGGCTGCGCCAACTCTAATTTGATACGCTTGCAAGCCTTGTCGTAATATTCTTTGTTTAATTCAAAGCCGATGAAGTTTCTCTTTTCTCTGATGCAGGCGATTGCGGTAGTGCCGCTGCCCATGCAGTTATCAAGAACGCACCCGACCACATTGGTATAAGTACATATAAGATACTGGATAAGGGCGACTGGCTTTTGCGTAGGGTGGAAGGTATCGGCAGAATGCTCTTTGTCGAAGCAGATAATGCTCTTTGGGAATTTTTCATCTGATACGATAGTAGGCACTTCTTTATGATCGCCATAACAACCTCGCTTCAAACTATGAGAGCCATCTCCCCTTCGATGATTCCTTTGATGTGGCGCACATTTTACCATTTGAGGATTGTAGACAGGTTGTTTTCGATAAAATACTGCAATATCCTCATGTGAGCGCAGAGGCATCTTGTTGGCATTCAGAAAGCCTGTTACCCGCTGCTTGCTCCAAATAAGATTATATTTCCAGAGTTTCGGCTGCGACATCATAAGCTGTGCGGTAAACATGCCCTGGCAGAAAAGAATAATGGCCGCATTGGGTTTGGCTATGCGCAGATATTCCTTCCATAATGGCTCAAGCGGGATAATACTATCCCAGCCACCGCCTTCACTCTTTTTATTGAGAACGCCATACGGCAAATCGCAGATAATGCAATCCACGCTTGCGTCCGGAATCTTTTTCATTCCTACCAGGCAATCCTCATTATATATCTTATTTATTTCCATTGCAATTATATGTTTTAGAATAGGCTCGGCTGCGCCATTTCGAGCTGAATGCGCTTGCAAGCCTTGTCGTAATATTCCTTGTTTAACTCAAATCCGATGAAGTTCCTCTTTTCCCTGATGCAGGCGATGGCAGTAGTGCCGCTGCCCATAAAGGGATCAAGAACGGTATCACCTTTCAGGCTCGAATTGATAATATGCTTTTGAAAGAACGTTGTTGGCTTTATAGTTGGATGATTCCAAAGGTTTTTCTCTGAAGTATTGAGTGGAGTAATGAAATACGTTCCTTTGGTACTTGTATCGCCATAAATACGAACTCCTTTTTCTCGAAAGAACAAACAATACTCTGTATCAGTAATGTATTTATTACCGCACGCAGGTATCGGGTTTGTCTTGTGCCAAGTAATCAGATTCCAATTACAGCCTTTCTTTTTTACGAAGTAATCAAGATATAGAGGAATCTGTTTTTGGCTACACCAAAGATAGATATTTATCTTTTTCATAACTCTGCAGCATTCATCTAGAATCTTTAAATCGAAACCGTTCTTTATTTCATTCAGCTCTTTTACGTAGCCTTTATCGTCATGGGCGTAAATACCCCCCCAGAATTATCTATAATATAAGGAGGATCACTAACTATTAAGTCAATAGCCTTGGAAGGAATCTTTTTCATTCCTACCAGGCAATCCTCATTATATATCTTATTTAATTCCATCTTCTATAAACTATTAATTCTTAATTCTTAACTTCCCAATGTGCCATTTCTGGCACGTCTTGCACTGATACGCTACATACCCTTGCGCCTTCAGTTCCGGTCTCTGGTTCAGAAACTCCCAGGCAGCATCCTCTGTTTCGTATGCCACCTTCGCCTTCCAGGTATGCTGCTTTCTGGTATAATGTTCAGGATCCGGTGTGAAGGGAGGAACCTTATTGTGATAATGATGATCACCTTTGCGCTTACTCATTATCGCCTCCTTCCTTTTCGGCATCACCTTCCTCTTCCGGAATATCCATTTCGGCTTCCTTCTTCTCAGCATGATCATCCAGCACCTCTTCCATATACTCCATATAGTCAGGTACCTTTTCATTATGCTCCTGCAGACTTTCCTCCTCGGCAATATCCTGCATATCCTTTGCCGTAAGACCATACTTGCGAGCCATTTTTTTCTTGTACTCGTCAGTATAGTTCACCCTATCACGCTTCACGATGCTCACATCTTGCGTAATGGCAATGCGGCTCATATCCGGCATTTCCTCGGTAGCATCCTTCTCTTCGAGGAAGTTGCCATAAACGGTAGCCAATGCCTGCATACCCTTATCCACCGCACGGTCGTTGTTCTGCTGCTTGCCCGTACGGATAAGCCACTCAGCAGAATTGAGATACATCGCCTTGTGACGAGGGCTTTCATCGGTCATAAAAAAACGGATGATATGGTTACAGACCGCCACATCGTTTGTCAGCTCGGTAATGGTACGGGGTTTGATATTTCCTTCGTCGTCAATATCAATATGCAGCGCCATCACCATTTCCTGCGCCTCCCTGTTGCCCTGTCCTGCCTGTTTCATAAACAGCGCATAGTCGCGCCTTGCTATGTTGCGGCAGGTAGTCTTGGGATCTATATCGTTGTTTTGTACCCAGCGCTTGTAGAACTCGTAGCAGAGCTGCATCCGATACTTCTGTTCCAGTTTTGGAAACATCGTGTCGATACTCAGTCCATTTGATAGCCATTTGTCTATACGTTGCAGGGTATTCTGCGTAAGTTGACTCATCTCTTATTAATGTTTAATGTTTAGTGTTAACCTGGTGGGGCATCGAAAACCGAAATTCGTGCTATTCGTGTCATTCGTGTTCACCCCCTCGAACCCCCGAAACGCTATATGGTAAGGTCGATACCAAACTGACATTCCAGAAACTTCTTGTAATCGGGCTTACCGAATAGTGTGCCGTTTGCCTTTTCCCAATCTTTATTGTTGGCATAGAACACATCACGCGTAAACCATTCGTAAACGTTATCATATCTGCTTACTGCTGACGAGTCAGGATGCGTATCTAAGAATTTCTGTCCCGCCCTCAGATAAGCCTTGGCTATGCGGGGATGCTTCTGAAACTCGATAAGGCGCTTGTGTCTTGAAGCCAGGGGGCAGCACATGCAGCCGAGTCTTCGGGTAACGTCGATTTGCCCCCCCGTATCATAGTATACTGGTGCCAACTTCAATCCTCTATCAAGAATGAAATCCCTCACATCTTCGTTGGTCCATTCCAAGATAGGATAAATCTGTTCTACATGATTTTCCTTTTTCTTAGAACCATAGTACCGGCATTCGATAGGTTCGTTATATCTTTCCTTTCTCGCTCTGCTTTCTTCTTTGCGCACACCGATAACAGTTTTATCGAGGATTTTATATTCCTTCAGAACTTCACAGCAGAAACGGCTAAAGCGATTAGGAAACCCTTTCTTTGCAATAAGCTGAAAGAAATTCTCTTTAGGTCTGATAATTTCCACACCCATCTCCTTCACGTGGGCGATAGTGCCCGGTGGGTCGATGGTGGTATTCTTGTATATCGCCCTGTATCTGATACCAGCTTCCTTGGCAAGCTGCAGGATAACATCACTATCCTTGCCGCCCGAATAAGCCAGTTCTATCTCTCCATCGTACCTTTTCTGTACGCTTTGCAGGAGGCGAATAGACTGATCTATCTTTTTCTGTAATTGCTCGTTTATCATTTTGCGCCTTTTTAATTTCTTTATCTGCCCACAAAATTACGAAATCACCCCTAAATGGTTGGGACAACCCCCGAACCCCCTAGCTTGAAATAGCATCCCTCTCGCCCCCGTTCCCTGCGATTCCATCGCAGGTCCCACAGCTCTCTTTGTCCCCATCCCTCAATAAAAAACCGATACCTTTGTATCGTATTAAAAGACAACATAGGATAACATTAAAAAGAAAAAAGAAATGCAATGTTTAATTCCAACCCTCACAAGGTTTCTTGCAGCCATTATCGGCTTGGTATGGTGTACGCTGGAACCATCTCTTAATTACATCGCCGTATGCTTCTTCGCCCTTATCTGCGATTGCTATACGGCGTGGCGGTGCAACTGCCGCATCTATTCCCGCTATCGTGAGGCTATCAAGAAAGACCCTCGATGCAAAATCGACGGAAAACTGAAATCTAAGAAAATGGCAAAGATGGTGAAAGATTTCTCCGTCCTCATCCTTGCGATATTCTTGGCCACGATGGTAGATACCGTCATACTCGATTTCCAGAACCCTCTCCATCTCGCTAATTATCTTGCTGCCATTTATTGTGGCGTGCAACTCGTGAGCATCCTCGAAAACGAGAGTACCTGTAATGGGGCACCTTGGGCAAGAGTGATGCAGAAGATTGTAGCCGATAAAACCGAAAGGCATTTCAACGTGAAGCTGAAAGACCTGATGAAGGAAGAAGAGGAGGACAGCGAGAAAAAAGAGGTAAAGGATAAAGATAATGCAGCCAAGCCGGATAATGGCGCAGATAAAGATGAGTGGATTCCGTCGAAATCAGGTGGTGATGCTTACGATATATAGTGCCAATATCTCTTAATTTCTGTACGCTATCAGTTAATAATGTGTTAATAACTCTTTGAATTATGACAATATCAAATGTTTTGGAACATTGGGCAACGATATATAAGTCCTTATCCCACGACCCGACAAGCAAGAAGCTGGAAGAACAGAGTTTCTTCCGCATTCGCTATATTGACTTGGAGAATATCTTTTCTCGTAATGCAAATATCGTGCATTCACCTTGTATGCTATATAGCGTATTGAGTACAGGCGAGTTTCAATCAGCCGGAAAGATGATGGTATCTCACCAGGTGTGGTTTCTTACTAAGGTAAAAGACTCGCCTCAAACCCTCGGACGATACGATGGTGCAAAGATAGAGCAGGCATCCGTCGATTTGATGGAGTATTGCAAAGACCTCGTTTCCTGGATGGTGGAGGTGAAGCGAAAGGGAGTTTGCCCAGTAACAGGACGGTCTTTTGCTGATGATCCGGTCATTATGTCCGAATTGCAGTCTATTGATATTCCCTCTATTTCGTGCGGACTGATAGGTGAGCTGTATTCCGGACAATGGCTTGTAGCCGGAGTGGATTGGAAAAGTCTGCAACCGCTTTACAAGTTTGGTTGCGGCGGTAACGACAAGTATATCATCAAAGAATAATAATTGTATCTTGACTATATCGCCCTATCCTTGCCTATGGTGTTGGGGTAGGGCGAAAGTCTTTTCAAGAAAGGAGCGTAGGATATGGGACAACCTATCAAAAATCCGATGTTTCCCTTCAGCAGGGTAGCATCACGTTTCTTCCAACAGACCATCAATCAGTTGGAAGTAAACACCATGACCCAGTGCATCTTCCCCAAGGAGGTGTATAACGGCTATGCCGTAGTAAACCAAAAGCGTGGCGATATTAAGGGCGCATGGCATTCTACTGGTGAGGGCGCAAAATCCTTTGCGGGTAAGATTATAGAGGCAGGCGATTATGGCAAGGTGACGATGGCTTTTGAGTTCAACGACTATATGCGCTTCGTGGATATGGGTGTTGGTCAGGGTACTAGCTATGAAGATGTGGATAATGCCCGCAAGGCTCGCTATCAGACCCGATATATCTCAAAATGGGATAGAAAGAGCGGTAAATCTCAGCGCCCTGCCATTATGATGGAGCTTCGCCACCTTCAGCAACGCATAGCTAATTACCTGGTAGATTTCTATGGCTATGAGGGTGAGGTGAAGTTGATAAATACCTTTGCCGATGCAAGCCCTATTAAACTTTTTTAATCAATAAACAACAAAAAAATGGCAACAGCAAAAAAAACTCAGATAGTTATTACGGCTAATGCCGCCGTCGCCAAAAAGGTGATGGACGAGTTGCAGCAGCGCATCGATGCTATCAAGCAGAAGATGCAGCAGCTCGATACAACCACGGATGCAGGCAAGAAGGAGTTTAAAAAACTGGAGAAAGAGCTTGTTTCCTATAACTCTGCCGTGACGCAGAATGTTACGAATACAGAGCGAATAAGAAAGGCTATCAACAATCTTTCCGGCACTTCGCTCAAGGAACTTCGCCGTGCTCTGGTAGCTGCCAAGAGTGAATTAGGCAAGACCTTTGAGAATGATCCGAATCTGAAGAAGCGCCAACAGGACGTAAAAACATTGCAGGCTCAGATTGATAAGCTGACGGGTTCGGTAAACAAGCATGGAAATGCGTGGAGTACGGCTGCAAAGAATCTTGTCGCCTACGTGGGTATGTTCGGTGCGTTCAATATGATTAAGCAGAAGATAACCGATGTTATCAATCTTAACTTCAAATATTCCGATTCCCTGGCTAACGTCCGCAAAGTTACCAACTGGTCTATGAAAGACGTAGAAGAGTTGTCAAACAGTCTCTCAAAGATGGACACCAGGACTAGCCTCGAAGGACTTACCCAGCTTGCCTATATTGGTTCTCGTATGGGTATGGGAAAGTATGGCGTGCAAGGTTTAGCGGATTTTGCAAAAGCTAGTGACCGTGTAAATGTGGCACTGAAAGAGGATCTGGGTGATGACGCGATGCTGACTCTCTCCAAATTCGTAGAAACGATGGGTGAGGTAGAGAAACATGGCGGCAATATCAGTGAAGCTTTCGACTCCGTTTCAAGTTCTATCTTCAAACTGGCTTCTACATCTACTGCCAATGGTGGTAATATTCTTGAGTTTGCCAAGCGATTGACTGGTCTTTCCAAATCCGCTCATATCACGAGTGACCAGCTTTTAGGTCTTGCTTCTGCCAGCGACTCTTTGATGTTGATGCCGGAGGTTGCATCTACCGCATTCGGTAAATTGATTAGCAGTTTGTGGACCAACTATCACGATATAGAGAAAATGCTGGGCATGCAGGAAGATTCCCTGAAGGATATGATGAGCAAAGGTCAGACGATGCAAGCCTTGGTGAAGGTTCTCGAAAACGTAAGCGACAAGAACCCGAGTTCTATGGATGAGTACTTCAAGGAGTTTGGTTCCGACGGTCAGCGATTGAAGAGTGTAGTAGTAACTATGGCTCAGAATATCGGCGTACTGAAAAGTCATTTGAAGGAATCCAGTGAAGCGTATCGTGAGGGTACTGCCGTTACCAAGGAGTATGAAATTCAGCAGCAAACGGCACAGGCTATTCTTGAACGTGCTAACAACATGTGGGAAAAGGCTTTTGTCAATCCGGATGGCATCGATGCCGTTAAGGAGATGGCGAAGGTATGGTATAATTTCTCGAAGGAATTGACACAATCCAAGCCATTTTTAACGTCCGTGCAGATACTTTTTTGGGAATTAAAAAAGTCTGTCGAGGCACTGCTATTTGTATTGCCTGGACTGCTGGCATACCTGGGAACACGAGGTTTGGTAATGGCGTTTTCCAAGCTGATTCCTTTAATGATAGGTATTAAAGGTTCAAGTATTGTTGGCTTTTTCACACTGCTTACGCAGGCGATAATGGGTAGCCATTTTGCAACGCTTCGCCTTATCGTCTCCTGGAAGCAGTTGAGTCTCGCTATGAAAACCAATATTATTGGATTGGTTATATCTGTAGTAACATCATTAGGTGTCGCAATTTATGATTTAGTCAAGAAGACGAATGAAGCTTCTTCTTCCGTTCAGAAGTTTAATAGTTCGTTTAAAGGTGTAAGAGAGGCGGCTAACCATGCGGTTGCAGAACTCGATGCTTACTATGGGGCTATCAAACGAGCCAAGAAAGGTTCTAACGAATACCAGGCAGCTATGAAGACTTATGTCGATAAATTCGGCATGTATTTCAAGAAGCTCAAAAATGAAAATGGTATGGTGCAGAATCTTGCAGAATCCTATCGTCAGGCAGCGAAAGCTATCCGTGGCAAGATATACCTCCAGATGCAGGAAGATGATATTCAAAAGCATTATAAGCCTCGTATCGGTTGGAGTCTGGATAAACTTGATGCTTACGGGAAGGTAGCACCAAAGGGCTTTGGTACTGATGTTTTGAAGGGATATGAAGAGGATAATCGCAACAAGAATATGGGTACGATTATCGCAGACCTTGCACGAAGATATGGCTCCAAAAATGTTGCAAGGGTTTTAGCTTCGGAAAAAGAGGGGAGAAGTTCAGCGCAGGTAAGGAAGGTTTATAAAGATACTCTTGGTGATGGTACGGTACATCAGTACGTAAAATACGAGGATTTACCTATCGCAGACCAGCGCCTTTTCAGTGCGCTTCGCTATATCCGTCAGGCTCGTTCTGCTAATAATGTCTTCGCTGGCATCAAAAATAAGTTTGCTGGTGCTCAGGATGAGATCAGTGATTATCTGAAGGCTATAGATGCTGCCGCAAATGAAGACCTTGGTGGAGGTGGTGGCGGTAAAGGCAATTCCGGTGGTGGTGGTAAGAATACCCCGAAAACCGATAACACTGCCAAGCAGGAGGAGCAGAAAGCAAAGACTCGTACAAATGCCCTTATCGCCAACATCAAGGCTTTCTATGAGGAGCAGAAACGCAAGTACCTGGAATGGGTAACGCAGATGAATGCTGATGGTGAAAAGGTAAGCGAGGGACAGCAGCAGCAGATGCTTGCTCTTCTCGACGCTAAGACTAAGACGGCACTCGGTACGGCTCGCAAATCCATCGCCACAATGAGTGATGATTTTAAGAAGTTTTTCTCTCACATGGATGAGGATGTGCTTATCTATGACGATGAAATCTCCAAGTCTTTGCTGGAGTCTATCGGCAAATCGGATATTAGTGAGCTGCACGCCCTCTTCCAGAAATTATCGGGTGATTTGTCACGAGAAAACAATCAGACGCTCTCAGAGAACCTGGGCGCTCTTCTTGATCAAATCTTTGCCAACGGTTCCCAGGAGTTGCGTGAGGCAGCAGAAAAACTCCTTGCCCAGCAGCGGGAAATTCAGAAGATACTCAATGAGCACGACTATACGGGTGCAGTTGACCGTTCTACTCGCAGTAATTTCGATAAGATCGGCTTCCTTCGCCCAGCGAGTGGGGTAGATGCAGCTACTGAAGAAGGTCTTCAAAAGATGAATGATGCGTTTGACAATCTCACGGCGAAGGCTCGCAGTACTATCGTCGAGTTGTATCAGTTGGATCCGGAAAGCGAAGATTTTCAGAGTAAATTCATGGACTTCCTTTCTGTAGCCAACAACGGATTTGATTTCACTAAACTTACGGCGCAGCAGTTGAAGGCTTTGTATATCGAACTGATTAAATATAATGATGAGTATGATGCGGCAAGCAAAAGACGTGATGATGAACGCAAGAAGCTGAATGATTATTCCTGGTCACAGACCGCTGTGGATAAGGAATACCAGCAGCGTTTGCCTGGTATGCAGCAGGAGGTAGCTGTTACCGGTAATTACCGCAATGCCGCCCAGTCGATGGGTATGCAGTCTGTCTCTGCCACTGACCCAGAGTTGGAAATGATGAAGATGCGCATGGAGTATGCGGAAACCTATTACGCATTCCTCGAAGAGCATCAGGCTACCGAGCAACAGCTTGCGGATGCCCGAAAGAATATCATGTCAGAACAGGCTAGTTATGCGCAGAAACTTACGTCTGATATGTTCAGTCAGTACAATTCCCTTCTTACGTTTATGGGTCCTCTGCAAACGTTTGGTGAGTCAGTGGGTGATGCTTTCGCAACGATGACTGAAAATGCGTCAGAAGGTCGCAAGGCTCTCAGAACGGCATTGAAGCAGATGGTCAAGCAGTTTGCCACAAGCTCCTTGCAGATGATTAGCCAGCAGCAGATCGATCGTGCGCAGACCACTGCCCATTACACCGAACTCCTTCTGATGCAGCAGGCATTCGGTACGGCAAAAGTAAGCGCTGAAATCGCTACTGGTACCGCAATCATTGGTGCACAGCAAGCTACTCACTTGTCGGAAGAGGAACTTGAAGGTGTTCACCAGCAAGTAATGGCATCTCTCCGTTCTGCCGGTATCTTTGGCTGGTGTGTCAGTACTTTGGGTCCTATTGCCGGACCAATCGCCTACAGCGCTATGATGGCTATCCTGATGGGATTACTTAACTTCGCTATCGGTAAGATCGGAAGCGGTGGAAAGAGTAAAAATACCTCTTCCGCCAATACCAAGCTCGTAACCGGTATGCTTACCTACGATAGCGGTAACGTGCAGGATTTGAAGCCATTTGTGGCTGATAATGGCGAGGTATATTGGGCAAAGGAGGATGATGGCAAGCAGATGCAGGGCGTGAAGATGCTCACGACACCTACGGCTACCTCTGTGAACGGGCAGCCGTCTCTCGTTGCTGAGAAGGGACCGGAAATCGTGATTGGCCGTGAAACCACTCATGCCATGATGATGAATAACCCTGGCTTACTGAAAGCACTGGTGAACTACGACCAGAACTATTCAGGAAGAAACTCAGCAAGAAGGGCATTTGATAATGGCAACGTGGGTGATGTTCTTGCAGCAGGCACGCAAGCAGGCAATGGTAATCTTTCGTCTGGCGCGTCAGCGGCAGGCGGCCCGATTGCAGCCAGCGCAGCAAGCAATGCGGCGCTCCTGCAAGCTGTGAATGCGCTCATTCAGCGCCTCAATCAGCCTATCAACGCCCAAATTAACATGTACGGTCGTGATGGGTTGCACGATAGCCTGAATAAGGCTAACCGGTTTATGAAGAATAAATAGGAGAAGGTTTTGTTGATTATTAGTTGTTAAGTTTTTAAGTTTATTATTATTATATTTTTCAAGACTGTTTCGCTGTGAAGCGAGGCAGCCTTTTTTCTTTAAATTTCTTTTTGGTCCCATTTTGCGACCATGGGGAGAAATTAGTGGGCTTTCTGTAAACCGCTGATTTAGTGGGCTTTTTGGTCTCAAAAGCATATCTTGGTCTCATTTTTCGCCGGATTTACTACCTATATATAAAATTTTCCGTGTATTTTTTCTTTTCCCTAAAAACAAAATCCCCTAACCCCAAACTAGAAGTTAGTAGCATTAACGGCTATGCCGTAAACTTCAGACAATAAGGTAGTTATGGGGATATAGGGGAGCGGCAGCTAGCGAGAAAGATGTGTGATTTTCTACATGTATTCTACATATTTCTGAAATATTTTGTATCTCCTGCGTACATCTGTTTATAGAAAATTATATAAAAATGAGACCAATATATAGTAAGTTGCTGAAAAATAAGCAGATAGCAAAAAATCAGTGTGGGCAAGCAGTGGGACAATGGTGTGGCAGCAGGGGGACAAAATACGCCATTTCCCTCATTAGGGGACTTTAACATTTCTGCTAATAAAATTAAAATGAGACCAGAATCGGCAAAATGAGACCAGATTTCGCTTCCTGGTCTCATTTTTGAAAAAATGAAGTTTTAGGTGTGAAAGCTTCTGCCCTTTCTATTATATTTGCACTTGGAAAAATAAAGAGGTGAAAATCTTTATATCTGCAAACTTTTGTTAACTTTGCAGAAAATTAGATAAGTACAATAAAAAAAGAAGAATACTCCATATCCAGCGTTAACCCTGTGCCCTTTCTAGCATAGTAAAGGCTTAGCCCTGTTTGGGGAACTGGATATTTTCTGAGCAGAAGCTTGAGAGTAAATTAGCCTGCTTGTGTAGAACAAGACAGGACTCGTAGTATAGTTGTAGCCGCTCAGAACGGAGCACCCTTCTTATTAAAAACTTTATTCAATATGCAAATATACGGAATAGATTTGGCAAAAGAGAAATTTGACGTAAGTTTTTTCGACTTGACATCAAAAAAAGTATCAAACCAACCTTCACATAAGGTTGTAAAGAACAATTTTAAGAGTATCGGAAGGTTTTTAGAAACCCTTCCAAGCGATGCTGTATTGGTTGCTGAGCATACCGGAGTTTATGGTGATACTCTCTTGAAGTGCTGCATGGATAGCAATGTGAAGATTGCCTTTGTGGGTGGATATGTCATCCATAGATACAGAGCTACCCCTGACCGTGCCAAGACGGATGTCCTGGATTGTGCACTGCTCAGAGATTTTGGAGAGAGATATCCTGATAAGCTGAAATACAAGACGTTTCCAGAAGAGGCTCTATATGAGCTTCGTCAATTGGCACGCCACCGAGAAATGCTTGTAGAACAGCGTAAGCAGCTAATAACAGCCGACAAGAGCGAGGATTGTCGTCCTATCAGAAGTCTTACCGTCAAGCGAAGCATGGACCGCATCAAAGAGATGTTGGACACGGAAATTGCAGAGACGGAAAAAGAAATGTTGAAAGTCATAAATGGACATGAGAGCATTCGCCACAACTATGAGCTTGTTAAAAGTGTCGATGGAGTTGGGCTGATTACCGCAGTAGAACTATTGGTAAAAACAGAGAATTTCACAAAAATAACTACAGCGCGCCAATATGCTGCTTATGCAGGAACTGCGCCATACGAAAAATCATCGGGGAAAATGGACAAGGGAGCACATATATCCAAGATTGGTAATAGACGGTCAAAGACCTTGTTGTACATCTGCGCAGAAAGCGCCAGATTGCACAACAAGGAGATTAAACTGTATTACGAGAGACGTACTTTAATAGATAAAAAGCCGCGTCATTATGTACTAAATGCCATAGCAAACAAGTTGCTAAGGATCATATTCACCCTCGTGGAAAAAGGTGAATACTATGACGCAAACTTCATTAGGCAAGACCCAAGGGTCGTTAAATATAATTAACGTTAAAAAATACGCTCAAAGCTTGCTCAATTAGAGTAAAACAGGGCG
>ERZ791628.167-NODE-167-length-31294-cov-33.4978_pt1 | contig 31294 bp, 22 predicted proteins | sample MGYA00510265_ERZ791628 | MGnify/ENA primary metagenome ERZ791628 (study PRJEB30046, sample SAMN00715184) | human gut metagenome | study: EMG produced TPA metagenomics assembly of the A metagenome-wide association study of gut microbiota in type 2... | reverse complement strand
TGTAGGTCATAAGCCTGGTGCTACAGAGAAGGGCAAAACTTACACCATCAAGCCTACCATGGTATACAATAAGGGTGGTAAATTGCACAAAGCAGTGATTACCATCAAAATGAAATACTAATCTCATTCTCCTTTCACCATTCAAGTAATGCATTCGTCCTCATTACTTTATGGTGAATGGAGATAATCGTTGTTTGATTTGAATGGAGCCTAATGTTTTTTATCTCCAAAGCGGTTCTTTTGCCCAATCTTTAGGAAACCCCATAGCTGCAATGTCAATCAAGGGGGTGTTATCTATTAGAATTTTCAGCTTGGCTTTGAACGTATTGCTAGGTAAAATTCTGTCAAGTAGATAAGCTATGCAACATAATTGTGCATATAGTTTTTCTTGTTTTACAGAAGAAACTCCAATCCATAAATGTGGCAATCGATTCGGAATTTGAGGTTTCCATGGATATTTCCTATTCCAAATGCGAGAATGATGCGCAATACAATTGCGTAGTACAGACAAACTTTTCATCCAACTCTCTAGATAAAGATGTTGGGGAAGACCAAGAGAACGTGCAACTTTCTTTTTTAAACAAATGTCTGATAAATTGCAGTACAACTTGGATATTGTCCCAAATGATGATACCTCCAATGCTTTCCAAGCAGGTGGGTATGGTGGATTATCGTATTTAGCAAAGTGTTCTGTCAGAAAGTCTTCCTTAGAGCGTTTGATTTCTTTTTGAAGATTACTAAGACAATCAGCAAAAATTGCCTTATTCTTAAATACATTGCTGTCAGCAAACCAAAAAGCTCCATATTCAGAAGAAAGAAATTGTATGATTTTTGTTCGAAAGGCAATTTCTATACTCTGAATTGAAGAAAACAACAAATTGCGGAGTTCTTTGTCAAATTCATATATGACTATAACATCGTTAAAATAAGAGTTTGGCTTAAAAATATGCAAGAATTTATTTTCCTCTAATGGATGCCAATAGCAGGCTAATCGAAAATAACTAATAACGTTTAACTTCTCAAAAGCGTAATCGTCATTTTCTATTAGCAATCCTCTTTGTTTAAGCATAGCTATTTGTTCAGCAATGCTTGTTGGTTGTTTTGTGTAAGTAACCATAAGTTTAAAAAAAAAAGTTCCGCCCTGGTACGCTTTCAAGAAGAGGCGTGGCGGAAATTGTTGATGCAAATTTAGGAATTTATTGTCAAATAACCAAAAAATATGGCTATATTATAAGTTTTTTTAAGATAGTTTGGCTAGTGAGAATGAATCCACAGAATTTACTTAGACAATTACTTCGAGTATAATTCAGGTGCTTATGGATTGATTGTAGGTCATAAGCCTGGTGCTACAGAGAAGGGCAAAACTTACACCATCAAGCCTACCATGGTATACAATAAGGGTGGTAAATTGCACAAAGCAGTGATTACCATCAAAATGAAATACTAATCTCATTCTCCTTTCATAATTATAGTAGTGTGCTTATAGTCAGCTACTTAAGTGTGAAAGGAGAATTCTCGGAAACAACTATAATAATCAGCAGAAAGGACTATTAATATAAGGAGAAGGCAACTTAGTCTAAAGGAGAAAGCAACTATCACAAAAGGAATAGAAAGGCTTCTTTGTATCGGATGACCCGGGTCATCCATATAGATGACGGGAGTGAGCCATATAGATGACGGTAGTCATCCATATAGACGAGCTTAGTCATCCATCCGATAAACCGCCTCTTTTCGCCTGCCAATATCTATCCCTCATCCTTCTGGTTACTATGCTTCATCCCAACATTCATAACAAAAACACCCACTATTCACTATCAAAACACCCACTATTCACAATCGGAGCAAGACACATCGCCACATTTAAGCTTAGCCGTCAATTATCATCTCAAAATGAAGAGATTTTTCCTTTCACACTTAACTCTCTTATTTTCAGCACAATCCACATTCTGTGAAAGGAGAATTGTTATCCACCTTAAATATTTTCTGCAATTTTACCCCCTAAAATTTGGTGGATTCAATAAAGTAGTACCTTTGCACCCGCTTAAGAAAACCAAGCAATAATCTTATCTCATCATATTATACATCAAAATGATGCAGGAATACGATATTTATATCAATTTAGACGATATTGCGAGCGTTTTTGCTAGATTATCAGTACTTTTGTGCCGTAATATCAATAACGCAAAAATATAAATAACGCAAAAATCATAACCGAAATGAAACGAATCTTCTTATCGCTGATACTCACAGCGGCAACCTTGCCTTGGGCTACTGCAGCCCTGGCGCAGCAGGACCCATCTGAGGCTCCTGCCACCAGACCCGTAAATCCTGTTTCAGCACCACAGAAACTCATCTTCGTACCGGACTCCCTGAAACCCTATGATTTCAACAAGGATGATGAGAGATGGTGCTGGCGACATAGTGCTCAGACCCAGAATATCGTGTATTTCTGGGAAAAGCCATTCGGAGACAATCCGCAGAATCCTCCTTCGCTCGAAGGTAAGCCGATGAATTTCGATCTGGGCAATCTGCAGACTCAGGTAGAAAAGTTCTACCGCTTCTTCCGCGACACCCTGAAGTTCTCTTTGCCGGGCAGCATCTGCGACAAGTATAAGATGATGGTGATGGTGAACTATTCGCTGGAAGGAACCGCTTACGGCGGAACTTATGATGACTTTATCGGGGCGCTTTGGGTAACGCCTAACCGTATTCAGGATCAAAAACTCAATTGTCTGGCTCACGAGTTGGGACACAGTTTCCAGCTTCAGATCATGTCAGACAAAACGGGCGAAGCCTGGGGAGGAAGCGGTTTCTTCGAGATGACATCCCAATGGATGCTCTGGAGAGTGAATCCCGACTGGATAACAGATGAAAAGTATCATTTCGATGCCTTCAGACAGCTTACCCATAAGGGTTATCTGCATCTGGACAACATCTATCATTCGCCATACGTGATAGAATGGTGGGCAGAGAAACATGGATTGGAAAGCATCGCCCAGCTCTATCGGGAAGGAAAAGTAGGAGAGGACCCTGTTGTTACCTACAAGCGGAAGTATAAGATGAGTCAGAAGCAGTTTAATGATGAGATGTTCGACTGCTACCGCCATCTCGTGAATTTCGATTTCGATTATGCCCGTAAGGAGACCCGACCTTATGCCTGCACCTTTGATACCAGGATGCTGAAGCAGAAGAATGGTTATCTCCGTCCGGATACAGCTTCGGTTCCTGAGAACTATGGTTTCAATGCCATTAAGTTGGAAATCCCGAAGGCTGGCAAGAAGGTTATAGTAGATTTCAGAGCCCTCGATGCCGAGGGTAAGGTGTTCAAGGCATCTAAGGACAAGATGGCACGAACCATCGGTTACCGTTATGGTTTGGTGGGAGTAACTGCCGATACCGATGAATGCATCTACAGTCAGATTGGCGAAGCGATGAACGGAAAGGTTTCGCTTGTGGCTCCAAAGTCCCAGCCTCTCAAGGCGCTCTATCTGGTGGTGATGGGAGCTCCTGCGAATCATTCGCTCGATCCATCTTCCCGCCGTTTCTCTTATGAGGTAAAAGTGAAGTAGGAGTGAATACGATTCGGATAAGAATCAAGTACGAATCGAATAAAAATCATCTACATAAAATAAAAAATATCATAGCTTATGAAGAATAAGGCTTTTATGAAGAATAAGACTTTTATGAAGAATAAGACTTTTATGAAGAATAAGACTTTATTATCGGCATCTCTCGCTCTGATGATGGCTTTGCCGATGCAGGCACAGAAGTTTGAAGACAACTTCGAAGACAAGACGCTGCGACTGGATTACATCGTGGCGGGCGATAGCGTGAACCAGGCTATCTATTTTGAACAGGCTTACAGCAACCCTACCTGGGCTGGCAGAAAGACAAGACTGGATGAGAAATTCCTGAACGGAAACGGACAGGTGACCGTGTATGAGCATGGCACCAACAAGGTGCTCTATGTAAACACCTTCTCCACACTCTTCCAGGAGTGGCAGCTTACACAGGAGGCTAAGCATTTGCAGAAATCATTCGAGAGCAGTTTCCTTGTGCCGTTTCCAAAGAAGCCGGTGGATGTAAGCATCACCCTGAGCGATACGCATCAGAAGGTGACAGCAGAACTTCGCCATACCATCAATCCACAGGATATCCTCATCCGACCATTGGGCGAGAATGGCATCCCTTACCGCTATATCGTGAAGAGCGGAGAGGCTGCCGACTGTGTTGACCTCGCCATCATCGCCGAGGGCTATCGCCAGGACCAGATGGATAAATTCTATCAGGATGCGCAGCGGGCAGCCGATGCCATCTTCGAGCGCGAACCTTTCGCTTCGCTCAAGTCGAGATTCAACGTGGTGGCTGTTGCGGCTCCATCGCTCGATGAGGGACCAAGTATTCCGCACGAAGGGAAATGGAAGAACACGATGGCTTGCTCTCATTACGATACTTTTTATTCGAACCGTTATCTCACCACGAGCAAGATTCATCGCATCTATGATGCCTTGAGTAATGTGCCTTTCGAGCAGATCATCGTATTGGTGAATTCTCCTACGTATGGTGGCGGCGGCATCTACAACCAGGTTACGCTTTCTACCTCTGATCATCCTACGTTCAAGAAGGTGCTGGTACATGAGTTCGGTCATGGCTATGCGGGTTTGGGCGATGAGTACAGTACCGATGAGTACGACCCGATGTATCCCAGCGATACTGAGCCTTGGGAGCCGAACCTCACCACGCTGAAGGATTTCCAGAGCAAGTGGGCGGATATGATGCCGAAGGGTGTGAAGATTCCTACGCCGCTTGCCAAACTTCCGGATCATAAGAATATCAGAAATGAGAAGGAGCAGAAGAAACTCAACGAAGCCGTCTTCAAGATTGGTGTGTTCGAGGGTGCGGGCAACCAGAGCAAGGGATGTTACCGTCCGGCGCAGGTTTGCCGTATGCGAATCAACGAAGTGGATGATTTCTGTCCGGTTTGCCAGCGTGCTATCCGACGCATCACAGATTTCTATACTGGAAAATAATTTTTTCCTAACTGGAGAAAAAAGATACTAAAGAAGTCAACAAGTAAAATTTTAAATAGAATGAAGAATCAGATTTTAGGTCTTTCGCTGTTGAGTGCAGTTCTGGCGATGCCGGCAGCTACAGCTTCAGCACAGGGCACATTAGAAGATTACAACAGAGCCTATGCGCTGCGTCATCAGTTTTCTGCCGATTCCGTGTTCCATTGGGCACGTTCATCGGCTTGGTGCGATTCTACCCATGTATTGCATTATCAGATTTCTACTCCTCAGGGCAGGAAGTTTGTTTCCTATGATGCCGACAAGGATGAGATGAAGACTTATGATTCGCAGGAAGCCATGGAGAAGGCGCTGTGCATCAAGCCTCGCCCTGCCTACAAGCCTCAGTTTGGCAGACGCCACGAGCGCCACTGGATGGAGGTGGATGAAGAGAAGGAGGCTTATCCGGTACTTTCGCCCGACGGCAAGATGGAAGCCTACATCGAAGGTTATAACGTGGTGCTCCATGAGGCAGGAAAACCTTATACCGAGGCCAAGCGAATCCTTACGCAGGATGGTACCATCGGCTGCTATTACAGCAACCGCATCCAATGGAGCCCAGACGGCAAGCACATCTTCGTATGCAAGCGAGTGCCGGTAGAGAAGCGCTATGCTTACTATGTGGAATCTTCGCCTGCCGACCAGCTGCAGCCTATTCTCCACAAGCAGGAGTATGCCAAGCCGGGCGATGCCCTGCCACAGCACTATCCGGTTATCATCGATGTGGCTACCGGAAAGAAGGTGGAGGCTGACAGGCATCAGATAGAAAACCAGTATGAACTGGAATGGATGCAATGGACACCAGACAGCAAGGAGGTGACGATAGAGTACAACCAGCGTGGTCATCATCTCTATCAGATGCTGGCGATGAATGCTGAAACTGGCAAACTGCGTACCGTGGTAGAAGAGCGTGCCAATACCTTCGTGAACTATGGTCGTCTGTGGCGTCAGTTTATCAAGGATGGCAAGCAACTGCTCTGGATGAGCGAGCGCGACAACTGGAATCATCTCTATCTCTACGATGTGCAGAAGTCGAAGGTAATCCGACAGATTACCAAGGGCGAATGGTTTGTTCGCGGCATCCAGCGTGTTGATGAAGAGAAGGGAGAAATCTATTTCTCGGCTAGTGGCGTGAATAGGAATGAGGATCCATATCTGATACATTATTATAAAATAGGTATGGACGGCAAGAATATGGTGGCGCTCACTCCTGAAGAGGGAAATCATAGTGCCCAGTACACCTATGATTACCGTTATCTCCTGGATACCTATTCGAAAGTGGATGCCGCTCCTGTTACCGTGCTCCGGGATGCGCAGACAGGTAAGCTCGTCAAGACTCTGGAAACGGCTGATATCGCTACGCTGAAGAAGCATGGATGGGTGGCTCCGGAAGTGTTTGTGGCAAAGGGAAGAGATGGCAAGACGGACATGTGGGGCATCATCCAGCGCCCTACCAATTTCGATCCTAATAAGAACTATCCGGTTATCGAATACATCTATGCGGGTCCGGGCGATGCCTATACTCCGAAGAGTTTCATGCCGTACAACTGGTACACCACTTCGCTTGCCGAACTCGGTTTCATCGTAGTCCAGCTCGATGCGATGGGAACTTCCTATCGCGGCAAGAAGTTTGAGGAGGTTTGCTACAAGAACCTGAAGGATGCCGGATTCCCTGACCGTGAACTCTGGATCAAGGCTGCAGCCAAGAAGTATCCTTATATGGATGCAGATAATGTAGCTATCTATGGCTGTTCGGCAGGCGGACAGGAGAGTACTACTGCCGTATTGCTGCATGGCGATTTCTACAAGGCTGCCTATAGTGCCTGCGGCTGTCACGACAACCGGATGGATAAGATCTGGTGGAACGAGCAATGGATGAGCTGGCCTGTTGATTCCAGCTACGTGGAGTGCAGCAACGTGGAGAATGCCCATAAACTGGAGCGCCCTCTGATGCTGGTGGTAGGCGAGATAGACGACAACGTAGATCCATCGAGCACCTATCAGGTGGTGAATGCCCTGCAGAAAGCCAACAAGGATTTTGAACTTGTGGTGATTCCGGGAGCCCATCATACCATGGGCGAACTCTATGGCGAGCACAAGCGTTACGATTTCTTCGTGAAGAATCTGCTGGGTGTGAATCCGCCGAAATGGAATCAGATAAACAGCAAATAATGATGATAGGTTAATCTCTTGTCATTTTCTTTTCTAAGAACTCTTTCTTTTGAATATAATTTTGTAATTTTGCACCATCAATCGAAAAGACAAGAACAATGAAAAAGATCATAACAATCTTAGCAGCCGTCTTCCTGATGGCGATGGCGCCTGCTTCTTCCTGGAGCAGAAACATGGTGAGGGAGCCTCTGGTGCGTACCATCACGATGAGCACGGGATTGCCGAGTAATGCCGTGAGAAGCATCGTGCAGGATAAGAATGGATTCATCTGGTTTGGTACCGATAACGGCCTCTGTCGGTATGATGGTTATCAGGTGCAGAATTTCTATAACCCGCAGATGAAGTTCGACCAGTATGTGAGTGCGCTGGAAGCCTGCGACGAGGGACTGCTGGTGGGAACTTCCAAGGGTGCCTTCCTCTTTAACTTTAAAACCGAACAGTTTCAGAAATTAAGCGATAAGATTACTTCCATCATCTCTTATTTCTCTGTTGATGACAATCGAAATGTGTGGGTTTCTACTCTAGGACAGGGTCTCTTCAGATACAATCTCATAACCCATGAATGTCGAAATTATCAGATTAAGGGAAGCAAGGGAGAAGTGGTGGCTACCCTGGTGGATGTCAACAACCAGGTGTGGGCTCTCTGCAATCATCTTCCTTCATCACTCGTCCGACTCAATAAGGCGAATGACAGCTTTGAGATGGTTCCTTTAAAGGGAGATGCATCCCGGCTCTATGGAATAGCCATGCTCGCCAATTCGGATGGAAGCATTCTGGTGGGAACCTGGAACGATGGATTGTTCCAGGTGGATACCGATGGTGCTACCACCCAGCTGATTAATGCCTCGGTAAGCAATTCCGTGCATCACATCCACAAGCTCTATAACGACCGGAATATCAATGTGCTGATTGGTAGCGATGATGGATTGGTGGAATACGATATCCAGAAACGCAGCTGGCGAATGGTTTCAGAAGTGGATAATCCGAGCCGCAGTTCTGCCGAGCGATTCGTGTATGGCATCACTTCGGATAAGGAGGGCGGTCTTTGGATAGGAACCTTCTATGGCGGAGTAAGTTACATTCCTTCTCCTGCCATTAGAAACCGATTCGAGATGCATTCTGCTGGTACTGGCGGACAGAAAGGTAACGTGGTAGGAAGATTTGCCGAGGATGCCGGACATCGTATCTGGGTAGCTACCGATGATGCGGGAGTAGATTGCTTTGATCCGGCAACGGATAGCTTTGTTGATTTCCCAGGCAAGCAGGCTGTGGCACGGTATAATGTGCACGGATTACTGGCAGAAGGGGATGATCTCTGGATAGGAACTTATGGCAACGGAATCTTCAGAATGAGCTTGTCTTCCGGGGCGCTGAAGCCTTTTCCTTCAGCCGACGAAACCTTGAGAGGCAGCTGCTATTGCCTGTTCAGAGACGGCAAACGTCAGCTTTGGGCTACTTCTATGAGTGGAGCCTGTATGCTGGATGAGCAGAAGCAGATTTTCAAGAAAATGAAATCATTCAACAGCCTTACCATCGATATCAAGGAAGATAAGAAGGGTAACATCTGGTTTGCTACTCAGGGAAATGGACTCTGGTGCTACCGACGCAACAAGACCTGGAAGCAGTATCTGAATGATGCGAAGGATTCCACCTCTATCTGCAGCAATCAGGTAAACTGTGTGCAGGAAGATGCCAAGGGCAGACTTCTCGTGGCTACGAATATGGGATTGTGCGAGTATCAGCCATCCTCAGATTGCTTCCGCCGCATCGCCATCGATGCGCCTAGTCAGGATTTTGCATCCATCATCATCAATCAGGATGAGATGTGGCTCTCTTCTGACAAGGGACTTATCAAGTGTGTGCCGGGGGAACCTACGCTGCTGTTCAACCGTTATGACGGACTCACCTGCGACCAGTTTATGCCGAATGCCCGCCTGCTGGCTTCAGACGGCAGAGTGTATCTGGGTACTACGCAGGGATTCAATACCTTCTATCCTTATCAGGTAAAGATCAATCACGTGGTGCCTCCGGTGGCAATCACCTCTCTCGAGCTTTTCAACAAGCACGTGGAAGTGGGATCCGAGAAATTGCCGGAGTCGCTGAACCACATCGAGCAGCTGGACCTCTCGTATGATGAGAATATGATCAATCTCTCGTTTGCAGCTTTGAGTTATGTTTCTCCGGAGAAGAACCTCTATTCCTACATGCTAGAGGGATTCGACAAGGACTGGGTTACCACGAGCGAGCATCGTGCCACCTACACCAATCTGCCTGCCGGAACCTATACGTTCCGAGTGAAGGCTGCCAATAACGACGGCGTGTGGTCGCAGAATGAAGCGAAGCTCAAGATTGTGGTGCATCCGCCTTTCTGGTGGTCGTTGCCTGCCAAGATTCTGTATCTGCTGGTTATCGGCTGGCTCATCTGGCTCTACACCCAGTCGAGGGTGAAGAGAGAGAAGCGCCGCCATCAGGAGGAACTCGACCAACTGGAGGAAAAGCAGGAGCAGGAGATGCGTGATGCCAGACTGCAGTTCTTCACCATGATAGCCCATGAAATCCGTACTCCGGTTACGCTGATCATCGGACCGCTGGAGAACCTGAAGGAGCAATGGCAGAAAATCAGCGAGAGTGTGAAGGATGGCGAGGCGATGAACCAGACTCTGAACGTGATAGACAGAAACGCCCAGCGACTCCTGACGCTTGTCAATCAGTTGCTCGATTTCAACAAGGTGCAGCAGAAGGGACTGCAGGTTCATTTCCGATTGCAGAATATTTCCAAGCTGATGCATGCGGTGGCAGAACGGTTCGAGCCAACCCTGCAACAGAAGGGAGCCCGATTGGAGGTGGATTATCCTGCCGACGACTTTTCGGCAATCATCGATAGCGAGGCGATTACCAAGGTAATCAGTAATCTGATGACCAACGCCACCAAGTACACCCATGATTACGTGTATCTCTCGTGCCGACTTGCCGAAGACGGCGAGCATTTCATCATTTCGGTAGAGGATAATGGTATGGGAATCAGTCCTGATGAGCAGGATAAAATCTTTGCAGCTTTCTATCAGGCTCACGACAATAAGCCGGGAACTGGTATCGGACTCAGCATCGTGAAGAATCTGGTGGAGGCTCATCACGGAATGGTTGAGGTGAAATCGGAAGAAGGAAAGGGCGCTACCTTTATCGTCACCCTGCCCGTCAACCAGGAAGATGCCGTGGTAGAGAAGGAGAGCGATGAGGCTAGGAATCCTATCTCTGAGGAGGATGAAACGATGATGGAAGCAGACGGAAATCCTGATGATGCATCAACCGTAGAGAATGAGGAAGATGCCCAGAAGGGTTATCGTCCTACGATGCTGATAGTGGATGATGACGAAGACATGAGAAACTTCGTGCAGGCACATTTCGCCAAGACTTATCGGGTGCTGACGGCAGAAGACGGCAAGCAGGCGCTGCGCATTCTGAACAAATGTGATGTAACGCTGATAGTGAGCGACTGGATGATGCCGGAAATGGATGGTCCTGAGTTCTGCCGTAATGTAAGAACGAATCCGAAGACCAGTCATCTGCCATTCATCATGCTCACGGCAAAGACCGATGATGCCAGCAAGGCAGAAGGTATGAACTGCGGAGCCGACATCTTTATCGAAAAGCCATTCTCGATGAAGTATCTGGAGGCGAGCGTTAACCATCTGATAGAGATGCGCAGGCTGCTGAAGAGCAAGTTCTCGCATACGCCGCTGGAACCTATCCAGGAGATTGCGCCAACCAAGATTGATAATGATTTTCTGGTGCAGATGGAGAAGGTGATAGAGGAGAATCTCTCGAATCCGGAGATGAACGTGGCGTTCCTGGCTGCCCAGTTGGGAATGAGCCGAAGCTCGCTGTTTAACAAGATCCGCGGTTTGGCTGATGTTACGCCTAACGAGATGATTCAGGTAATCAGGCTCAAGAAGGCTGCTCGCCTGCTGCGTGAGAAGCACTATCGCATCAGCGAAGTGAGCTACATGGTGGGCTTCAGCAGTCCTAGCTATTTCACAAAATGTTTCCAGAAGCAGTTTGGCATGAAACCTGCCGAATTTGCTGAAATGGGATAAAAAAGAAAAAGAGGGTGTGTCTTGGACTTTTGACACACCCTCTTTTTGTTTTTATTCTTTTTAATCAGATTCTTTTTTCTGAATCAGATTATTTCTTGGTGGCTCTGATGAAGAAGCCGATGAGGCAGATGTAGGCGATGAGCGAGCAGACCTCAGACATTGGGTTCGCCCACCAGCTTTCTGCGATGCTGGCCTCTACGCCGCCAAACTTCAGCAGGGCGCTAACCACACCCATCAAGGCTCCACCGGCAATGAAACCGCTGGCGATGAGCGTACCCTTCTCGCCACGCTCCGCATTCACCTTGGCATCCTTGCTGCGTGAAGTAATATACCAGTTGATGGCGCCACCTACCAGCAGCGGAACGTTCAGTTCCAGCGGAATAAACATACCCAGGGCAAAAGCCAGAGCAGGAATCTTGAAGTAAGTGAGTACGATGGCAATCACGGCTCCGATGCCGTAGAGCACCCAAGGTGCCCCCACACCATTCATCAAAGGGTCGATGACCGCAGCCATCGCATTCGCCTGAGGAGCAGCCAGAGAGCCGGAAGCAAATCCGTAGGTCTCGTTGAGCAGCATCATCACGCCGCCCACGGTAGCCGCACTCACCAGGGTGCCGAGGAATTTCCATCCCTCCTGCTTCTTAGGCGTAGTGCCCAGCCAGTAACCAATCTTCAGGTCGGTAATGAACGAACCTGCCACAGAGAGAGCGGTACAAACCACACCACCCATAATCAGGGCGGCAAGCATTCCGCCAGGACCTCTCAAACCTACTGCCACCATCACCACAGAGGCGAAGATGAGCGTCATCAGGGTCATTCCCGATACAGGGTTGGAACCCACGATGGCGATGGCATTGGCTGCCACGGTGGTGAAGAGGAAGGCGATGGCTGCCACCAGCAGGATGGCGATGACGGCGAAGAGCAGATTGCCATCCATCACACCAAACCAGAAGAAGAGGAAGGTGATGAGGATGGTGACGAGCGATCCGATGGCGATAATCTTGAAAGAGATGTCGCGCTGGGTACGCTTCACGTTCTCATCCACATCGCTCTTGCCCTTCAGCTCCTTGGCAGCCAGACCTACGGCACTCTTGATGATGCCCCAGCTCTTGATGATGCCGATGATACCTGCCATGGCGATACCGCCGATACCGATGCTGCGCGCATAGGCACGGAAGATTTCCTCCGGACTCATCTCGCCCACGGTCTTCACGATGCTAGGATCCCAGGCGCTGAGCACGCTGTCGTGGAAGATGACACTCATGCCTGGCACAATCAGCCACCATACTACGAGCGAACCCAGACAGGTGAAGAATGCGTATTTCAATCCGATGATGTAACCCAATCCCAATACGGCTGCACCTGTGTTCACCTTGAACACGAGCTTCGCCTTGTCGGCAAGGTCGCATCCCAGACTTACCACACGAGAGGTGAAGTTCTCGTTCCACCATCCCAGACTGGCTACGATGAAGTCGTAAAGACCACCCACCAGTCCGGCGATGAGTAGGGGTTTAGCCTGGTCGCCTCCCTTGGCTCCGCTCACCAGCACCTGCGTGGTGGCTGTAGCTTCAGGGAACGGATATTTTCCGTGCATGTCGCTTACGAAGTACTTGCGGAAAGGAATGAGGAACAGGATTCCCAACACGCCTCCCAGGGCAGAAGCCATGAAGATTTTCATAAACGAAGTCGTCATCTCCGGGTATTTTGCCTGCAGGATGTAGATGGCTGGCAGGGTGAAGATGGCTCCTGCCACTACGGCACCCGAGCAGGCTCCGATGCTCTGGATGATGACGTTCTCGCCCAGCGCCTTGCTTCGCTTGGTGGCGGTACTTACGCCCACGGCGATGATGGCGATTGGGATGGCTGCCTCGAACACCTGACCCACCTTCAAGCCCAGATAGGCTGCGGCGGCAGAGAAAATGACCGCCATCACGATACCCCAAGTCACCGACCATCCGTTCACCTCGGGATAAATCTTGTCTGGCGACATCAGCGGCTTGTATTCCTCCCCGTCCTTGAGTTCGCGGAATGCGTTCTCGGGGAGCTGCAAATTATCTTTTTCTTCCATTATTTTTCGATTCTGATGATGTATTCACTCATGAAGCTGGCACCTGGCTGCAGGCTGTTCATCATGTATTTATCCTTGAACTCGCCGGTGTATTCAGCCCAGTCGCAGGTGCCGAACCAAGGCTCGATGCAGACGAATGGAGCGTGGTTGCCCGGATTCCAGACACCTACGGCTGGAGTCTTGAACTCTACTGTTACGTGTGGCTCGCCCTTCTCGTTGAGCAGGGAAATCTGCTTCACCTGACTCTTGTCGAAGATGTAGGCATCGTCTGCGAATGATTCGTCGGTTACCTCCAGGATTCCGTTGTCGGTCTGAACAGTCTCGCGAGCGTTAGGGTCGATGCAGCCTCCGATGGTAGCGAAGAGACGGGTAGGAGCCTCGTTGTCGAGCTTGAGGAAAGCCTTCAGCTTCTCTCCCTTCTTGCAGCCTGGTACCTTGAATGCAGGGTGACCGCCAATCTGGAAGTAGATTACCTTGTCGTCGGTATTCTCAACGTGCCAGATAACGTGGAGTTCATTGCCGGCAAGGCGATAGGAAACGGCGAGGTTGAAGTGGAATGGATAGTTCTCGAAGGTCTCCTCGTTGTCGATGAGGGCGAAGGTAAGGCGATCGCCTGTCTTGCCAACGAGCTTGAAATCTACGAGTTTGCCAAAGCCGTGACGTGGCAGGGAGTATTCCTTGTCGCCGATGCGGTAAACGCCCTTCCACAATCCGCCAACGATAGGGAAGAGGAGAGGAGACTGTCCGCCCCAGAATTCCTTGTCGCCATCCCAGAGATATTCGTTACCATCAGCATCCTTGATGCTCTTGAGTTCTGCTCCGTGCGCTGAAATTTCAACGGTGAGCTGATCGTTTTTAATTTGTTCCATAGTTACAAATGTTTATTGTTTAGTATCATATTGATTTCTGCTTTGCTACATAATCTTTGCAAAGATACGATTTATTTTGATAAAGAGCAAGAATCGGGCTGATTTTCTCAAAGATGGCAAGAGATTTATACGATTTTGTTAGTTTATCTCGAAAAAATGCCGTACTTTTGCAGCTCGAAATAAATTCTCAGAATAGATTCTCGAAATAATTTCTCAGAATAGATTCTCGATATTGATTCTCAGAATAGATTCTCGAAAGAAATGATATTATATAATAAGGTATAAGAAAAAACTTAGTAAAATAAAAAAGCATTTTTAGTTCAATGACAAGCAGTAATAAAGTTAAGGGCTTTGCGGCGGGTGTTATAGCCGCTGTGTGTTATGGTACCAATCCTTTGGGTACGTTGGAACTTTATGGGGATGGATTCAATTCCAGTTCGGTACTCATCTACCGCTATCTCCTGGCTGTGGCGATGTTTGCCGTGGTGATGCTGTTCCGCAAGGAGAGTTTCAAGGTAAAGTGGGGACACTTGATCCGACTCGCTACGCTGGGTTGCATGTTCTCTCTTTCTTCTGCCACGCTCTATGTGAGTTTCCACTACATGGCGGCAGGTATTGCCAGTACCATCCTCTTTGTCTATCCGATCATGACGGCGATTCTGATGACGGTATTCTTCCATGAGAAGGTGACGTGGTCAACTACCCTGGCTATCCTCCTGGCTGTATCGGGTGTGGGCTTGCTCTATCAGGGCGATGGAAACGACAAGTTGAGCACGGCTGGTTTTGCGCTGGTGATGTGTTCTTCCCTGCTCTATGCGCTCTATATCATCTCCGTGAACCAATGGAAGAATCCGGGAATGTCGAACATCAAGTTCACCTTTTACATCCTGTTGTTCGGACTCATCACGATGTTCATCTATTCGTTTATTGCAGGCGAGAAGATTCAGATGCTGCAGACTCCTATGCATTGGCTCTATGCTGTCCAGCTGGCGTTGTTGCCAACGGTACTGTCGCTCTTCTTCATGACGATTTCCATCAATCTCATCGGCAGTACTCCTGCTGCCATCATGGGAGCGTTGGAGCCTGTAACGGCAGTTATCATCGGCGTCTGTATCTTCGGCGAGAGTTTCTCCTTCCAGCTTGCCATCGGCATCCTTGCTATCCTGGCTGGTGTAACCATCATTATCGCCCGAAAGAAATAATGCATTCTCTTAAACAAAAAAATAATGCATTCTCAATTTTAAAGAGCAAGAACTTTTATTAGAAATAAAAAAATGAAGGCTGCCTCCGCAATCAAGTCGGAGACAGCCTTTTTAGATTGAATTACAATCTTCCCTTTATTTCATTTTATTCTTTCTATCCTTTCCCGATTCTATCTCAGAATATCCTTCAGTGCAAAATTGGCGAGGATGCTGGTGCTCTGGCTCAGCATGCGGATGAACTCCTGCGCCGAGTTCTTCATGTACGCATCCTTCAGGATGTGGATGCAGCCATCCATCTCGTTGTCGGCAGCATCTATCGGAATCGCTCTCATGCCTTTCTCCAGGATGGTGGTGGATTCAGAAAGTACCGTTACCAGATTGCTGCGATGCAAGAGGTCGAAGATGATGTTCACATTATTCACCTCTACCATGATTTTGAAGTCGAGATCCTTGCCCTCTATCAGGTAATCGAAGGCGTTGCGGGCCTGCAGTCCCTTGCATGGAAGGATGAGGTCGTAGCGCTCCAGCTCTGAGAGCCTGATGGATGAAAGACGTGCCAGGGGATGGTTCTCGTTCACAATCGCTGCCAGACGGTTGCTGAAGATGGCACGGCTGTCAATCGCCTTGTCTGTCTTGATTGGCTTGAAGGCAAGTACAAGGTCGAGCTCACGCTTCTTCAATCCATCCATCAGCTCCTGCATCGAACGGTACTGGATGTTCAGCTTCACGTGAGGATAAGCATGGAGGAAGGCGATGAGCGTTTCTGCCATAATGTTGCTGAAGGAGTAGGTGACGCCGATGTTCAGTTCGCCGGTGAGCATCTCCTTCAGGTCGTTCATGTGGTCAACGCAAGCCATGGTGCAGTTTACTGCATTCTGGGCATAGGGAAGAAGCTCCTTTCCTGCCTCGGTGAGATAAACCTCGTGCGAGTTACGTTCGAAGAGCGGCAAGCCTATTTCCTGCTCCAGATGCGAAATCTGCTGCGAGAGGGTACTCTGCGTGATGTAGAGCTTGCGCGATGCCTCCGAGAAATTGAGCGTCTCGGCCACCTTCAGAAAATATTTGAGTTGTCGTATTTCCATTTTCCTTTTTTCACTAGTCTTATAATTACGCGTGCAAAGATAAAACTTTTATTTTAATTAGCCCTGCTTTCGGGCAAAATAATCAGATAAATCCTGTAATCCGTATGTTTCAATGTGGAAGATGAAAACAATCTTACTTGATTTCCACTTCGTGCAGATCCACGAATTCGCCATTCTTCTTCTTTCTCTCCACCAGCATGTTGAGCAGCTTGCGCTTGCGGTTGTCGGCGATGAAGCGGCGGAAGAATACATTAGGAATGGCTACACCCAGGGCGATGCAGATGATGGCGAGCGAAGCCTTGATCAGGTTGTTCATTCCCACGGTTACCTCGCCTACCACGCCGTGCATGTCGATGAAGGCAAACAGGGCACGATACATCAAGACTCCAGGTACCATCGGGATGACACTAGGAATGGTGATGCATTGGTGAGGGGTGTGGAACCAGTGGCGTGCCTTGATTACGATGATGCTGATGAGCGCAGAACCGGCAAGCGAACCGATGCTCAAGCCCATGTCGAGACCGATGTTGCCATTGGATGGACCCAGGTTGACGAAGTTGCGGAAGCAAACGGCGATGATACCACCCACAGCCACAGCTGGCAACAGGCGTCTTGGAATGCTGAAGATGGTAGAGAAGCCCATGGCTGATACGGCTGCCGCGATGGCGAACTCCCAGTATTCGTGGTGAGGAGTCATGGTGAGATCCTTCACGAAGTTGTCGATGTGGCAAACCTGGATGGCGAAGGCAATACCGAATGCCATGGCAAAGAGCATCAGCAGGGTGTTCAGGGCACGAACCATTCCCACCTCGATGTAGCCGTCGAGCATGTCGCTCACGAAGTTGATCAGTGGAACTCCCGGCACGATGAAGAGGGCGCACGCCATCAATGGGTGCCAAGGGGTAGCCGAATGCATGAAGCCCGGAAGGGCGGCTGCGATGGCTGGATTGAGCGAAAGGAAGGAGGTGAGCCACGCTATCAGCGTTGCCACGAATGCCGCAATACCGATGGCTACATAGTTGTTGCAGCCCTTGGTAGGCAGGAACATTCTCAGGCGGAAGCCCAGGATGGCTGCCAGGGAACAGAAGAAGAATGCTGGCCAGTCGCAACCGAACTGGATGCAGAATCCGCCGCAGGCAAATCCGCCGCCGATGGCTACCTGCCAAGGGGTGAAGCTGCGTGGAGTGGCCTTGATATCGTTGAGTGCCTGCTCATACTGTTCGAGCGAATAGTTTTCCTTGATGGCTTGCCAGGTGAGCTTGCTTACCTGCGAAATGGAGGTAAGGTTGATGCCGTGCTTTTCGCAACGCTGGAATTTGGAGAAGGAATGCTCCTCGTCGCTGTAGTTCACCATCAGCACATTCCAGTTGAAGTAAAGGTGCATATAGCGTTCGTCGAGACCGAGGAACGCTGCAGCACGCTTCATCGTACGCATAATGCGCGAGGTGTCGGCAGCACTCTCCATGAGAATGCTGCCTGTACGTAATAATAAGTCGAGTTTCCTTCTGAGTTCAGTTTCTGCGATTTCCTTGCAGGTGTTCTTGCTGTTGTCTGCGCAATCGCAGATTTTCATGTTTTTTTCTGTCATATATTTATCCGAATACGAAAATGATGATCTGAATGGTTACGATTCTGAGGAACATGGCGAATGGATAAACATTCGCATAGCCCACAGATGGTGCATCTGCTGATGTCTGCTCACGTACGTAAGCCAGGGCAGATGGGTTGGTGTTGGCGCCTGCCAGCACTCCGAGCAATGTATAATAGTTGATGTGGAACACGTATCTTCCGATGATGCCGCCCACGATGATTGGAATCATGGTAATGGCGATGCCATAGAGAATCCAGGTCATTCCGCTTTCTGATGCCACGGTCTGGATAAACTGTTCGCCGGTGCCCAGTCCCACGCAAGCCAGGAAGATGCAGATGCCTATTTCGCGGAGCATCAGGTTGGCCGAGATGGTGTTGTAGGTCACGAGGTTGTACTTCGGACCGAAGTAACCTATCAGGATGGCAACTACCAGAGGTCCGCCGGTCAAACCGAGACGCAGGTTCTCGTTGATGCCTGGGATGAAGAATGGGATGTTTGCCACGATGCAACCCAGCATGATGCCCAGGAAGATAGGAATCAGGTTAGGGTAGTTGAGGCGCTTCATCTGGTTACCCAATACTTTCTCGGTATGGGCGATGGCAAGCTCTGTACCTACCACGGTAACACGGTCGCCCAGCTGCAGCTTCAGCTGTGGAGTAGCAATCAGATCCACACCGTTGCGGTTAACACGGGTGATGTTGGCGCCGAGGTTTGAACGAATCTGCAACTGGCTGATGCTCTTGCCGTTGATGCCTGGCTTGGTGATGCGGATGCGGCGGGTAATCAGGTCTTCACCGAATTTCTCCTCGCTCACCTGAACCTTCTCGCCGAGCAGGGCGATGACTGGCTCTTCTACGGTAGGGTTGGCTACAATCTGCAGGATGTCGCCCTCGTTGATTCGGGTCTGTCCGTTTACCACCTCATCGTGCTTGTCGCTATCTTTGCGGATAATCTTTGAAACCATGAAGTCGCGCTTCAGAATTTCTCTCATCTGCTTGATGGTGTCGCCGAAAACCATCTGGTTGGTCACCTTTACCGAGAAGGTGTTCAGGGTCATCGCCTCCAGGTGTCCCATACCGCGCTTGGCTTCAGCTTCCTCCTCGCTCTTGTTGATGCGCAGCGCATACCTTAGTATAATAAAGGAGAGGATGACGCCGAGCACACCCATAGGGTAGGCGATGGCGTAGCCGGCTGCGATGGATGGAGCATCGATGTGGCGCAGGTCGCTGAATGCCTGCTGGGCAGCTCCGAGTCCAGGGGTGTTGGTAACGGCACCCGAGAGGATACCAGCCATAGAAGTGATGGATGTTCCCGAGAACGAGAAGATGGCAAGGGTGGTGACGATACTCAGCGCTACTACGATGATGCTGAGCAGGTTGAGGCTCTTGCCGCCATTCTTGAACGAAGCGAAGAAACCAGGTCCTACCTCCAGACCGATGGAATAGACGAAGAGAATCAATCCAAACTCCTTGAGGAAGTGGAGCAGATGCTCATCGAGATTGAGAGAGAAGTGACCGAAGATGAGGCCGATGAAAAGAATCCATGCCAATCCCAGGGAAACTCCCTTTACTCTCAACTTTCCTAAACTCAAACCCAGGGTGATGACCAACGCCAGGATCAGCACGGAGTGGGCTACTCCGCCTCCCCACAGATCAGGGAAGCCATAAAACAGATTTTTTAAGATATCCATGTTCTTATATTAAACTATGTTATTGATTTTTACTATAACCGCATTTCTCTGATTTTCGATTGCAAAGGTATGGATAAAATCGAAAGCAAAAAAGAATTGGTGTTGGAATGAGTCGATTTCTGCTATTAGAAATTTCGATAGAAGAGGGAGCGGATAATGGGGAGAATGTAGTGCAAGAGAAAACATTTAGGCGAAATATGAGATTTTTCGGCATAAGATGGCGGATTTTCGCAGAATTTGTTGTAACTTTGCCTTCACAAATGAATAATAGCGAATAGACAATGGATAATAATAAGAAGATGATAACGGATACTCCGAGAGAGAAGGAACTGGAGACCAGAGACGAGCTCTTCCTTGCCGAGGTAAAGGACAAGCGAGTGGCCGTGCTGCTTTCGGGCGGCGTGGATAGTTCGGTAGTGGTATGGGAGTTTGCCCGACTGGGCCTGCACCCTGACTGCTTCTATATCAAGATAGGACCGGAAGAAAAGGAGGAATGGGACTGCTCTTCTGAGGAGGACCTGGAGATGGCTACCGCCGTGGCTCACAGATACGGATGCAAGCTGCAGGTGATAGACTGCCACCAGGAATACTGGAACGAGGTGACCCGCTACACCATGGATAAGGTGAAGGCTGGATTCACCCCGAACCCTGATGTGATGTGCAACAGGCTCATCAAGTTTGGTGCCTTTGATGAGAAGATGGGCCACAACTACGACCTCATCGCCACAGGTCATTATGCGCAGACCGAAACGGATGAAAACGGCGACAAATGGCTCGTTACGAGTCCTGACCCCGTAAAGGATCAGACCGATTTTCTGGCTCAGATAGAAAGTTGGCAATTACGAAAAGCGATTTTCCCTATCGGTCATCACATCAAGAATGAAATTCGTGAGATAGCAGAAGAGGAACATCTCATTAATGCCAAGCGCAAGGATAGTCAAGGAATTTGCTTCCTGGGGCAGATTAACTATAACGATTACATCCGCCGATACCTGGGCGAGAAACCGGGCGACGTGATAGAGATGGAGACGGGCAAGCGAATCGGCACCCACAAGGGTTTGTGGTTCCATACCATCGGCCAGCGCAAGGGGCTGGGCTTCGGCGGCGGACCTTGGTTCGTAATCAAGAAGGATGTGGAGAAGAACATTCTCTACGTGAGTCACGGCTACGATCCTCAGACGGCGTACAAGAAGGATTTCCCGCTTCAGGATTTCCATTTCCTCACCCGCGAGGTGGCGATGCAGAAGGTAACGTTCAAGATTCGCCATACACCGGAGTATCATCCAGCCACTATCGAAAAACTCGAAGATGGCCGCTGGATGATACATTCAGAAGAGGCGATCCACGGCGTGGCTCCCGGCCAGTTCTGCGTGGTGTATGATGAGCATCATCATCGCTGCTATGGTTCGGGCGAGATTACTGTATAATTCTTATTCTTCTACGAGGCTGTTCAGCAATCCCTGGCAGGCATCTTCCAGGAGCGTGATAACGAGCTCGAAGTCGCTGTAGTCGCCATAGTATGGATCGGGCACGGTGGTGTATTCACGATGGTGGGTCAGGAAATCTGCCATGCGCACCACCTTGTCTTTGTCAGCCTGGCTGGAAGCCATGGAGGTGATGGCGCGGTAGTTCTCATTGTCCATTACTACGATGGTTTCGAATCTCCCGAAATCTGACTTCTGGAACTGGCGGGCATGGCTGTTGAAATTGTAGCCATGCTCGGCTCCGCATTTTCTCATGCGGCTGTCGGGCAGCTGACCTACGTGCCAGTTGCCTATTCCTGCAGAATCGATTTCAAACTCATTCTGCAACCCTGCTTTTTCTACCAGGCTCTTCATGATGCCCTCTCCTGCAGGCGAGCGGCAGATGTTGCCCAGGCAGATGAATAATACTGTATGTTTACCTTTCTTTGTCATTCTTCTGATATTTATTAGATGTTTGTCAATATTTGCAAGTAAGCTCCATATGCTCAGAAAGTATGCTCCATCCCTTGCAAGTAAGCTCCACACGCCCTGAAAGGGCAGAAGCTCCTAGCCCAGGGCAACGCCCTGGGTTGTTCGGTGTTATAAACATACGCCCTGTAAGGGCAAAAGCTTTAAAGTATTGGTAATGAAGCTTTTGCCCTTACAGGGCGCCTTGATGGTTGCTGTTTGTACCCAGGGTGTTGCCCTGGGCTAGGAGCTTCTGCCCTTTCAGGGCGTGTGGGTGAAATCATCCACTTCAGTCCTTTATCGGAAAAATCTTAGTCAATTTCCTCATCAGCCTCGTAACCACCCATTTCGCGGATGGCATTCTTCAGCATCGTATATTGCTGGTAGAGGTTGTTCACAGCCTCCTCACCCTTGGTGTAGTCGTGCATTGGCGCCTTGAGGAAGAAGCTCAGGAAGCGCTGGGTGCCGTAACGGCCGGCACGGGCAGCAAGGTCGCTCAGCAGACAGAGGTCGAGCAGCAATGGAGCGGCAAGGATGGAGTCGCGGCACAGGAAGTTGATCTTGATCTGCATTGGGTAACCCATCCATCCGAAGATGTCGATGTTGTCCCAGCCCTCCTTGTTGTCGTTGCGAGGTGGATAGTAGTTGATGCGTACCTTATGATAATACTGGGTGTCCTCGTCGTTGCCGTGGCCGTAGAGGTCTGGCTGCTCCTCTGGCTTCAGGATAGTCTCCAGGGTAGAGAGCTTGCTCACCTCCTTGGTATGGAAGTTGGCTGGCTCATCGAGAACGAGACCGTCGCGGTTGCCCAGAATGTTGGTAGAGAACCATCCGTTCAAGCCCAGGCAGCGGGTGCCGATGATAGGAGCGAAACCACTCTTCACGAGGGTCTGACCGGTCTTGAAGTCCTTGCCAGCGATAGGCATCTGGGTTTTCTCTGCGAGTTCCCACATGGCAGGAATATCAACCGTAGTATTCGGCGCACCCATGATGAAAGGCGCACCCTCGGTAAGGGCAGCGTAGGCGTAGCACATGGATGGGGCGATGTGCTGGCGGTCGTCAGCCTTCATCGCAGCCTCAAGAGCTGCCAATGTGCCGTGAATCTCCATATCCACCGGTACGTAGATTTCTGTAGATGCAGCCCATGCTACCACGATGCGAGAGCAGCCGTTCTTCTCCTTGAAGTCGCGGATGTCCTGGCGCAGCGCCTCTACCATCTCCCAGCGGGTCTTGCAGTCCTTCACGTTGTCGCCGTCCAGGCGCTTGGCGTAGTTCTTGTCGAATGCAGCCTTCATCGGAACAATCTGCTCCAGCTCCTCGCGCACAGGGTTGATGTCCTTCTCCTTCAAAACCTCGGCATACATGGCTGCCTGATAGGCATTCTGAGGATAGACATCCCAGGTGCCGAATACGATGTCGTTGAGGTTGGCAAGAGGAACGATGTCCTTGTAGTGCAGATACTTCTTGTCTGCGCCCTTGCCCACACGAATCTTGTCGTACTGAGTCATTGAGCCTACTGGCTTGGTAAGTCCCTTGCGGGCCATCAGCACACCTGTCATGAATGTAGTAGATACTGCACCACAACCTACAACCATAATACCCAGCTTGCCATCAGCTGGTTTAACATTGTTCTGTTCCATTTCTAATGAATTATTAAGTCTTCTTTTTATTTGATTGATTGATTTGAGGGCAAAGGTACTGAAAACTGATGAATAAAGTGCAGTTTCCTCCTATAATCTGCTATAAATTTAGAAAAATTAGCATTACGGAGGTCAAAAAAGCGAGAAAAAGTAAGTATCTTTGCATCATATTTAAAAAAATCAAAGTTTTTATAGCATGACAATAACGCTTATTATCTTGATCATTACGGTTGCCATGTTTATTTGGGGCAAGGTGAGAGCCGACATTGTGGCGCTCACAGCCTTGGCAGCACTCCTGGTTTTCGGAATTCTTACGCCAGCCGAAGCTCTGGCTGGTTTCTCTTCGCCCATCGTCGTCATGATGATCGGCCTCTTCGTGGTGGGTGGAGCCATCATGCAGACCGGTCTCGCCAAGCTGACGGGCAATAAACTGATGGCACTCTCGCGCGGCAACGAAACCATCACCTTCCTGCTTGTGATGCTCGTAACCTCCTTTATCGGAGCCTTCGTGAGCAATACCGGAACGGTGGCCCTCATGATGCCTATCATCATGAGCCTGGCAGCAGGTTCGGGCATGCAGTCGTCGCGCTTCCTCATGCCGCTCGCCTTCGCCGGAAGCCTGGGCGGAATGCTCACCCTCATCGGTACACCGCCCAACCTGGTCATCGACGAGGTGCTTACCGAGGCGGGATTCAAGCCGCTCGCCTTCTTCTCCTTCTTCCCCGTGGGCATCATCGTCATCGCCATCGGCATCATCGTGCTCATGCCGCTCAGCAAAATCTTCCTCAGCAGGAAACAGAGCGGAAAGAAGAAGAAAACCAAGTCGCTCGATGACCTGGTGGATGAATACCGCCTGCTCGACAATCTGCATCGCTACATCGTGCCAAGCAACCGAACTTCTGCCGCCAAGGATGAAAACGGCGAGCCGATGAACATCGTGGGAAAGACCCTGAAAGAACTCAGCGTCCAGAAGAAATACGGAGTGAGTATCATCGAAATCAGAAACGAGAAGAAATCGAGACTCGGACTGGTGCAGGACGTAAACCAGAACATGGCGAAGAGCAGCAGTACCATTCAGGTGCACGACATACTATATATAATAGGTGACGAGCAGAAGATGCAGCGCTTTGCCCAGGATTACGGACTGAGGAGGATGAAGGACGTGAAGATTGATTTCTACGACCTGGGACTGACGGAAATCGTTGTGATGCCTACCTCCAACTTCGCCGGTCTGCGCATCGGCGATGCCAACCTGCGCAAGCGATTCGGCATCAACGTACTGGGTGTGAAGCGAGGCGGAGGCTCATCTTCTTCTGAGGGTGGCAGAAGCGGCAACGAATACATCACGGATAATCTGATAGCCACCAAGCTGCACGTGGGCGACATGCTGCTGGTGCAGGGCGAATGGACCAACCTGGCGCATCTTACAGCCGATACTTCCAACTGGGTGGTGCTGGATCAGCCGGAGAAGGCTGCCGATAAGGTTCTGCTGGATTACAAGGCGCCTGTGGCTGCTGCCATCATGCTGCTGATGATAGCCATGATGGTGTTCGATTTCATCCCGGTGGCTCCGGTTACGGCGGTCATCATCGCCGGACTGCTCACGGTCTTTGCCGGATGTTTCCGCAACGTGGAGGCTGCCTACAAGACCATCAACTGGGAGAGCATCGTGCTGATAGCTGCCATGATGCCGATGTCAACGGCGCTGGAGAAGACGGGTGCTTCGGCATTGGTATCTCAGGGGTTGGTGGATAGTCTGGGAGCGATGGGACCAACGGCTCTGCTGGCGGGCATCTACTTCACCACTTCGCTCATGACGATGTTTATCAGCAATACCGCCACGGCGGTTCTCATGGCGCCTATAGCCCTGGTGGCAGCGCAGCAGGTGGGAGTGAGTCCATACTCCTTCCTCTTTGCGGTAACGCTGGGAGCCAGCATGTGCTTTGCCTCTCCGTTCTCCACTCCGCCTAATGCGCTGGTGATGAAGGCGGGTGGCTACACGTTTATGGATTATGTAAAGGTAGGTTTGCCGTTGCAGATCATCATCGGCGTGGTCATGACCTTCGTCCTGCCGCTGCTGTTTCCTTATTAAATTAAGGTAATGTTTTCTTATTACAATAGTTCGTTAATAATTCAATAATGTGCTAAGCAGCTATACGCTGTAAGCACGAGAGTCAAGGTCGGAGTCAGAAAGAAAATCCTATAATTTCTTGGCAGTTTCAATAGCGTATCTTCGCAGCAGATTTATAGAATCTAAAATAATCAATTATGGGTAGATACATCAACCCTTTTACCGATTGGGGCTTCAAGCGTCTCTTCGGTCAAGAGTTCAGCAAGGACTTGCTGATATTTTATGCCAAAGGAGCATGAGGTGACAAAGTTTAGGACAGACGTTGCTTTGAGGGAGAAGTCTAGTGACACTATTTTTTCTGACAAGCTTCGTTTTATCTATCTTTCTCTTCCCTTCTTTGATAAGAGTGAGGAAGAATGTGAGACTGGTTTTGAAAAATGGATTTATGTGTTGAAATATATGGAAATGGATGAAGTATTTAAAAATTTGCCTTTAGCGGAACAAAAGAAGATGCTCGATCATCTTGCAAAATTGCCAGATGTTCGTTACTTGAATAGTGAGGAGCAGGAAAAATACGATGAGAGTATTAAGGCTGTTATTCCTGATGATGAGGAGATTGAGATAAAATAAATATGAATCATAACGAAAATAGCGAAAAGATGAATCAAATTACGATGCTCGGTACGGGAAATGCTACGGTATCCCAGATTTATAATACCTGTTTTCTGCTCAAGACTTCCAGCACTCTGCTGCTGGTGGATGCGGGAGGAGGAAACGGAATCCTCTCGCAGCTGAAGAAGGTGAATGTTCAGATTTCTGATATTCATCACCTCTTCGTTACCCATGCGCATACCGACCACGTGCTGGGTGTGATCTGGGTAATCCGAATGGTGGCACAATGTAAGGGTTACGAGGGATTGCTGCATGTGTATGGAAACGACAAGGTGATGAAGGTGATCAAAACCATTATCGACATGATTCTTGCCAAGAAGCAACTGGCGAAGGTGGCTGAAAGGGTGGTGTTCCATCAGCTGGAAGATGGGGATTGTTTCGAGGTGGGGGATATGAAGCTGGAATGCTTTGATATTCAATCTACTAAGGAGAAGCAGTTCGGATTCCGGGCTGAGTTGCCAGGAACTTCAGAAGATAATGTTTCAGAAGATAAGGCTGCATCCGATAAAGCTGCATCTGAAAATCATGCTAAACCTTTGGTCTTGGCGTGTCTGGGCGATGAGCCTTATAATGAGCAGAACCGCCGCTACATTGAGGGGGCGGATTGGATGATGTGCGAGGCGTTCTGCCTTTATGCCGACCGCGATACGTTCAAGCCTTACGAGAAATGCCACAGCACGGCGCTTGATGCCGGAAAACTGGCGGAGGAACTGGGGGTGAAGAATCTCATTCTTTATCATACGGAGGAGAAGACGCTGGCTAATCGTAAGGAAAATTATACCCGCGAAGCTGCCGAGAACTTCAAGGGTAGAATCTTCGTTCCGGATGATTTGGAAGTGATAGAGCTATAGGATTTTCTTTGTCCCACAGATTTCACAGATTTGCACAGATTCTGGATCTGTTTGGTTTTGAAAAAAAAACACGCAGATTTCGCAGATGACGCAGATTTTCTTTGGATGGGCAAATGATTAGTGATAAAAAATCCCGAAGCATGGAAAATGCCTCGGGATTCGGTTGATATGCGTTTGTGTTCTTTATTTTAATACGCTTCTCCCTGCTCTATTTCTTCCTGCGTGATGCGCTTGCGGTCGATGGCGCGCCAGGCGAAGACGATGTAGGCTAGGACGAACGGGATGAGGAGGGAAACTATCGCCATGGTGCGGAGCGTGAACTCGCTGCTGCAACTGTTGGCGAGGGTGAGAGAACTCTGAAGGTCGATGTTTGACGGATAGTAGGCGGTGTGGTTCCAGCCGGCTATCAGCAGCAGAACCAGCACGGTGAGCACGGTTCCGATGCCCGTAAACCAGATTCCCTTTCTATACTCCACGCTTCTCGATGACTTGAAAATGCCGAAGAGTACGAGTACTATTCCTATTAATAATAGGGCTGATAGGATTGGCATCTCCAGAAGATTGTGAAGATACTTCATGCTCTCTATCGTAATGCAGGAAGAAGTGCTGAATCCATCCTTTATCATTAGTCTGATGAGGAACGGCAGGAAGAACAATAGGAAAATGAGGGCATTCCATGGCAACTGGCGGGTGCAGCGCTCCTGAATCTGCTGGTGCTCGATGTTGTTCTTGATGTAGAGCATGCCCAGGATGCGGGCTAGCATCAGTACGGCAAGTCCCAGTACCACGTTCCATGGGTCGAGCAGGGCATCAAGACCATGACTGGCGTTTGCCCATCGGCTGATAACGGGTTGCAGACTGTTGGTAATATTCCCCTTGTCTATCAGAAAATTGCTGCCGTTGAAGAAGGTGGCTACAGCGCCGCCAAGAAGCAGCGGACCCACGATGCCGTTGATGATAAGGCAAATCTGAAAGGTTTTCGGTCCAAGAAAATTACCTATCTTGTTCTGGAATTCATAGCTCACCGCCTGAATCACAAACGAGAACAGGATGATCATCCACAGCCAGTAGGCTCCGCCGAAACTGGTGCTGTAGAACAGCGGGAATGAGGCGAAGAAGGCTCCGCCGAAGGTGACGAGCGTGGTGAAGGTGAACTCCCACTTTCTGCCCGTGGAATTGATGATGAGGCGACGCTCTTCTTCTGTTTTTCCCAAACAGAAAATCAAGGTGTTGGCTCCCTGTACAAACATGAGAAACACCAGCAGGGCTCCTAATAATGATACGAGGAACCACCAGTATGATTGCAAAAATTCGTATGTCATAATACTTTCGGGTTTTGTTGTTTACTGAAAAACTATCCTATGATTCTTTTCGAAATCTTTCTGAAAAACATTGATTATCAGAGAGATTATTCGTATTCCGGTCCTTTCTTAATCTGCTTCGCCAGGATGCTGATTTCCACGGCAAGCATGGTGGTGAAGAGTGCCAGGAAGATGAAGAAGGTGGTTGCCACGCTGCTTGCCTCGATGTCGGAGATAGCGGCGCTTACTGGCAGCAGGTCTTGGATGGTCCAAGGCTGGCGACCGATTTCTGCTACTATCCAGCCCGATTCTGAGGCGATGTAAGCCAGCGGAATCATGATGATGGCGGAAATGAGGAACCATCGGTATTGGGCGATTTCCTTCTTATAAACCAAGAAGAGGCTGAGGGCGAAGAAGAGGATGAGCAGGCATCCTACTCCCACCATCAGGCGGAAGGCGTAGAAGCAGATAGGGATGCTCGGCACCAGTTCCTTGGCGTCCTTGATGTAACCATATCCGAAGTATTTCATATTCTCCTTCAAGATTGGCAGCTGGTCTTGCGCCTTGGTTTCGCGATAGGTTTTCAGGGCAACAATCGCCTTCTTGCCCCGGGCTATCTTCTCCTGCACGGATGGTTCCCGGGTACCATCCTCGCGGGTGTAACCCTTGAGAATATCGTTCACGCCTGGCACGTAGCCATCGGCTGTGCGGGTGGCTAAGAACGAGAGCATGTTAGGGATGGCGATGCGCATGGCTGGCTCCTGCTCGCTTTCGTAATCGGGCTGCCGGAAGGGGTGAACGGCTGCTATCGCCGTAAGGCTCTCGTCCTTTCCACCATTATATAAGGCTTCCATCGCAGCCAGTTTCATCGGCTGCACCTGTGCCACCTGATAGGCGGAGTTATCGCCGGTCATCGCAGCCAGCAGGGTAGCGATGAGTCCTACGCCGGCACCCATCTTGATGCTCGCCTTGGCAAGTTGGGTTTCTCTCTTCTTCAGGAGATACCAGCAGCTTACGGCTACTACGAAGGTGGCGCCGATGATCCACGAGGAGGTGACGGTGTGGGTAAACTTGTTGATGGCGAATGGCGAGAGTGCCACATCCAGGAACGAGGTCATCTCGAAGCGCATGGTGTCGGGATTGAATTCCTGCCCCACAGGATATTGCATCCAGGCGTTGGCTACGAGAATCCACCAGGCAGAAATGGTGGCTCCAAGTCCCGTGAGCCAGGTGGAGGCTAGGTGGAAGCCTCGGCTCACCTTATCCCAGCCGAAGAACATCACCGCCACGAAGGTGCTCTCCATGAAGAATGCCAGGATGCCTTCGATGGCGAGGGGAGCGCCGAATACGTCGCCCACAAACCAGGAGTAATTGCTCCAGTTGGTTCCGAATTCAAACTCCAGGATGATTCCCGTGGCAACACCCATGGCGAAGTTTATGCCAAAGAGTTTTTGCCAGAAACGGGTTACGTGCTTCCAGAACGGTTTGTTGGTGCGGTAGTAACATGTTTCGGCGATGCCCATGATTACTGCCAGTCCCAGGGTGAGTGGCACGAACAGCCAATGGTAGATGGCCGTGAGTGCGAATTGCGCCCTCGACCAGTCGATGGTGGCTGATGTAATGTCTAATAAAAGATTTGTCATCATAGTTGAATGGTTTTAAAATTGTTATTATATAATGTTTTTGTATTTCTTCTGATAATATAGGGTTGAAATTCAGAGTCTTATCTGTTGAGAATTTCCTTGGATACGAAGCCAGCCTTGTCCCCGTTCTTTGCATTCGTATTGATAAAATCAGGAAAGAAAAAGAGCTTGAGCACCAGGAAGATGATGGCAAGCTTGATGAGGATGATGGTCCAGAGCGTCTTGCCCAGGGTCATCGTCCTGAAACCATCGTAATAGAGATGGAATATTTGGGATAGCAGTCCTTGCTTCATCGGCTTTACATCTGTTGTCATCGGCTTCCCATCCATTTTCAACAGATTTTCATTCTTTTCCTTCTTCATAATTACTCCTTCTTTTAAAAATCTGCTGCAAATCTACAATAAAATTATGTAACTACCAAATATTTTCTTGAAAATGTTACAAAAAGATTATTTTTTTGTGTCTCATAAAGGGAGTTATTTTAAAGTTTTTCTTTTGAACTGAACTTTTGCAAGTAAGCTCCACACGCCCTAACAGGGCAGAAGGTGCTATGGTATACGTCCGTAATACTGGTTTGCAAGTCCGCAGGAACGCCTAAAGGCCCCTAACGCCTAACGGACTTGCGAGCGGGTTCCTTTAATGGTTACGGCTGCGAGTTGCTTTTCCCATTGGATGCTGTCCTGGCGCAGCTTTTCCTTCATTGCTTGTATGCTATCCTGAAGAAGTCCTTCCTTTTTGGTTAGGATGTTCTCAGTAGAACAGCTCTCAGTAGAACTGCTTCCTGCTGTAGTGGTCTTTGTTTGCTGAGCGTGCGTCAACATCGGATTTCCCAGGATGAGCAAGCCGCTCATGATCAATTCATGTTTCATAATCTTCTTTCTTATTTTAAAGTAAATATGCTGCAAAGTTCTTGCGAATGTTACTGTGCAGGAATCTTGCGAATGATGCTGCAAAATTACGGATAAGGAAAGAGAAGGATTTTAATATAACGGAATTTTTTCGGATAAGATTTGTTTTTTTATGAGATAAGTCTTGCCGTTTCATCAGAATTCGTTATCTTTGTCCCCTAAAACATAGAATCATTTTAATCAGAAATAATCAGAAGATATGATGAACATAGAATCAGTTAGAGAGTATTGCCTCTCACTCCCCCTCGTTACTGAGGATTTTCCTTTTGATGAAACCACTTTGGCGTTTCGCATCTTGGGCAAGATTTTCGCCTGTCTCGACCTGGAGCGCCCGGAATGGGTTACGATGAAATGTAATGCCGATTACGCCCTCGAACTTCGGGAAGTCCATCCCGAAATAGAAGGCGCATGGCATTGGAATAAGAAATACTGGAATCAGGTAA
>ERZ791628.119-NODE-119-length-37495-cov-3.46581_pt1 | contig 37495 bp, 29 predicted proteins | sample MGYA00510265_ERZ791628 | MGnify/ENA primary metagenome ERZ791628 (study PRJEB30046, sample SAMN00715184) | human gut metagenome | study: EMG produced TPA metagenomics assembly of the A metagenome-wide association study of gut microbiota in type 2... | reverse complement strand
ACAATAAACAGTTGCAATAACGCCTAAGAGAAGCCAAAAGCCAAAGAGAGCAGCGGTGATATTTATTTCCTTGCCGGCAACAAAATTGACCGTATCACCGACTGCCGACATTCCGTTATTAAGCGCATGAATACACATTGCAGGAATGATGCTGTCTGTTTTAATCGTGACATAAGCAAGCACTAAGCCTACAAGAAAAGCGAAAACAAACTGAATAACATTACCGTGAAGCAAACCGAAAACAACGCTTACCGCAACAACGCCAAACGCTTTGCCGTAATTTTTCAAAAGACCGAGCGAGCAGCATCTCATTGCAAATTCTTCGCAAATTGCCGGAACAATGGCTATGCCGATAATGTTAAGCACACATTCAAAAACTGAATTTGGATTTGAAACGTCACCTTGAGTAAGAGTTATACCGACTGTTTTAAGGAAAGCAACAAGATAGCTTGTTGCCGCATTTGCAATAACGCAAATACCCATACCAAAGCAAATCCAAATTACAGCGTCAACGAATTTGAGCGATTTTGTGGGAACAATCGGAGTTTTGTATTTTTTCTTGTTAATAAGCGCAACTAAGCCAAACGGCGCCGCAACAGACAAAATGGAGATGAAAAGAATGTTCACGGCATAGCTGAATGAGGCGCTCGATTTGTAAATATCATAAAGCGTCTGCCCTGAGTTTATTGTTATTTTGCTCATTGCCAAAGATACAATTACCTGCAATACCAAGTATAAAATTATTGCGCCGCCGAGCCAAGAACTTATTTTCTTAAGCTCTTTTTTTTGCTTTCTTGCAATGTTATCCCGCTGAATTTGACGTCTCATATATTCACTTTGCTGTTCGTTAAAATTAGGATTATAGTAATATTGCGCCATATAATTTTCTTCTTTCATTTATTTATAAAAAGGCTGACTATTTTTTAAATGTCAGCCTAAATAATATACCAAAATGATGTATAAAATATTACAATATTTTGTCAATTAATAAAATTTAAAAATTTTTTGCAAGCTCTTTAAGATATGCTTTAAGCTCATCTCTTGTGTCAGGGTGCTTAAGTCCGACTTCAATATTTGCCTGAAGAATACCGAATTTATTGCCCATATCATATCTCTTGCCCTCATAATCAACAGCAATAACGCCTTGATTTTGAGCAAGTGTTTTCATAGCGTCGGTAAGCTGAAGTTCGTTTCCGGCGCCGAGCGGAGTTTTTTCAAGAATGTCAAAAATCTCCGGCGGCAAAACAACTCTGCCCAAAATAGAATAGTTAGACATAATTTGCTCAGGCTTAGGCTTTTCAATCATATCCGTGCAGTTAAAGCAGTTGCCCTCGATTTTTTCAACAGCCAGCGAGCAATACTTAGGCACATCTTTTTTTGGCACTTCTTTAACGCCGACACAGCCTTTGCCGTATTTTTCATAAACGTCACAAAGTTGCTTTGTAACAGGATTGTCGGAAATAATAACGTCGTCGCCGTAAAGGACCGCAAACGGCTCGTTGCCGACAAAGGATTTTGCACAAAGCACGGCATGGCCCAATCCCTTTGTCTCCTTTTGCCTGATGAAAAAGATATTGCCGAATTTTGAGCAGGCAAGAACGTCGTTGTAAATATCCTTTTTGCCTTCGTTATCTTTAAGCTTGCTTTCAAGCTCGTATGCGTGGTCAAAATGGTCCTCAATAGCACCCTTACCTCTGTTGGTAATAATGAGCACTTCTTCAATGCCTGAATTAAAGGCCTCCTCAACTATGTACTGAATAGCAGGCTTGTCAACAATGTTAAGCATTTCCTTTGGTATTGCTTTTGATGCAGGCAATACTCTTGTTCCCATTCCGGCAGCAGGTATTATCGCTTTTCTGACTTTCATTATGATTCTCCCTTGATTTAGAGTTTTGATATAATAGACGTGATAAGGTCAAGTACGCAAAATGCCAAAACAGGAGAGAATAAGCTTGTTCCGCCCATTTTGTTTAAATATAATTTCTTTAAATCGTCCTGCGACATAGGCGTGCTGTTTCCAAAAGGTATCATTTGTTCAAGCATACCGCCTTCGTCAATTTTTTGATTAACGTCTTTAACCGTTTTAATGACCTTTGCTTTATAAAAGTTATTACTGCAAAGCGCAATGATAACGTGAAATACTAAATTTGCAACTGCCATAATAAGCATCATCGGCAAAATTTTTTCATAAAGCGTGCTGAATTTGCTGACAAGGTCCGAGTTTAATTTGCCTGACGAAATGGCAACTGCATTGTCGGTTATAAATTGCATTAATTTTGCATAAGGCTTAGCGTAAATACCTTGGGCAACAAGGCTTACTGTAAGCTGAAGAGCAAGGAATATTGAACCCTCTTTATACATTTTTCTAAAGAAAAGATAATAGGGACCGAATATAAAACCTGCCCAATTCCACGAAAACTTCTTGCCGGATTTGAAATTATCCATAAATTTAGGAATATTTGTTTTAACAACGCCTGCGATATCCTCTGCGCTTTCGCCGTCAATTGTTAAATCGCTGTTCTCGTATCCTGTGTTTAAATTAGGGATGAACGGCTGAGAATTTGACAAATCATTCATCGGCTGTCTTGCACCGCACTTGTTGCAAAACGGAGCATTCTTGTTAATCTCTTCGCCGCAGCTTACACACTTTTTTGTGTTACTTTTTGAATTTTGAGGCTCGCTTTGATTGCTCTTTTCTTCGCCTTGAACGCTTTTGTCGGGCGAAAAATATGAACCTACAGCCGTGCCCTGATTAATATCATGAGCCTTTTCTTCAATTTTTGTTTCATTAGTTTTCTTAAATTCGTAGCCCTCGGCGTGCTTATCTTCATTAAAGCAGTGACCGATTTTTTTGTAGCACTCTCTGTGGTGCGGTGTTCCGCAGACAGGACAGGTTACAATATCGTCGCCGTCTTTAAACTCTTGATTGCAAACGGGGCATTTTTCGTTTTTATATGAAGGCATAATTTTTTCCTTTCAATGTGGATACCTATTTAATTTATTATAGCTAAATTACCATAATAAATCAACATTATAATTAAAATATTGTAAATCTATTTTAAACTTGACAAAAATTAAAATAATTGTATATAATATATTGATAATATATAGAGATTGCTTATTCGGAGAAATTGTAATGGTAGAATACGAGGAATTAAGATTAAGACTTTTGGAGTCTGAAAAAACAGTAAAAAATTTAAAGGAAGCACTTGCGATTGACACCTTGAAGGGTGATATTGCCGAGCTTGAAAAGGAAAGCGCCAAGCCTGATTTTTGGGACGATATGGAAAACAGCCAAAAGGTTATGCAGAAAATCGGCTCGCTTAAGGCTAAGGTTCAGTCATACGAAAATGTTAAAAATGAATTTGACGATGCGCTTGTTATGATTGAACTTGCAAACGAGGAAGAAGATGCAGATTTACTTGAGGATTGCACTTCTTCTGTTGAGGAAATTGAGAAAAAACTTGAATCGCTTACTCTTTCAACTCTTTTGAGCGGAGAGTTTGACAGCAAAAATGCACTTCTTACTTTCCATGCCGGTGCAGGCGGAACAGAGGCTCAGGACTGGGCAGAAATGCTTTTCAGAATGTATAATCGTTGGGGAGAGCGCCACGGCTACAAGGTTTCAACTCTCGATTATCTCGACGGTGATGTTGCAGGTATTAAGAGCGCAACTATTCTTGTTGAGGGTGAAAATGCTTACGGCTATCTTAAAGGCGAAATGGGTATTCACCGTCTTGTAAGAGTATCACCTTTTGACTCATCAGGCAGGCGTCACACCTCATTTGCTTCTGTTGAGGTTATGCCGGAAATTGATGATGACGTTGACGTTGAAATCCGTGATGAAGATATCAAAATGGACGTTTACAGGGCGTCGGGTGCAGGCGGTCAGAAAGTTAATAAAACTTCTTCTGCCGTTCGCCTTACTCATATACCTACGGGCATTGTTGTATCGTGCCAGATTGAGCGAAGCCAGCACCAAAACCGTGAGGTTGCGATGCGTATGCTCAAATCAAAGCTTGTTGAAATCAAGGAAAGAGAAAACCTTGAAAGAATTGAAGATATTAAGGGCGACCAAAAGGAAATCGCTTGGGGAAGTCAAATCCGTTCCTACGTTTTTATGCCGTATACAATGGTTAAGGACCACAGAACGAATTTTGAAATGGGCAATATTACCGCTGTTATGGACGGCGACCTCGACGGTTTCATTAACGCTTACTTAAAAATGAAATCTGTTGAGGGAGTTGAATAATTTGGAGGCAATACTTGATATAACTGCATTTTCGGGCTTTTCAATCAGGCTTGCGCTTGCTATAGTTTTAGGTTTTGTTGTCGGCTTTGAGCGCCAATGGACAAAGCATCAGGCAGGAATACTGACTAATGTTATTGTGTGCGTAGGTGCTTATGCTTATACTGCGTTTTCATGTATGGCGCTTGGAAATGATAATGATACTACCCGTGTTGCGGCTCAGGTTGTAAGCGGTATCGGCTTCCTTGGCGCAGGTCTTATTATTCGTGACGGCACAAAAGTCAGCGGTCTTTCAACTGCTGCAACTATTTGGACAACTGCGGCTATCGGCATTTTGTGTACGCTTGATAATATTTATTATGCAGTGATTGTTGCTGCTGCAATAGTTATTGTTCATCTTGTTTTGCACCCGTTTTCAGATTATATCAACAAAAAGAGCCACTACAATAAAGACAGGCGAGACAGAGAAGAAACTATGTATAAAATTTCGATTTTATGCAAAGAAAGCTCAGAAATTGATATTCGTTCTCATTTGATTAAAACTATAAGAGAAAAAAATGACGTTCTTTTACATAATCTTGAAAGCAACGATGAGATAAACGGCGACGTCAAGATTAAGGCTTACATAACAACGGCAAAGAAAAATAATGATGTTGTTGAAAGCATAATTGTTCATATCGGCAAGGACGAAGGAATCATTTCTGCCGGTTGGAAAATTACCGAGTAATACCAAACATAATAATAACCTCCCGGCTAAAAATAATGGCGGGAGGTTTTTTTATGAAAAAAATCATATTAACATTAAGTCTTGTGATTTGTGCGCTTTTGGTAATTTGGGGTTGCACAAAATCATCAAATAATAACGAAACGACAACTCAAACAAAAACGTCAACCTCAACCACAACAACCGCAAAAGCCGAAACAACAGATAACGACACTACAAATGTTGCCGACACATCTGTTCAGGCAGATGATATGGGCGTTGACGGCTTAAGTACGGAAAAGGTTGTATGGGGTCCCGGCAGGGCGGAAAATCATCAGCAGCCGACAGACCCCGTAATGCTCAACTCTCAATACAAAAATCTCGGCGCACGCTTTATTCTTGATGATAAAAAATCAATTTGCCTAACCTTTGACGAGGGGTATGAAAACGGCTTCACTCCTGCAATTTTGGATACGCTTAAGGAGAAAAAAGTTAAGGCGATTTTCTTTGTGACGTATGATTTTGCAAAGGATAATCCGAAGCTTATTAAGCGAATGATTGACGAGGGGCACATCGTCGGCAACCACACCTATCGCCACTACACAATGGACGAGGTTGACACAGCTACGGCTAAAGAGGAAATTACGTTTCTTCACAATTTTATTAAAAAGAATTTCAATTATGAAATGAAACTTTTTCGTTTTCCAAAGGGCGAATTTAGCCAAAGCACACTTGCGCTTGCCAAGGATTTGGGTTATAAAAGCGTATTTTGGAGCTTTGCCTATGCCGATTGGGATACCCAAAATCAGTCTGACGAAAAAATGGCTTTGAATGAGATTACAAAATATCTTCATCCGGGCGAAATAATGCTTCTCCACGCAGTCGGCAAAACAAATGCGTCAATTCTCGGCAACGTGATTGACGAAGCCCAAAAGCAGGGCTATAAATTCACAACGAATGTGTAAATAAATGTGCGAAAAACAAAAGGAAGTTGAGCAAAATCAACTTCCTTTTTTATATGGTTAAATTTTATTTATAGAGCGGGCCGTAGGTCTTGCAAGCCGAATAATCTGCGGCTTGTGTATCGTCTGTGCCGAATGCTGCCCAGCAATGAGGACGGAAAATTTCGCTTTCGTCAACATTATGCATATTTACAGGAATACGAAGCATTGAAGCAAGAGTGATAAGCTCACCGCCAACGTGACCGTAAACCGTTACGCCGTGGTTAGCGCCCCAATTAGCCATTACGCTGTAAACATCCTTGAATGCGCCTTTGCCCGTAAGAGTAGGTGCAAACCAAGTTGTAGGCCATGACGGGTCTGTACGCTTGTCAAGTGTTTCGTGGATATCATCAGGCAAATCAACGGTGTAGCCCTCTGCAATTTGAAGAACAGGGCCGATTCCCTCAACAATATTAACTCTGAGCATAGTTACAGGCATTTCAGCCTTGCAACGGAAGTGTGAAGAAAATCCGCCGCCACGGAAATATTCATAGTTTGCTCTGCACCAATCGGTAGCGTTAAGGCAAGCTTTGATATCGTCGTTTGTCATTTCCCAGAAAGGCTTCATACAGCCGTTGCCGTCGGCATTCTTTGATGCGCCGGAGCCGTCAAGTGCGGTTGCACCTGAGTTAATAAGGTGGATAAAGCCGTCCTTTGCAACACCTTCGGGTCTTTTGCCTGTTACTCTTTCGCAAGCGTCAGGGCTCCAATATGTACGAACGTCGTGGAAGCAAGGTGCAGTGTCGGAAACGAGCAAGCCGAGCATCATTGAAACGCCGTTTAATGTATCGTTTTCGGTAGCGAAAGGAGTAGGCATCTTCTTGCCGTTCCAGTCAAATGACGAAGCCATAATCGACTCTGTAAAGTCTGCGTTAGGAAGCCAGTCTGTCCAGTTTCTCTGTCCCTGGAAGCCTGCGGCAACTGCATTTTTGCCGAGTGCCTCCTCGTGCCAACCCATTTCGTCAAGCTTCTTGTTGCCGAAAAGAATGTCACGAACGATGAGCGTCATCTTAGTTATAAATTCCCAATCCTTGTCAGGGTCAACTACCTTAGACTTAGTGATAACCTCAGGTAAATCCTTGCCTGCGTTTACGTCAAAGCCTTCCTTGCAGTTTTCCTTAATCCAAGCGTAAGCCTTGTCATATTCGTCATGGTCGAAAATACCGAGTGTGATTCTTCTGCAAATCTCTGTCATATCAACCCATTCAGGGCGAATACCGAGATATTTTTGGAAAAATGAAGCGTTGCAGTATGCGCCGGCAATACCCATTCATCCGCCGCCGATATTAACGTATGATTTGTCCTTCATCCAGCCGACAGAAACGGCACATTTTGCAAAGCGGAGGATTTTTTCAGATACGTCTGCCGGAATTTCGCTGTCGTCCTTTTCTTGAACGTCATGGCCGTAAATTGAGAAAGCGGGCATACCCTTTTGAGCATAAGCCGCCATAACTGCCGCAAGATAAACAGCACCCGGACGCTCTGTTGCATTAAGACCCCAAACTGCTTTAATGGTTTTCGGGTTCATATCGTATGTTTCCATGCCGTAGCACCAGCAAGGTGTAACAGAGAGAGTAGCAACAACATTTTCAGTTGAGAACTGCTCCTCACATTTAGCCGCTTCTGCGCCGCCGCCTATTGTGGTATTGCTTACTACGCACTGAACAGGTGTGCCGTCAGGGTAGCAAACATTTTCGCTGATAAGCTTTGCCGCAGCCTTTGCCATACCCATGGTCTGGTCCTCAAGGCTTTCACGAACTCCGCCCCATCTGCCGTCGATTACAGGGCGAATACCGATTTTTGGATATTTCATAAATCTTACTCCTTTAAAATTATTTATTCAGAATTTTCACAAATTTGTTGTAGTTGCTTGCAAAAGCGCCTGCATTTTCGCTTTTGTATGTTGTAAGTTTTTCGCTTGATTTGATTATTTCTCTGCCCTCGTCAACATTATTGATATCGCCGAGTGCGATAAGCTGCAAAATGATATTGCCGAGTGCCGTTGCTTCGGTAGGGCCTGCAATAACGTCCATATTGAGACTGTCGGCTGTCATTTGGCATAAAAAGCCATCCTTGGTTCCGCCGCCGAGAAGATGAAGTACGTCAAATTTCTTTCCCGTATTTTCTTCAATCTGCTCAATTGCAAAGCGATATTTCATAGCAAGACTTTCGTAAATACATCTAATCATTGCACCGTCACTTTCGGGCTTGCCTTGACCTGTTTTTTCGCAAAAAGCGCAAATTTTTTCAGGCATATTGCCCGGTGCGGCAAAACTTGCGTCATCAGGGTCAATGAAAAATTCAAAAGCCTTTGCTCCTCTTGCAAGCTGCTCCATATCGTTATATGAATATTTTTTGCCCTCGCTTTTGAAATTACGCCTGATTTCCTGAATAAGCCATAAGCCGCTTATGTTTTTAAGATAATTTATTTTGCCGTTTGCGCCAAGCTCGTTTGAAAGCTCGTCGTTCATACTTTTTTCATTCAGTATCGGTTCGTCGTTTTCGCAACCGATAAGCGACCAAGTTCCGCAGGAAAGAAAGGCAGGTGTTTCACCGGGATTTGCAGGCATTGCACATACTGCGCACTGCGTATCGTGGCCGGCAACCTTTATAACCTTAATGCCCTTGTATTCTCCCGCTTGCGTTGCGCTTTTAACTATAGGAGGCAAAATGCTTTCGTTCTTTCCTGTTAAACTGAATACCTCTTTTTGCCATTTTACGTTTTCAAGGTCGAGCATTTGAGAGGTGGAAGCAATTGTTTGCTCCGCCGTTTTTGCACCGCAAAGAAAGTAAGCAAAAAGGTCCGGCATAAAGATAAAAGTGTCAGCATTGTTAATCTTCTCACTGCAAAGTTGAAAAAGAGTATTGATAGCCATAATTTGATTGCCTGTTAGCGAATAGAGCTTTTCATCAGGCATTTTTTCAAATACTTTAGAAACCTCGTTTTTCGTTCTGTCGTCTCGGTAGCAAACGGGCAGAGATATAAGCTTTCCGTCTTTATCGAGCATACCGTAGTCAACGCCCCACGTGTCAAACGCAAGGGAGTCAACATTTTCGCACATATCAATTGCTTTTTTAACTTCGTTTAACAGATAGTCAAAATCCCAACACAAAAGTCCGTCTTTTTCAACAAGATTATTGTCAAATCGGTGAACCTCGTTGTAGCTTAATTTACCGTTTTTATATTCAGCAAGAATTGCTCTGCCTGTTGACGCACCAAAGTCGAATGCTAATACTCGGCTCATACCTTGACTACTCCTTTTTTCAGCAAAACGTTAGCATAAATTGCCGTTTCGCCTGTTGCGATAATAAGATAAGCTTTCTTTGCTCTTTCGTAAAATGCAAAGCGCTCCGTCATTTCAATATCGTGATGCTCAGGCTCATATTTGTTTAAAAGCTTGTCATATTCAGCCCAAATTGCAGGGGTAGGGGTGTTGTCACCTTTTACAACTTCCATAAGCGCTACTGGCTTTTCGGTGTATGTATCAAGAGGAACGAGAGATAAAACGGCGTCAAGAATATCTGTTGTTGAATGGCCGTCTGCACGGATAACTATTGCATTTTTGCCAATACTTTCGCAAGGAAAATTGCCGTCTGCAATAACAAGCTCGTCGCCGTGACCCATTTCGCAAAGGGCTTTAAGAAGTTCGGGGGAAACGATAGGATTAATACCTTTAAGCATAATCAGTCCTCCTTTTTGTGAAGCATATCATCATCAGGGTTATACATTTTATATCCCGGATGACGTCCTGTAATTCTGTAATAGCTTCTAAGGTCTATAAGCTTTTGAATATTTTTCTCGTCAATATCGTGGCTTCCGCCGAGGATAACTGCGTTAATGGTTATTTTAGCCCAAAGTTCAAGGCTTTCCATACGGTAAAATGCCGTAATAACGTCGCTGCCGACTGCGAGCGCACCGTGATTTTCAAGAAGCATCACGTCGTGCTCTTCAAGGTAAGGTTCAATAGCGTCGGGTACTTCGGTTGTGGACGGAGTGCCGTACGGAGTAAGCGGAACGGCGCCGATTGCGGCAACGTCCTCAATCATATTATACATATCCATTGCTTTGTGAGCCACGGCAAAGCCTGTTGCTCCGGGTGGGTGAGCATGGATAACGCTCATAACGTCATCCCTCTTATCGTAGCATCTTAAGTGCATCTTGATTTCGCTTGACGGACGAAGCCCCTCAGCTGCTTCAAGAACATTGCCCTTAGAGTCAATTCTGATGAGCTTGTCAGGTGTTATAAACGACTTACTCATACCCGTAGGTGTTGCGAGGATTGTGCCGTCGTCAAGCTTTGCACTTACGTTGCCGTCATTAGCCGCAACCCAGCCGAGCTGCCACATTTTATGGCACACATCGCAAATTTGGTCTTTAATTACTTCAATATCCATAATTAATTCCTTTCGTAGTAAAAAATTAATATTTCTCTAATTTCAATTATACTGTTGATTTTTTGTGCGGGCAAGGTGTATAATGTGAAAAAGTAGGACAATATTGACTTTTTGATAAAACTATAACGTTTGGGGAAAAACTATGCGATATACAGGATATCAAGAAAATAAAAGCAGAGGTACATTCGGCTTTCCGATTCAGCTTTATTATGTTGACGCTAATCATCCACAGTATGAAATGCCGTTTCATTGGCATATGGAATGTGAGCTTATATTGGTGCTTGCAGGCAAATTCCGTTTATCCGTCAACGGCGTAAGCTATACGCTTGAGGGAGGGCAAAGTGCATTTATTCCAAGTGAATTTATTCACGGCGGTACGCCTGAAAATTGTATTTATGAATGTGTTGTGTTTGATATGGAAAGCTTTCTTGCTCAATCGCCGCAGTGCATTGAAAAATATAACAACGCAATTGACAGCGGAGTTATAAGCGAAATGATATTTGAGCCTAAAAGCACGGCAGGCAAAATGGTTGACTCCCTTTTTGAAAATATGGAAAAGGAAAGCGTTGCCTATACGTTTGCCACAACGGGTCTTTTGTGGCAGCTTATAGGGTATATATTAGAACAAAAGTCACAAATTGCGCCGTCATCGCAAAATGCCGTTTATCGCAAAAACAAGCAGATAAAAAAGGTACTTACAAAAATCAGAAACGATTATTCAAAGCCGCTTACACTTGATGATTTAGCGGAGGAGGCACAGCTTAACAAGCAATATTTTTGCCGTGCGTTCAGGCAGGCAACAGGCAAAACTCCCATAGATTATCTTAATTATTACCGTATTGAGTGCGCCGCAGAGCAGTTAAGTCTTTCTTATGTATCAATAACCGAAATAGCGCTTTCGTGCGGTTTTAATGATTTGAGTTATTTTAATCGCCTTTTCAAGCGCAGTAAGGGCGTAACACCGAGTAATTACAGGAAAAGATTCAGATAAACCGATTATGCCTCCCTTGGAAAGGGAGGGGGACCGCATTTTGCGGTGGAGGGATTTATTAAAACAAAAAGCAGAAGTCAACTGACTTCTGCTTTTGTCATATGTTTTGATTTATTATTTAAGAAGCGAACGATACATTTTGATATATTCGTTTGCACTCTTGCCCCAGCTCATATCACATTCAAGCGCACGTTTAACAAGAACGTTCCAATCCTTGCTGTTATATGCGTCAACACCTCTGTAAATAGCGCCGAGCATATCGTATGCGTCATAAGTTTTGAATGTAAATCCGTTGCCCTGCCCGTCGCCGCAGTCGGTGATAGAGTCCTTAAGTCCGCCTGTTTCACGAACGATAGGCAGCGTGCCGTAGCGAAGCGCAACCATTTGCGAAAGTCCGCAAGGCTCGCTCTTGCTTGGCATAAGGAATAAATCTGCTCCTGCATAAATCTTTCTTGCAAGGTCAGGCACAAAGCCGATAGTAATACCAACCTTGTCAGGGTACTTATCGTGGAGATAGCGGAAATAGTTTTCATATTCCCATTCACCGCTGCCAAGAACAACGTATTGAATGTTGCGCTCAAAAAGGCTCTTTTCAAGCACTTCTTTCATAAGGTCTACACCTTTGTGACCCACAAGTCTTGTAACAATGCCGACAACGGGAACATCAGGGTCAACGTTCATACCCATCATTTTTTGAAGCTCAGCTTTGTTTTTAGCTTTGTTTGAAAAATCGTCTGCATTGTAGTTAGCCCAAATATCCTTATCGGTTTCAGGGTTGTAGTTATCTGTGTCAATACCGTTTAAAATGCCGCAAAGCTTCCAACTGCGCTGATTTAAAATAGGGTCAAGGCCGTAGCTGTACCACGGGTCAAGAATTTCCTTTGCATACGTAGGGGAAACGGTTGTTACCTTATTTGCACATTCAATGCCGGCTTTCATAAAGTTTACAAGGCCGTCATACATAATAAGATTGCTGTACTCCGGCGCAATTCCGAGAACGTCGTTAAGAAGTTCGTCGCCGTATTTGCCCTGATATTGAATATTGTGGATAGTGAAAACGGTTTTGATATTTTCATATCCCATTTTGTTAGCATAGTAGCAACTGTAGTAAAGCGGAGTTAATGCACTTTGCCAATCGTTGCAGTGAATGATGTCGGGTTTCCAATCAATAGCAGGAATAATTTCAAGTACCGCTCTTGCAAAGAATGCAAAACGTTCGGCATCGTCATAATGGCCGTAAATTCCGTCACGTTTGAAATAATATTGGTTGTCAAGGAAATAGTAAATGACGCCGTTCGCCTTGGCTTCAAATATTCCGCAATATTGACGGCGCCAAGAAACAGGAACGGAAATAGAAGTGATAAACTTCATTTGATCTTTAAATTCCTGCTTGATTCCGTCATAAAGCGGCATAACAACACGGCAACCTATAAGTCTTTTGCGAAGTGCTACAGGAAGTGAGCCTGCAACATCTCCCAATCCACCCGAAGCCATAAACGGAAGTGCTTCGGAAGCAACATATAATACTTTCATTTTTGTTCCTCCAAAATTAAACCTTTGTGTTTTTAACAAGGCAAACAGGAAATGTTTCGGCACCTGAAAGCTCGGCAGAACTTCTTATGCTTACATTCTTGTCCGTAATTACGCAGTTTACCTTTGAATTTTCGCCGACAACGGTATCCTGCATAAGAATGGAATTTTTAACCACTGCGCCTTTTTTTACCTTGACGCCTTTGAAAATAATGCAATTTTCAACCTGGCCGTCAATAATACAGCCGTCAGCTACAAGAGAATTTTTAGTTGCAGATTCAGGGCCGTAAAGGGTAGGCATATCGTCACGTTCTTTTGTTGAAATAGGGGATGAGAAAAGCTTATCTCTGTTTTCCTTTTCAAGAAGCGACATAGAAATTTTATAGTAGCTTTGAATTGAATCAATTGTGCCGACAAAGCTGTCAGTCGCATCAAAAGCGTGAATATTAAGGTTTTTAACATTTGCCATAACGATATTTCTTTGAAAAGAAATTTCATTTTTGGAATGAGCAGTCTGAATAAGAGTTTCAAGAAGATATTTCTTCATAATCATAATGTTACACGAGTAAAACACCTCGTCGTCAACATCACGGTCAAGGCTCATTTCTGTAATTTTGCCGTTTTCATCTACCTTGTCAAAGCAAAGAACAGAGCCTATGTTTTTAGGCATTTTGCTTTTTACGCCAACGATTGTGATATCTGCTCCGCTCTTTTCGTGAGCATCAAAAAGTTTAGAATAATCAATATTTACAATATTGTTGCAATCAGTCATCAAAACATAAGTTTGGTGTGATTGATGAAGAAAATTCATATTGCCGAATATGGCGTCGATACGATTTCCCCAAATGCTTGTGCTTCCTGCCGAAAACGGAGGGAGCAAGAAAAGGCCGTCGCTCTTTCTGCTTAAATCCCAAGGCTTGCCTGTGCCGATATGGTCCATAAGAGAGCGGAAGTTTGCATTTGTTACAACGCCTATCTTGGTACCCCCTCTTTCAACAAGGTTTGAAAGCGGGAAGTCGATTAAACGAAAGCGTGAGCAAAAAGGAACAGAGCCCATAGTTCTCATTGCCGTAAGCGAATCAAGAGCCTCCTCGTGAATGTTTGCAAATATCATACCAAGTACTGATTTTCCGTTCATCGCTTATACCTCCTCTCCTGCTTTAACCATTACCCCGGGGGCAATGTGAGTTCCCGTTTTTATTGTTGCGCCCGAACCGATAACTGCAATGCCCCAATTTTCCGGCTTTTCAAGAAGTTCGGGGATTTCGCCGACCTTAGCGTCAGGCTCAATCACTGCGTCCTCGGCAACTATTGAATAATAAACCTTTGCGCCTTTTTTGATTTTTGCGCCAGGCATAATAACACTGTATCTTACGTCTGCATCCTTTTCAACAACGCAGTTCGGAGAAACAACGGAGTAATCAACGTTACCCTCAATTTCGCATCCCTCGCTGACGGACGAATTTTCAACAACGGCATTTTTGCCTATGTAGTGCGGCGGCGCCATAGGATTTCTTGAGTAAATCCTCCAGCTTGTGTCGCTCAAATCAAGGTCAACATTAGGATTGATAATATCAAGGTTTGCCTCCCAAAGAGAGTCAATTGTTCCGACATCTTTCCAATATCCTGCAAACGGAAAGGCAAAAAGTCTTTCGCCTGCCTCAAGCATTGTAGGAATAATATTTTTACCGAAGTCGTTAGCCGAACCCTCTGTGTTTTCATCCTGAATAAGATATTTCTTGAGCTTATCCCAACTGAATACGTAAACGCCCATTGAAGCCTTGTTGCTTTTTGGCTCTTTCGGCTTTTCGGCAAATTCATAAATTCTGTCGTCATCATTTGTTGCAAGAATTCCGAAACGTGACGCCTCCTCCCACGGAACTTCAAGAACTGCGATTGTGCAGTCCGCATTGTTCTTTTTGTGGAAATCAACCATCTTTGCGTAATTCATTTTATAAATATGGTCGCCGGAAAGGATTACAACATATTCGGGATCGTATTTTTCGATAAAATTAATGTTTTGGTAAATTGCGTTTGCAGGCCCCTGGTACCATTCTGCGCCGCCGATAGCCTCGTACGGTGACAAAATGTGAATACCGCCGTTTTGCCTGTCTAAATCCCAAGGCTGTCCGTTTCCGAGATAGTCGTTTAGCTCAAGCGGCTGATACTGGGTAAGAACGCCTACGGTATAGATACCGCTGTTTACACAGTTTGACAACGGAAAGTCAATGATTCTGTAATTGCCGCCGTAAGGAACAGCAGGCTTAGCGATGTTTTTTGTAAGTACACCGAGACGGCTGCCCTGCCCTCCTGCAAGGAGCATTGCTACAACTTCTGTTTTTTGTGCCATTTCATTTCTCCTTTATTTGTTCTTTTTATTAGAAAGCGCCGATTTGACGGCCTTTTTTGCTTTTTTAACAGGCTCATCCTTTTTATTTTTAGGTTTTTCCGCCTTAGGTTCAGCCTTGGAAATTTTCTTTTTTTCTTCTTTTATATCTTTGCTTTCGGCAATGGGCTTTGCTCCTTTTTTAGGTTTTGCATTTTCAAGCTTTTTTGCCTTTGTGCCGTTTTCCTTAGCCTTTGATTTTGAAGGTTTTTTGGCAACCTTTTCAAGATAAATGCCCGAAAGACCCGAAAGCTTTAAGCCGATGCTTTGCTCAAAGCCGTGCATAGCTTTCTTCTTGGTCTTGTATGCAGGGTGCTTTGCAATTGTTGAGCCGCCGAATTGCTCGAGCGAGGTGTCAAGTACAACTTTGTAGCTGCCTTCGTTTGGAACGCCGATTCTGTATTCGTCAAAGCTGTTAGGTGTGAAATTAAATATTGCAATAATTTCATTGCCGCTTTTGTCAATTCTTCTAAAGGCGATTACGCTGTTTGCATTGTCCTCACTTGAAATCCATTGGAAGCCGTCCCAGCTGTAATCAATTTGCCAAAGTGCAGGTGTGTCTTTATAAAATTTATTAAGCGTTTTGGAAAATCCAAGCATCTTCCTGTGCATTTCATAGTCAAGAAGGAGCCAATCAAGCCCTTGCTTATAGTTCCATTCAATAAATTGACCGAATTCACTGCCCATAAACAAAAGCTTTTTGCCGGGATGAGCAAACATATATGCAAGAAACAGCCTTAATCCGTCGAATTTCATTTCATATTCACCGGGCATTTTGTTTATAAGGCTGCATTTTCCGTGTACTACTTCGTCGTGGCTGATAGGCAAAATGAAGTTTTCACTGAATGCATAATAAAAACTGAATGTAATGCAGTTGTGGTTGCCTTTTCTGAAAAGCGGGTCGAGCGAAATGTATCTGAGCATATCGTTCATCCAGCCCATATTCCACTTGAAATTAAAGCCTAAGCCGCCGATATTTGTCGGCATTGTAATCATAGGCCAAGCGGTCGATTCCTCGGCAATCATCATAACCTCAGGATGCTCTTTGAACATTGCGCAGTTAAGCTCCTTGAAAAATTCAACCGCTTCAAGATTTTCTCTTCCGCCGTTTTTATTCGGAATCCATTCGCCGTCCTCACGTCCGTAATCGAGATAAAGCATTGATGCAACTGCGTCAACCCTAAGCCCGTCAAAATGGAAATTGTCAACCCAATACATTGCAGAGGAAATAAGGAAAGATTTAACCTCGTTTTTGCCGTAGTCAAATACTCTTGTGCCCCATTCCTTATGTTCGCCTTTTCTCATATCGGAGTATTCATACGTGCATTCTCCGTCAAATTCGTAAAGACCGTAAGCATCTTTAGGGAAGTGAGCCGGTACCCAGTCAAGTATTACTCCGATTCCGGCTTTGTGGCAAGCATCAACAAAATACATAAGGTCGTCAGGTGTTCCGTAGCGTGAAGTCGGAGCAAAATATCCTGTAACCTGATATCCCCATGAGCCGTCAAAAGGATATTCCATAATCGGCATCATTTCAATATGAGTGTATCCCATATCTTTCACGTAAGGCACAAGTTCCTCTGCCATTTGCCTGTATGATAAGAAATCGCCGTTTTCGTGCCTTTTCCAGCTGCCAAAATGAATTTCGTAAATATTAACGGGCTTTTCAAGAATATTGCCCGAATTTGCCTTTTTCCAAGTCGAATCATTCCAGCGGTATTTGCCTGTTTCGTAAACCTTTGATGCTGTGCCCGGTCTTGTTTCTGCGTGGAAAGCATAAGGGTCGGCTTTCATAATAACGTTGCCGTCTTTCGTCGTAATGGCATATTTATAGCAATCGTAAATCTTTACATTGTCGATTTTAGCTTCAAAAATACCGTCGCTGATTTTTTTCATAACACCGGCGCTTTCGTTCCAATCGTTAAAATCACCGACTGTTGACACGCTTTGAGCATGAGGTGCCCAAACACGAAATGCAAATGTATCTCCCTTAATTCTATGACAGCCGAAAAATTCATATGCCTTATAATTTTTTCCGCTGTGAAAGATATACAAAGGGAATTCATAATCTTTGTCTAATTTTGCCAAAATTTCATCTCCTTTATTTTATTGAAAAGCGTCAAAAACAATATTTTGGCGCTATTATAATTTCTATATAAGCATATCATATCACCTTTACAACAAATAATCAAGCGGTTTTTGGTTACTTTGTTACAAAAAAAAGTTAAAAAATTATAAAATCTGTGTAAAATGTTAGAAATGTATAATAATCCAAGAAATAATATTCAGCCAATTTTAACAATAAATACCGCCTGTGCATATCTCTATTTTGTATAATAAAAGTTAGTTTTTTCTATTGTATAATAAGTATTATATATGGTATAATGCTTTTGTCAGATATTTGTTAGCAGAGGTGGAGAGTATGCGTGAAATTTTGGTTGCGTATCCGTCAAAGGATACTGCGCTTAAATTGCGCTCTCTTCTTGAGGGTGAGGGCTACGACGTGCCGTATGTTTGCGCAACGGGAGCAAGCGTGTTGAGTATCGCTCAGGATATGAGCGAAGGCGTTATAGTTTGCGCCGAAGGTTTAAGGGATATGACGGCGGGTAATATTGCCGAGCATCTTCCACCGGGGTTTGATATTGTTGCGTTTACACGTGGGGATACGGACAGCTTTATGAGTAACCTTATTTATCTTCCTCTGCCGGTTGACAGGCAGGAGTTTTTAAATACGGTCGGCGTACTTGTAAACAGCGTTTCAAGCTTTACCAAGCGAAGCGTCAGCGACGAGGACGTTATATCAAAGGCTAAGCTTATTCTCAAAGAAACCAACGGCTTTTCCGAACTTCAGGCGCATAAATATCTCCAGCGTGAAAGTATGAAAATGGGCAAGAAAATTGCAGTGCTTGCTCAGGAAATAATTAACGATTTTATGTAGTACATATTTTATTGCAAGCTTTATTGCGATTAATTTTGAAACGGACTGATTTTATGAAATTTACTAAGATGCACGGTTGCGGCAATGATTATATATACATTGATTGCACTGAAGAATTTGTCGAAAATGAGGAAAAGGCGGCAATTATTTTATCTGACCGTCATTTCGGTATTGGCGGCGATGGAATAATTCTTATCAAAAAAGGCACAAAGGCTGATTTTGAAATGGTTATGTATAATGCAGATGGCTCAAGAGGTGCAATGTGCGGCAACGGAATAAGATGCGTTGCAAAATATTGCTACGACCATAAGCTTACCGATAAAACCACGTTTACTATTGAGTCAATGGGCGCAGTTAAATATATTGACGTTAATGTTGAAAACGGCGAGGTTAAAAGCGCAAAGGTTGATATGGGTAAGCCGTCGCTTAAAGCAAGCGACATTCCTGTTAATGTAAGCAGCGGTAAAGCGATTGACGAGCCGATTAAAATTCTTGACAGGGAATTTAAAATGACCTGCGTTTCTATGGGCAATCCTCATGCCGTTATGTTTATTGACGAGCATCCAAAGGATTTTGACCTTGAAAAATACGGCAAAGCCTGCGAGGGAAATACGAATGTTTTTCCTGACAGAGTTAATGCAGAATTTGCAAAAATAATTGACAGGAATAATATAGAAATGCGAGTTTATGAGCGTGGCTCCGGCGAAACGCTTGCTTGCGGAACAGGCTCCTGCGCTACTGCCGTTGCCGCGATCACTTTAGGGCTTTGCGATAATGACGTTACCATACACCTTTTGGGCGGCGACCTTGATATAAGCTGGAGCGGCGATGTAAACGACAGTGTATTTATGACCGGGCCTGCAAAGGAAGTATTTACGGGCGAAGTCGATTTGAATAAATTTGATTAAATATTTGTATTAAATGGAGGTTTAAAATAATATGAAGATTAATGAGAACTTTTTGAAGATTGAGTCAAGCTATCTTTTCTCAACTGTTGCCAAGAAGCAGAGAGAGTATCAAGCTGCTCACCCTGAGGCAGACGTTATTCGTCTTTCAATAGGTGATGTAACAAAGCCGCTTGCTCCTGCTGTTATTAAAGCTATGCACAAGGCAGTTGACGAAATGGCAGACGAGGCTACATTCAGGGGCTATCCACCTGAGTACGGTTATGATTTTATTCTTGACGCTATTCAAAAGCATGATTATACAGGCAGAGGAATTGACATTGCCAAGGACGAAATTTTCCTTTCAGACGGCGCTAAGAGCGACTGCGGCAATATCGGAGATATCTTTGCTGTTGACAATAAGGTTGCTATTTGCGACCCTGTTTATCCTGTGTATGTTGATACAAACGTCATGGCAGGCAGAAGCGGAGATAAAGACGAAAACGGACTTTGGTCAAATATTATCTATATGCCATGCACCGCTGAAAATAATTTTACACCTGATCTTCCTAAGGAAGTTCCAGATGTAATTTATCTTTGCTTCCCTAATAACCCTACGGGTATGGTTGCTACTAAGGAGCAGCTTAAGAAGTGGGTTGATTATGCAAACGAGCATCATTCTCTTATCCTTTTTGACTCTGCTTATGAGGCATTTGTTGTTGAGGAGGGTATTCCAAAGTCAATTTATGAAATTGAAGGCGCAAAGACCTGTGCTATCGAACTTCGCTCATTCTCTAAGACAGCCGGCTTTACGGGTATGCGTTGCGGATATACGGTAGTTCCTAAGGAACTTGTATTTAACGGCACGAGCCTTAATCCGCTTTGGGCAAGACGTCAGGCTACTAAGTTCAACGGTGTATCATATATCACTCAAAGAGCTGCAGAGGCTATTTATACAGAAGAGGGACAGAAAGAAATTAAAGAAACACTTGCTTATTATCAAAAGAATGCAAGAGTTATTTATGACGGACTTTGCGATGCGGGCTTTAAGTGTTACGGCGGTGTAAATTCACCTTATGTTTGGCTCAGAGTTCCTGAAGGTTACACCTCTTGGGAGTTCTTTGACGAACTTCTTGAAAAGTGCCAGGTAGTAGGTACACCGGGTTCAGGCTTCGGCCCTGCAGGTGAAGGCTACTTCCGTTTAACTTCATTCGGCAATGACGAAAAAACGGTTGAGGCTATCGAAAGAATTAAAAAGGCTTACAAGAAATAATTTGATTTTTTAATTATTTATATAACCTACGGGCAGGGAAAACGGTTTCTTGCCTTTGGGATTTTTAAAATAAAGGAGATATTTAAATATGGAAAAGACTGAACAGCTTTATGAAGGCAAGGCAAAAAAGGTTTGGGCAACAGATGACCCTGAAATCGTAATCGTTGATTATAAGGATGATGCAACAGCATTCAACGGCCTTAAAAAGGGCACTATCGTAGGTAAGGGTGTTGTAAACAATAAGATGTCTAACTATCTTATGCAGCTTCTTGAAAAGCACGGTGTTCCAACCCATTTTGTTAAGGAACTTTCAGACAGGGAAACAGCAGTAAAGAAGGTTAAAATTGTTCCGCTTGAGGTTATTATCCGTAACCGTGCAGCAGGCTCAATCTGCAAAAGACTCGGTCTTGAAGAGGGTATGGATTTTGTTCGCCCTTCAATCGAATTTTCATATAAAGACGACGACCTCGGCGATCCGCTTATCAACAGCTATCACGCTATTTCCTGCGGCTTTGCAACTCAGGAGGATGTTGACACAATTAAAAAGTATGCTTTCAAGGTAAACGAAGTATTAAAAGAATATTTCCTTTCAATCGGCGTTGAGCTTATCGACTTTAAGCTTGAATTTGGTAAAACATCAGACGGCACTATTGTTCTTGCTGACGAAATCAGCCCTGATACCTGCCGTTTTTGGGACAGCAAAACTCACGAAAAGCTTGATAAGGACCGTTTCCGTCGTGACCTCGGCGGTGTAGAGGACGCTTATGCAGAAATGATGAAGAGAGTAGGACTTGACTAATGCCAAACGATACATATAATTCACCCTTTAATGCACGTTACGCATCAAAGGAAATGCAATATATCTATTCACCCGATTTTAAGTTCAAAACTTGGAGAAAGCTTTGGATTGCACTTGCAGAGGCTGAAAAGGAACTTGGGCTTGATATCACTCAGGAGCAAATTGACGAGCTTAAGGCAAATGCCGATAATATCAATTATGATGTCGCAAGAGAGTATGAAAAAAAGTTTCGCCACGATGTAATGAGCCATGTTCACGCTTACGGCGAGCAGTGCCCAAAGGCTAAGCCTATCATTCATCTCGGTGCAACAAGTTGCTATGTTGGCGATAATACAGATGTAATCACGATGCGTGAGGCACTTTTGCTTATCAAGAAAAAGCTTGTTAACGCAATTGCGTCTGTTTCTAAATTCGCTGATAAATATAAGGATATGCCTTGCCTCGGCTTTACTCATTTCCAGCCGGCACAGCCAACTACCGTTGGCAAAAGAGCCACCCTTTGGCTTATGGATTTGGTAATGGATTATGAGGAAATTTGCCATGTTATTGACAGCCTTATGCTTTTAGGCTCTAAGGGCACAACGGGTACTCAAGCGTCATTCCTTGAACTTTTTGACGGCGACCATAATAAATGTAAGGAGCTTGACCGTAAAATTGCGGAAAAGATGAATTTTAAATCCTGCTTCCCTGTAAGCGGTCAAACCTATGCAAGAAAGCTTGATACCATAGTTTGCAACTGCCTTGGACTTATTGCTCAGTCATGCTGTAAGTTTTCAAACGATTTGAGACTTCTCCAAAATCTTAAGGAAATTGAGGAGCCGTTTGAAAAAAATCAAATAGGTTCATCTGCAATGGCTTATAAGCGCAATCCTATGAGAAGCGAAAGAATTGCATCTCTTTCACGTTACGTTATGATTGATACGCTCAATCCTGCATGGACTGCATCTGCACAATGGTTTGAAAGAACACTTGACGATTCGGCTAATAAGCGTGTTTCAATTGCAGAGGCATTTCTTGCAACAGACGGTATTCTTGATTTATATATCAATGTAACCTCAGGACTTGTTGTATATCCTAAGGTAATAGAGTCAAGACTTATGAGTGAACTTCCGTTTATGGCAACTGAAAACATTATGATGGACGCAGTTAAAAAAGGCGGCGACAGGCAGGAATTGCACGAGAAAATTCGTCAGCATTCAATGGCAGCAGGCGCTGTTGTTAAGGTTGAGGGCGGAAAAAATGACCTTGTTGACCGCATTGCGGCTGACCCTGCATTTATGACAACGAAGGAGGAAATCTTGGCTATTCTCAAGCCTGCCAATTTTGTGGGCAGAGCGCCTGAGCAGACGGCTGATTTCTTAAGCGAGGTTATTAAGCCTATCCTTGATAAGGAAAAAGACCTTATCGGAATTGACGTTGAAATTAATGTATAATATAGTATTAATATAGTAAATTAGTTAAGTGAAAATAATCTTTTGCTCGGTAATTTTTGGTAAAATGCAAAAAATATGCCTGAATTTTGATTGTTTTCACTTAATTTTTACTAATTTTCAAGAAAAATCATCATCTAATTTATACAATTATACAAAAAAATTAAAAAGAATTGCCAAGTGTATTGACAAATAGTATTGTAGTGATATACTAATTGTAATAATTTAGAAAGGGTAGTTTGTATGGACGAATTTCAAAAGGAAGAAGAGTTCCTTTTTGAAGAAAACGAAGAAAATATCGTAATCAAATATAAGCTTCTGCGCAGTTTGATTATTAAACATTATAATCGAGGATGCAAATATCTTGAAATTGCAAAGGTCGTTTGTGCAGCATTTTTCTTGATTTTTACGGCGGTAGGTCTTGCAGTTTGCTCAAACGGAGGCAGTAAGTCATTCTGGCTTGTGTTGTGGATAATCTTAATTTTCGTGCTTGTCAATATCTTTCTGATTACCGATTATTGCAAATATCTTGTAAAATCAAAAGTTATTCCGTATCTTGAGGACGATAATCAAATAGAGTTCGGCGAGTATTCGATTTTTTCTGACGATGAGGAAGAGGACGAGGATTACAAAGAATTTGAAAAAGAGCAGCAGGAGAAAAAACTGATAAAACAGCTCAAAAAGGAACAGAAGAAAAAGATTAAGGAAAATAAACGTAAGAACGGGAGGGCGAAAAAGTGAAAAATATATTTAAGATATATAAGCGAGATTTAAAGAAAATTTTTACTAATTCTATGGCGATTATTCTTGCGGTCGGTATTGCTGTTTTGCCGTCTCTTTACGCTTGGTTTAATATTTATGCCAACTGGGACCCTTATGGCCCTGAAAGTACAGGCAATATGAAGGTGGCAGTCGTTATTAATGACGAGGGCTACGAATTTAAAGGAGTAGAAATTAATGTCGGTGACCAAATTAAAAGTAATTTGAAAGCCAACGATATGATAGATTGGCAGTTCGTTTCTAAAGAAAGGGCGGTAAACGGAATTGAGGCGGGCGATTATTATGCCGGTATTGAAATTCCAAAAGGTTTCAGTAAATCGCTTACAAGTATTATGACTAAAAACTTTAAGCAGCCTAAAATCACCTATTATGCAAACGAAAAGAAAAACGCAATTGCCACAAAGATTACCGATAAGGTAGTTCAAACAATTCAAACAGAGGTTAACGAGTCGTTTGTCACAACAGTAATTAACCTTGTAAATAAGCTTTTGGGTACTGTTATTGAGCAGGGAAAGAAGGAAGGAACAAATATATTCCAAAATCTTCAAAATCAAATTGATTCCGCTCAGTCGGCAGTAAAATCGGTTGAAAAAACAATTGATGGGTTTGAGGGCGTTATGGAAGTTGCGCAAGACCTTAACAAATCATTGAGCAAGACCGACCTCAGTGCGATTTTGGGCGACACAAAGACTGTTGTCAGCGATACACAGGATGCAATTAAGGTTGCAGAAAGCAGTGTTGATGCTGTTACTTCATCTGTCGGTGACGTGCTTAAATCGTCAAGCAAGAAGCTTGCAAATTCGGCAAACAATCTTAAAAAAATAAATGATACAAATTCTGATAAGGCGCAGGCGGAAATCAAGTCTGTTCTTGCAGAGTGTGCGCAGGCAAGAAAGGAACTTCAGGCAATTGTGCCGGCTCTTGAAAAGGTAAATGATAATTTGCCAAAGCCGCTTAGTTCGGTCAAAGCACTTATAAAGGTGCTCAAAACCGCAGATTCAAGGCTCGGCGGTGTTGAAAATGAACTTAATAAAATTCTTAAAGGCGATACTTCTAAGAAAATCAGCGACATTGCCGATAAGCTTATATCCGTATCAACTACGCTTGATTCAAGCCTTTCAACATACACCAAGGAAATTAAGCCTCAGCTTGACAAAACGGTTGACAGCCTTCTTGATGTGCTTTTTGACGTGTCTAATCTTTTGACTACCATTGAAAATCAGTCACCTCAGCTTAATACGCTTGTTAAATCTCTTAACGGTTCGATTGAGGCAGGCGACGATCTTTTGACTTCGCTCCATTCTCTTATCAGCAATTGTGCAAAGCAACTTGAAAATCTTTCAAAGAAGCTTGACGGTTTGGGCGACAGCGAGATTGTTAATACCCTTATGAATTTGACTGAGGGTAATTCAGACGATCTCGGCTCTTTCATTGCCTGTCCGGTAAAGGTTAATACCGATAAGATTTACGGTATTGATAATTACGGCTCGGCAATGGCACCGTTTTACAGTACGCTTGCACTTTGGGTTGGCGCAATTATTCTTGTGGCTCTTATTAAACCTAAGGTTGCAAATAAAAAAGAAATCGGTAACATTAAGCCGAGGGAGGAATATTTCGGCAGGTCACTTATATTCCTTACAATATCGCTCGTTCAAGGGCTTATTATTTGCCTTGGGGATCTCTATTTCTTAAAGATACAGTGTTATCACCCGGTTAAGTTTATTTTTGCCGGATTGTGTGCTTCATTTGTATTTACGTTCTTTATTTATTCACTTGTTGCCGCTTGGGGCGATATCGGCAAGGCAGTTGCGGTTATTATGCTTGTTGTTCAGCTTGGCGGCTGCGGCGGTACATTCCCGATTGATGTAACACCCGCATTCTTTAGGGCAATCAACCCTTATTTGCCGTACACTTTTGTTATAGACGCACTAAGAGAATGTGTTTGCGGCACCTACGGCAATAATTATTGGATTTGTCTCGGTAAACTCTTTGTTTACTTCTTTATCGGACTTCTTATCGGCACACTCTTCAGATATCTTTTCCGCAAGCCGATGCGCTTCTTTGAGAAGAAAGTCGAAGAAACCGGACTTTTATAAAAATATAAAAGACATTCGCTTTTATTTTTGCGAATGTCTTTTTTGTGGAAATACGGCAGATTTAATATTAAAATATACTTTACTTTATACATAAACAATGCTATACTTTAACGGTAATGAAAACAGAGAGGTAATACTATGCATCAGGACGTTGAACAGATACTTGTGACCGAGGAAGAACTTAATAAAATTGCGCATCGCTTGGCAGCGCAGATTACGAAAGACTATGAAGGCAAGAAACTTTTGCTCATAGGTGTTCTTAAAGGTTCAATTTACTTTTTTACCGACCTTTCAAGATATATTGACCTGCCGTGTAATATTGATTTTATTCAGGCCTCAAGCTATGGATCAGGCACTGTTTCAAGCGGCAATATCAATATTATCAAGGATGTTGCAGATGATTTGACGGGATTTGATGTTTTGCTTGTAGAGGATATTCTTGATACGGGCAACACGCTTAAATATATTCACGATATGCTTTCTAAGCGTAACCCCGAATCTATAGGAGTTGTTACCCTTCTTGATAAGCCGGCAAGGCGTATAGCCGATATCAAGGCTGACTATGTAGGTACTGACGTGCCTGACGCTTTCGTTGTAGGCTACGGTCTTGATTATGACCAGTATTATCGTAATTTGCCGTATATCGGTGTGCTCAAAAAGAGCGTATACGAAAAATAATTGAATTTCTTAAATTGAATAACAGACGGTTTTCTCCTTTGCGAGAAATTAAAAGGGAATTGGGTTAGACTCCCAAGCAACAGCCATTACCGTATTTGATGAAGAAAAATCATCAGCCATTGGGAAACCGAGAAGGCGATTTTTTAAGCAATGCTATATCATAAGTCGGGAGACCTGCCGCAAACTTAAATTCAGCTTTTGGGCAACGGAAAGCAATGATTTAAAAGTCCGTACTATTATTGTATCTTTTCCTCTGTCCTAAGCGACGGAGGATTTTTTATGCGTAAATATTTATGCGCTTTAATGTCAATAATTTTATGCCTGACGGTGTTTTGCGCTTGCTCAAACGGCAAAACCGCCAACGTGGCAGGCAGTACAAATATTACTTCATCAACTTCGAGTGAACAAACGACAGATGCAGAAGAAGTAACTGTAACGGCAAATGAGGTTCAAACCACACAAAAAACAGATAAAAAAGCAACCGAAAAAGGCGAAAAGGCTTCGACTGCCGCTAAATCTGTTTCAAAAAAAGATAATAAAAAAACTACCGACGCCTCAAAAAAGTCGAATAGTAAGTCAAAAAGTAATTCTAAATCAAAAAGCCATACAGAAGCTAAAAAGAAGTATGCTAAAGAAAAAGAGTCTGCCGCAGACTCTAAGGATGAAAAGCCGAAAACAACTTCGCAAAAAGAGAATGACGATAAGGTTACTCAAACCACCTCGTCTGAGATTAACTGTTCACTCACAATTGAATGTAAGTCAATTCTCAATAATATGGACGACTTAAAAAAAGGTCACGAAAGCTACGTTCCCAAAAACGGAATTATGCTTGATAATTATAAAACCACGCTTAAAAGCAAGAGCACAGTTTATGATTTACTTAAAAAAGCGTGCAATGATAAAGGCATAACCTATACTGCAAAGGATACTATGTATAGTGTTTATATCGTGGGAATAAATAATATTGATGAAAAGGATTGCGGAAAAAACAGCGGCTGGATGTATAGTGTCAATGGAAGCTATCCAAACGTAAGCGTAGATTCAAAAAAGCTTAAAGACGGTGATAAGGTTGTATTTACATACACCTGTTCATATAAAAAATAATTTCATATTAGGAGGTTAATAAATATGAAAAAATTAATTTCAGTTACACTTGCAATTTGCGTTGCATTGACTTCTCTTTTCACAGGGATTTATGCAATGGCAGACAGCAAGGTAACAAGCAGTGACGTAAAAACAAAAATTAATGAAAGCGCAATATATCTTATGTCTGTTAAAAAGGCGGGCTTTACTGTTGATAATGCCGGCAGCCTCAACTCATTTATACGTGCAGGCGTAAATATGAGCGACTATAAGGCTGAGTTTGCAAAGAGCGTTAAGGAAAATCTTGACTCAAACGGCGGCAAGATTCAATCAACTGTAGGATATGACGAGAATAACAACTGGGCTCCTATCAAAGGCGAGTCTGCAGGTGTTTATGCAAACGTTATTTTAGCGCTTGACAGCTTGGGTTACAGTGCAAAGAGCTTTGAGGGTTATAATATTGTATCTGCATTTGAAAATGTTAAACTTGTTAAGGATAACGAAAATCAATATCTTTTCTCTTCAATCTTTACTGTAGCAAATAAATACGGTCTTAAGGATTATCTCAAGAAGGCTCAAAACTTCCTTGTAAATAATTACTATGAGTTTGGTACAGGCTCAACATATTATACCAGCACAGACAGTACATCTCAGTTTGTAATCGCTGTTGCACCGTATGCAGGCTATCAGTCATTTGTAGATGATGCACTTGCATCAATTGAAAACTTCAAGAAAGACGGCGGCTATCTTTATAATTTTGACAACACCTACGGTGAGCCAAAGGTAAATGCCGATTCAACAGCTCTTGCACTTGCCGCTTATTCTGCTGCAAATAATCTTGATAAGGCACAGCAGGTTTACACCGAGCTTTCTGCATTTGAATGTAAAGACGTAAAGGGTGCTTACTATTACGAAGCTCCCGATAAAAGCGAAAACCCAACTGCAACGGCAGATGCACTCACAGGTCTTATGTATTTCTATGATGCACTCAAGGCTAAAGAGGCTTATGACGCAACTACTACAACAACTACTACTGCTCCTTCAACAACAAAGCCGACAACTAAGAAGGCTACAACATACGCTAAGGACGGCAGCTATGTAAATAAAAAGCAAAAGAAAGTTTCAATCAAGAAGCTTAAAAAGGCAAGAAAAGGTTTTAAGGCAAGCTGGAAAAAGGTAACAGGCGTATCAGGCTATCAAATCCAAATTTCAACTTCAAAGAAGTTCTCAAGAGAAACCTCAACCTATTCTATTAAGGGCAACAAGAAGACTTCTAAGTCATTTAAGGGCTTAAAGGCTAAAAAGACTTACTATGTTCGTGTTCGTACCTATAAGAATGCAAAGGTAAACGGCAAGAGTGTTAAGGTATACTCATCTTGGTCTAAGGTTAAATCTGTTAAGACTAAATAATGCGGTTGTGAATAAATAGGCATAATCGTGCCACGTCGAAAGAAATTCCGTGTTTGAACGAATTTCATTGAAATTCATAATAAACACTTCGTTCCTTTCTCCTTTCAAAGTCTGCCGTACAGCGGTGCGGCAGATTTTGCATATTAAAAAGGGATTAGATATTTTAATATCTAATCCCTTTGTTTTGTTATATTTTAACTATTTTACTGTAACACTTTTTGCCTGAATAAATGTGCCTTTGCCGCCGTCTGTTGTAATCTCAACGGTGTCGCCTTTATTTACAAGCATTACTTCCATACAGTCGCCTACGTTAATGTAATAATATTTTCCGTCAACCTTAAGGTAATAAACAGAATTGCCGTCGTTTACACTTGTTTTGATATCTTCAACCGTGCCTGTAACTGTGCCCTTTGCGGTTTCCTCGCTTGGCTTGGTTGTTGCTTCGTTTTCGGTATTATTTGCATTATCGTTTGCATTGTTATCGTCTGTGATGTCTGTGTTGTTTGACTCGCTTATCTTGCTTTCGTCAACAATTATGTTTGATTTGTCAACATTGTCTGCAATGCCCTTTTCTTTAAGTGCGTCAATGTAGTTTTCAATAGCATTGTTAAGCGCTTTGGCATCACTCTTTGCAGTATCAAGAAGCCCTGTTCCGACAACGGTTTTATCCTTAAGGCTTACGAATGCATATCCCTTAACCGTGTTGCTGTCACCGTAAAGTGACATAAAGTAGGTCGGATTGCCGTCAATTCCCAAAAGAATAGGGAACGTTGCCTGATAGCCGTAGTTCTGTACTGCGTCGGTTGCCGACTCTTGAGCCGAAATTTCCGTTGCACCCGGGCTCTTGTAATATCTTGCTTCCTTGGTACGCTGATTGATAAGGATAAAGCCGAAGTTTGAAGCGTCTGTTTCGGCAGAGGTTACACCCGTGAATACCCAAACGTCATCGTCCATAGCAATGTTACCGCTGCCTGTTGAAGCAATGTTTACGTCGTTTTGGAAAATTATTGAGTTCCAGAAACCGTTTTGAAGCTTGCCGTGATAGTTGTACTGCTCAAGAACGAGCGCCTCACTGTAAACCACGTCAATCCAATTAAGGCTCTTGTCATTCTTTACTGTTTCAATATCGTAATATTTGCTTTTGCCTGTAAGCGCATCTGTAATGATTGCACCCTTAACGTCTGTACCGCCGTAAAGACCGATTGTCTTGTCAAGCACGGCTGTAATCCAATATGGGTGCATATTATCGTCAATTTCAAAGTTTGGCGTATCAAGAAGCTCTGTAGGATACTGGAAACGAAGGTGACGAATAAGCTTTTCGTTGAAAAGCTCGGCAGGTGAATACTTAATGCCCTCGCCGAATTTGTCAACACAGTTTACTGCCGTAACCTTTTGGCTTACAAGGTCAACGAGCATATAAGCCGGAGTGCCGTTTTTAGTATTGTTCATCCATTTGAAGAAGTCGGCATATTGAAGATATGCAACTCTGCAAGGAGTGTTTTTGTAGTTAATTTGTGTTGAATTGTCGCTTACAACATACTGGCTCTTGTATTCTTCAAGAGAGCCTAACTGCTGGTCGGCAAGCGCAATTGCACGGTTAGAGTCAAGACGAGGCACTTTGTCATAGCTGATATCTTCAAAGTCATCTTCAAAGTTGCCGTCGCTGATTGTAAGAAGGTTGCTGTACGATTTTGCACGGAAAAGGGTTACACCGGTAAGATATCCGACAGCCATAACAACCACGAGCACACCCACAATTATCACGGGTACTAACGATTTTTTCTTAACATATTCTTTTCTTTCGATTTTCTTGTTAGCTCTGCAAACAAGTGCAAATGAAAGCATAAATACAACTACAAGAAGAATTAAGAAAAGATACATCTGCGTGTCTTTAAAGTTTAATGCCGGGAGCATCATATAGTAAGCAATGCCGCCCACCACTGCTGTGATAAGGAAAGAAATGAGCAAGCGAAGCGGAATTTTTGTCGGCTTAACTACCGCCGTTACCTCGTCGCTTTTCGGCCATTTGATTTTTTCCTTAAATTCGTTGATAACCTCATCGGCATCATAATCCATATTTGGAATTTTGTTGTCCATATTTTATCTCCAATCTAAGATAGTTTAATTATTATACTATAATTCACTTATTTAATCAATATATATTATATTGTATAAAATGTAAATTTTAGCCATAGTATTAGTGGTGGTATAAATGAAGATAAAAAATGTTACATATTCCTTTTTTCAAACGCTTTGTTTGATTTTTCTTGCCGCTTTGTTTATCATTTTTTCAAAAAATACACGCAAGGGGGCTTATGACGGCTTAACTCTTGCAATGAATACAGTTGTGCCGTCGCTTTTGCCGCTTTTGATAATATTTTTAACCTTTATGAAATCGAGCGCAAATAATATTTTGATAAAACTGTTCGGAAATTTTTCAAGAGTGTTTTTTAATCTGCCAAAGGCGGCTTTTTCGGCAATTCTTTTCGGTCTTGTTGGCGGATATCCCACAGGCGCACTGTTGAGTGAGGAACTTTTTGAGGAAGGGGAGATAGATGAAGAGCAGGCAAAACGCTTAATGTGCTTTAATTTTTGCGGCGGCTGCGGCTTTATAATCACCGCTGTCGGCACAGTCACTTTTAACAGCACAAGGCTCGGCGTAATGCTCTTTTTGTCAAACGCTTTCTCGTCAATTTTAATCGGTTTCGTCCTTTCGTTTAAGGAAAAAAGGCTTGAAAAAAGCGAATACTCTCTTTTTTCTTTCACCTCTCTCGGCGACGCACTCACCCTTGCCACACCTAAGGCGGCGCAAAGCGTAATAGTGATAACGGCATATATCGTTTTGTTTTCCGCTCTCAGCAGTACAGTCAAAATTCCCGAACCGCTTTTGCCGATTATTGAGATAACAAACGGCGTTTGTAACGGCGATTTTTCTCTGCCGCTTACTGCCGCATTTCTCTCCTTCGGCGGAATTTGTATTCATCTTCAAATTTCAGGCGTGCTGAGAAAATTTAAAATGAGCTATTTTGAATTTCTGCTTTTCAGGCTCATTTCAAGCGTTTTGTCCTATTTTGTTATGAAATTACTTTTGTACTTTTTCCCTGTTGATTTGTCCGTTTTTGCAAATGCTTCAACTCCCGTCAGGCTGTCAAGCGTGAATGTAACGCTGTCCGTTTTGCTCGTTGCAGGGTGTTTTGTGAGCGTGCTTGACCTCAACTCCCGACGTAAAGTTGTATAAGTTGTATAAAAGGAAAAAGTAGGAACAATAAATGTTCCTACTTTTTTAATTAACTATCTTTTCAAACATTTTGTTCATTTGCTTTTTTAGGGCGGGGGAGTTGGAGAGTGAAAAGTCGGATTTCAAAATATCCTGTGCACATTCCTGCGCTTTTTTAAGTGTGTCCATATCCTCCACCATATCGGCAATTTTAAGTTCAGGCAAGCCGTGCTGACGAGAGCCGAAGAAGTCGCCGGGGCCACGAAGCTTAAGGTCTGTATCCGCAATCTTAAAGCCGTCGCTAAACTGCTTCATCGTCATAAGCCTTTCACGTGAGGTTTCGCCCTTAGCGTCGGACACAAGCACGCAGTAGCTTTGCTTATTGCCTCTGCCGACTCGACCTCTGAGCTGATGAAGTGTCGAAAGACCGAAGCGTTCGGCATTTTCAATCACCATAATTGTTGCATTAGGCACGTCAACGCCGACCTCAACAACGGTGGTTGCAACAAGTATGCTCACCTTGCCGTCGGCAAAGGATTTCATAATTGCTTCCTTGTCCTTAGCTTTCATTTTGCCGTGAAGTATTCCGAGATTATAGCCCTTAAATTCACCGTTTGCAAGCTCCTCGGCAAATTCCTCTGCGCTTTTTATATTGGTTTCGTTTTCCTCAACCGCAGGGCAAACTATGTAGCATTGCTCACCACGGGCAACAGCATCTTTAATAAATTTATAAAGCCTTTTATGATATCTTGAGTCAACCACGTCCGTGCGAACAGTCTGCCTGCCCGGCGGAAGCTCGTCAAGTACGCTGATATCAAGGTCGCCGTAGAGGATAAGCCCAAGCGTTCTCGGAATAGGGGTGGCGCTCATAACGATTGTGTGAACGTTTTGCCCCTTTTGGGCAAGCGTGGCACGTTGATTTACACCGAAGCGGTGCTGTTCGTCGGTAATAACAAGCGCAAGCTTTCTGAATTCAACGTCATTTTGAATTAAAGCGTGCGTGCCGATAAGCAAATCAATTTCGTTATTAAACAGCGCCTTTTTTATCTCTCTTTTCTGTTTTGCGGGTGTTGAGCCTATTAAAAGAGCGATTTTTAAATCCGATTTAGAAAACATTTTTGTAAGGCTTTCAAAATGCTGAGTTGCAAGTATTTCGGTCGGCGCCATCATAGCCGCTTGATATCCGTTTTTGATAACGGTATAAATAAGGCTTGCCGCAACGGCGGTTTTGCCGGAGCCGACATCACCCTGAACAAGGCGGTTGCAGGGAAATTTGCTTTCCATATCAGCCACACATTCGCCGATTGTACGCTTTTGTGCATTGGTGAGAGTAAACGGTAAAAAGGTTTCAAATTCCTTGCTGTAATCTTTTGTAATCCTTAGAGAGGTTTCGCATCTTTTGTTGCTTTTAAGCTTTAATAAACCAAGCTGTAGAGTTAAAAGTTCTTCAAATATAAGTCTTTTTCTTGCAGGCAGATAATCGTCGGTGCTGCTTGGAAAATGAATATCTCTTATTGCTTTATCAAGTGAAATCAAGCCGTATTTTTGCATGATTTCATCGCTCAATGTTTCGTCAATTTGATGAATTTCGTCAAGTGCGGTTTTCATAACCTTTGAAATTGCACGAGAGGTCAGCTTTTCCTTGGCAGGATAAACCGGCTGGATTGCAAGCGCACCGTCTGCCTTTTCGATTTTCGGCGAGCTCATGGAAGCCGTTAGAAAGCTTTTGTCTATTTTACCGTATAAAAAGTAATCCTCATAAACCTTTAGCGATTTTGCAAGGTATTTATTATTAAAAATTGTTACGGCAATAACATTTTCGCCGTCTGAAAATTTGCACTTATAAAGCGTTAAGCCACGCCTAATCACAGCCTCCTTAACGGGAGTAATAAGCGTTGCTTTAATGCAGATTGTATCTCCGTCGTTTACGTCATTTATGGTTTTGCCGACAGTCCAATCCTCATATTTTCTTGGGTAAAAATGAATAAGGCTGTCAACGTCAAAGATGCCAAGACTGTTAAACAGCTTGGCTCTTTTTTCGCCGACACCCTTAATAAATTGTATATTGCTATCTAAATTCAGCATATCTTACTCCACCGAGATGATAAAATAATAAATAGGCTGACCGCCGTTTACAATGCTGATTTCAACGTCATTGCCGTATTTTTCGTAAAGTGCTTTTTCAACAGCTTCTGCGTCATCTTCGCTTGCGCCCTCACCGTAAATAATTGTGATGAGTGAATGTTCGCCTTTTTTGAACAGCTTGTGAGCAGCTTTAACGGCAATGTCTGTAATATCATCGCCGATATATTTAATTTTGCCGTTGCAAAGGCCCATAATTTCGCCCTGCTTAATCGGCTTGCCGTCAACCTCGCTGTCCCTTGCGGCAAATGTAACCTGTGCGGTTTCAACATTCTCTGCGGCAGAAAGCATAGTCATTTGGTTTTCGTCTGCACTTGCGGTTTCGTCAAACATAAGCATAGCGGAAATGCCCTGCGGAATGGTCTTTGTAGGTAAAACTCTTACATCTCTGTCCTTTGCAAGAGGAGCCGCCTGCTCAGCCGCCATAATAATATTTTTGTTGTTAGGAAGAACGAAAACAACCTTTGCCGGAGTTTTCATAATTGCGTTTAAAATATCGTCTGTAGACGGATTCATAGTCTGACCGCCACTTACGATTGTATCTGCGCCGATATCACCGAAAAGTTCTTCAAGCCCTTCGCCGGCGCAAACAGCAACGAAGCCGTATTCGTTTTCAGGCTTTGTAATTTCAGGCTCAACAACTTTTTCGCCTTCTTGCACACCAACGTCTGCATTGGCGTGCTGATATCTCATATTATCAATTTTAATATTAATAAGTTGACCGTATTTAAGACCTGCCTGAATAACATTACCCGGACAGTTTGAATGAACGTGAACTTTGATAATGCTGCTGTCGTCAACAACAACAACGCAGTCGCCTATTGATTCAAGATAAGCCCTGAGCTTAAGCGGGTCTTTTTCCTTTGCATCGCTGCTTTTTTCAATAAGAAATTCAGAGCAATAGCCAAATTCAATATCGTCGCTTGCGGCTGCAACGGTTGCCTTTGACGGCATTGAAACAGGATTTACACCCGAACCGTCAAGCGGCTGAACGATAACACCGTTTCTCCAAACACTTTCTATTCCCTCAAAAATGAGTACAAGTCCCTGACCGCCTGCGTCAACAACACCTGCTTTTTTAAGAACAGGCAAAAGCTCCGGAGTTTTTGCAAGAGCTTCTTTAGCGGCGGTGAGTGCGGCAAGACCTACTTCAAACGGGTCGTCCTGAGTTTCAGCCGCTTTCTGCGCAGCTTCGCTTGCCTTGCGGATAACGGTCAAAATTGTACCTTCCGTTGGTTTCATTACAGCCTTATATGCGGCGTCAACACCGTCTTTAAATGCATTGGCAAGGTCCTTTGCACCTGCCGAGGTCAAACCTCTGAAGCCTTTTGAAAAGCCCCTGAAAATAAGTGAAAGTATAACGCCGGAGTTGCCCCTTGCGCCTCTTAAAAGAGCCGAAGCACATTTTGCCGAAGCCTCCTCAACGGTGCAGTTATCGTCAAGTGCAGCCATTTCCTTGGCTGCGGCAGTAATTGTCATACTCATATTAGTGCCTGTATCGCCGTCAGGAACAGGGAAAACATTAAGCGCATCAACTGCCTGCCTGCTGTTTGAAATGTTATTTGCGGCAGAGATAATAGAATCTCTGAATAATAAACCGGTAATCATAAATAATTAAATCTCCTATAGCTTAGTTGAGTGCGTCAATATATACATTAACCTTTGACACCTTTAAATCGGTAGCTTCTTCAACGGTATAGCGAACTTTGTTTACTATGCTTTCAACAATTGCGCTTATGTTTACACCGTAAGAAACAGAAATGTGAAGCTCGATAATTAAATCGTCGTTTACGCTTCTGACTGTTACGCCCTGGTCTAAATTGTCTTTAGCCGATTTGTTTTTTAAAACGGATTTTAAGCTTTGATATGCATTGGAATTAACCATACCTGTAACGCCAAAGCAACTTTGCGCTGCCCTGCCGACAAGGTTTGCAAAATAGTTGTTCGTAACTTCAATATATCCGTTAGGATTTTCAAGCTTTATCATAAGTATTACCTCCGTAAATATTATTCAAAATACCAAGTGTCGATATTAGAAAAGTAATTGCTCCAATAGCCCTGCATATCGCCACTCATAGCTTTAGTATAACATATCATTCCTTTTTTGTATATAAGCGGAATATAAGGCATTTCCTCATTAAATGCAAGTATGAATTTGCCAAGGTCAGCCTCGCCTGAAAGATAAGCGCAATAAAGGTCGTCGCACGTTAAACTTTTGTTGTCTATTCCGTATCTTACACCGCCTGAGGTATCGTCAAAAAACGGATAAAGGCTCATATCGTCAGAAAGTTTAACTTCGCCGATATATAAATTAAATTCAACACCTTTAACTCTTCTTGTATATTCCTTTGTGCTCACTTCGTCAATCGTGACCGTAAAGCCGACCGCTTCAAGCTGATTTTTAAGCAGAGCGGCACAGGCAGTTCGATTGTCGTTTTTATTAACAAGTATATTCAGTTTTAACTCTTTTGAGTCAATTCCACTTTGTGCAATTGCTTGCTTAGCCGTTGACGTGTCCGCCTCGCTTGAAAAAATCTTTACGTTTTGCGCAAGACTTGATTGCGGATTGAACGGTGAGGTCGCAGCCGTGCCGTAGCCGTTGTATGCGCTTTCGGCAAAGGTATTTCTGTCACACGCAAGGGAAATTGCTTTTCTTATCTGTGCATTCGCCGTAATACCCGAAAGTGAATTAACGCCGATGTAAACAAGATTATTCATATTGATAAGCTTTCTGTTGCAGGTCATTCTCTCTGCAACGTTTGAGCTTAAATCACGAAACGCATATGAAATGTTACCGATGTTTACCGCATTGTCTATAGAATCGGCGGCCGCAATATTTACAAGATTGATTGTTGTGATATATGGATTAAAATCCTTTGTTACAATTGCTTTTAAATATGTTTTGCTGTCCTTTTTAACGTATTTATATCTGCCGCTGCCGATGGGATAACCGTTTTCGTCATCATTAGTGCTTGCAATAGGAAAGGTTAAAAGATTAACTGCATTCGGATTTGCTTTTTTCAGATAAAAAACAATTGTATTGTCTGCACCTGCCGACGCCGAGCCGATATATTTCAGACTGTTTTTATATGCCGGCGATTTCTTTGCCGCATTGAATGAGTAGATTATATCGTCACTTTCAATAGGTGAACCGTCGGAAAACGTAAGCGACGGATTGAAACTTACTTTAAGCGTTTTGCCGTCGGAAAATTCATATTTTGTTGCAATATTAGGCACGCTTTCCCAGTTTTCGTCAATGTCAAACAGCGATTCAAAAACAAGAGATGAAAGTACCTGATTGTTTTGTGTTTTTGACTTAAACGGGTCAAGACTGTCCGCTTGTGTATAGCTCAATTTAAAGTTGGAATCGTCGGTAACTTTTTTAGTTGTGGTAATGTTTTCTTTAGCGGTATCGGCATCTTTTTGCGCCGTGCATCCTGCCAAAGCAGTACACGCAAGAACCGCCGCCATAATAAAAGCGAATATTTTCTTCGCCATAGCTACCTCCTG
>ERZ791628.115-NODE-115-length-38729-cov-50.8699_pt1 | contig 38729 bp, 20 predicted proteins | sample MGYA00510265_ERZ791628 | MGnify/ENA primary metagenome ERZ791628 (study PRJEB30046, sample SAMN00715184) | human gut metagenome | study: EMG produced TPA metagenomics assembly of the A metagenome-wide association study of gut microbiota in type 2... | reverse complement strand
GGGGGCGTCCCCCGCTGCGCGAGAGCCGCCTTTTAATTATGAACACACAAACATATATGTGTGTACTATTTGTACAAAATGTTATTTCACTTCAACGAAGGCATAAGCACCTGTGATATCATTAAAGTAGATGTTATATGTACCTGCAGGAACAGAAATGTTGCTGCTGCCACCAGAAGTGATAAGAGTACCCTTACTCTCATATTTCTGACCTTCAGCAAAACCCCAGTTACCATCATCGCGCCACTTGTGATCAGCACGAATCTTCAAGCCACCAGCAGGAATCTCTTGCTTGGCAAGATACCAATTGTGAGGAGCCACTTGCTCCAAGTCGATGTCATCACCTTCATTCCACTTGCCACCTACACCTATCAGGCTAACATGCTTAAACTCTGTAGGATTCTGGTTGGCAAGTTTTGTCCATTTATAAGTCATGGTAGAGAAGTCGGCTGTGAATGTATAGTAAGCACCCTTCTCTGGGCAAACGATAGCACCACCACCGGCCTTCAACTTACCCTCAGCTGTATTTACGCCATCACCAGAAGCAGAACCAAAGGCATTATCCCATTTGCCAAAGTCACTGCCGAGCCAAATCTTCATGTTAGCATCACCTGTCCACTTCGTAGTAAAGTTCTGAACCATAGCAGTTTCAGCAGTCATCAAGCAAGACATGTTTTGGTCGCTCCAGCTTTGCAAAGCACCTACAAGATAGTATTCTGGTGCGATTTGTTTGATGGAATAAGTGTAGTCCATCATATTGATTGTCATCTGATAGATACCAGCCTTTGCAATCTTACCTGCGTTAGCCTTTTCGCCTTTTGAAGTGGTAGTGAGAAGTGTACCGCTCATTGCGTCGTCACCATCTTTTTCTACACCAACAACACCCTTAGGATTGTTTTCTACTGCCCAAATATTACCTGCATCTACATTACCCTGAGGAATAATCTTCCAGTATTGGTTATCGTCTGTTGTAGTAAACATAATGGTAAATACTGGATCCTCATAAACGTCTGCGTCTGAGTGGGTGAATTTGAATTTGGTGTCCAAACTCCAATCTGTCATTTGTCCAACCAGATAGTAGTTAGTGTCAATGAATGGAGCCTTTGGAGTCATTACAAGGTTTATCTTACCAGCATCGATAAGAACAGCCTGACCATCTTTGACTGCGTTTACATAAACCTGAGCATCAAAAGTGCGGGCTGTAGGACGCTTGCCGTAAGCTGATTCTACAACAGGTGCGAGGTCTGCTACTGCACCCTTACCATTAAGGTCAGTATTGACAGTTGTCTTGGTTGCATTCTCTACACCCTGAGGAGTAAGCTCCAAGCGGGCATTTGCCAAAGTAAAACCTTCAGGAAGAGCAGCGCTGCTCAAAGAGAAGGTGTTGACACTATCTGTTGTCACACTGGCAAAGTCGATGGCCTGAGCTGCTGTTGCAGTAAAGCCAGGAATTGTGATGGCATCTTCCTGTGGGTTAGTCTGAGGATCTGCCCAGTCTTTGAAATCTTCGCTGCAGGACCCCATAAAGAGGCCTGCAAGTGCGATAGAGATATATAATGATAACTTTTTCATTGTCTTTCGATTTTAAATCGTTATTTACTTGATTTCACCAGTTCCCTTAGCGATGTTGAGGTGAACCTGCTGACCTACATTACCTGTAGCTCTATCCTGGTCGCCGCCTGTTGCACGGTACTTGATCTTACCGTCTAATGTGACGAACTCAGAATGCCACCAGTCGTGTCCAGGAATCTTAACGTACATACGTACACCCTTATCAGTACCAGCAGGAACTGAACCTACGAATGCAGGAGATACGAATTCTCCGTCCTTGGTTGTAGGTACGGTGAATGACCAGCCTTCAGCTTCCTCTGCGAAATCGTCGCTACCAGCTGCAGGGCCAATGAGCCAGATTGTTGGCTTGTTGAACTGAACGTCATAGTGGATTTCACGGTTTACAACTGATGTTGTAACGATTACCAGATACCAGCCTGGGTTCTTGGAAGCGATATTGCCTCCATTGTCAATGATGTCGTCCTTGCAGTCGCCGGAAACAGTGATGCCAGCATAACCAACTTCGCTATTATTCCATGCTGCTGCAGTATTGAACTTGATACCGCTATCGTCGATATAGACAAGATGCCAGAATGTATCCTCTGTACCATAAACCTGAACCATATCGAAGCAATTGTCCCATTTCCAATCACAGAAGTTGCCTACAGTATATACATGGCTAGGCAAGTTGACTGGTGGCAATGAGAACAAGAGGTGAATATTGTTGAGTGAAACTACATTAGAAAGAATCTCTGTTCCCTCTACAACATTACCATTGCTGGTCACAATATTTGCCTTCAAGCGGAAGTAAGCTTTAACGTCCATAGGGAAATCAGCCTCAGTCTTGCCTTTTTGCACATAGATGTTAGTCAAGGTACTTGCCAATGAAGCTGCATCAATTGCAACCTTGGCACTTGTGCTGGTTTCTGAAAGCTCAACAGCATCAGTCATATTTTCATCTGTTGCAACCTGTACTGTATATTGAACGCTAGCTGTATAGCCATAGTTAGGCTGTGAGCAGGTCAACATAATCTTAGACGAATTCGCCAGGTCGATTGGTGTATTCACCAATGCTGGAGTATTCAATTTGAACTCTGTTGGTGTCTGAATAGACGGATTAGAGTCATTGTCGTCGCTACAAGCTGTCATGAGAGTTAAACTCATGACAACGAGTAGAGCTGATTTAATTATATTTTTCATAATGAATTCCTTTTTATGTTTGCAAATTAATATCCAGGATTCTGAGTCAGATTCTTGTTAGATGTCAACTCATTGGTTGGGATAGCAAAGATATTCAAATCTTTAGAGAAGTTGCGACCTTCCTTGGTGCCGCCCTTCCACTGCCAGTTGTAGTTGACATTGCCACCATAACGGTTGAAACGGATCAGATCCATACGACGGCGACCCTCGAAGTAGAACTCACGGCTCCATTCATCGCAGATATCGTTCAGAGAATAGCTCTTGTCTTCAGGACGGGTAGAGGCATTTGCACGCTTGCGGATAGCATTGATAGCTGCTGTACCTTCAGCTGTAGTCTCTCCACCATTGAGGCGGGCATCAGCCTCTGCAAAGTTCAGGTAAGCCTCTGCTGCACGCATCAGGAAGAAGTCTGCATCTGGGAATGTAGCATCATGACCTGCACTACCGTCTGTCTTGAAGTTGGTAAACTTAGCAACAGCGAAACCGCTCTTGAAAGTAGAAACGTCATCATTATCCAATGTACGGTTTACACCGCAGAAGAGAGCACGGTCGTCACCGGCAGCTTCTGCTGTAGCGTAGCTTTCAAGATTTGGAACGTTACCATTAGGGAAGAACTTCTTAACCAAATCAGGACGAGCGCGGTTACCACCCCAAGCCTGGTCAGTACCATTGGTAGCTTTAGGGTTGTTTGGATTTGCGTGCATATCTTGATCGTAGGTAGAAGCCAACAGGAAGAGTGTTGAACACCAGCTTGTGGTCTTCAAACCATCCTGCAAGAGAGGGAAGATACCCTCGTAAGCTGCATCAGTCTCACCGTTATCGCCCATGAAGAGCATCTGGTAAGCACTCCAGCCGTTTACGCTTGTGGTGTTCAGCTTATAAGATGAATCCATCACCTTCTTGGCGTATTCCTTTGCCTTTGCCCACTGAGCTGTGCCAGTATAAACCTCTGCATTGAGGTAGAGGCGGGAAAGAAGCAACCAGCATGCAGCCTTATCTACACGGCCGTAGCCTTCATCTGTTGACTTCTTAGCCTTTGCCTCAGAAAGGCTTGGCTCGATTTCAAGAAGCTCCTTCTCAAGCCATTCGTAAGTCTGTGCTCTGGTATATCTTTCAGGCTTGGTCAATGGCTGAAGTGTAAATGGGATGTTGCCCCATGCATCCATCAAGCTAAAGTATTCGTATGCTCTCAGGAAGCGAACCTCAGCAAGCTTGGTTGCATCCTGATCTCCTGCTTCAGCAAGATACTGGTTGCAATAAGCAATACCTGTTGTGATACGGGCATACAAACCTTGCAACATTGGGTTTGAGGCATTGTAGCTATTATAGCAGAAGCCGGCAATACCATCATCACCCCAACCGCAGATAGCTTCATCGGTTGTGAGCTCGTTTGCATTGAATGTCTGGCGTACAAAACCAGATGTACCACCATCAATACCATCAATGTCGCAATCGCCATTAGCACCACCATTACCAGCCATGGCAAAGTTAGCGTAGCACTTGTTGAAAAGGCCATCGATGTTAAGGTTTGTCTGGATGTTTGGGTTAATCGGAGTAACGTCCAAATCACCGACACATGATGTTGTTGTTCCCATTGTAAGCAGGAGTGCTGCTACAGGAACAATATTTTTAATATATTTTTTCATAATGAATATCCTTTCTTATTAGAAATTCAAGCTAAGACCAACTACAACAGAGAATGGACGTGGGTAGAGGTTGTTGTCATTACCATCGCCTACTTCTGGATCCAAGCCGTCATAATTTGTAATTGTGAATACATTTGATGCAGTAGCGTATGCACGACCTGAAAGTCCATGCCAGCCGCTTGACTTAAACAAGTTGTTGAAGCTGTAACCCAATGTGATGTTGTCGCACTTCAGGAACGAAGCGTTCTTCACATAGTAGTCAGACAACTTAGAAGTAATCTCGTAGGTCTGCCAGTTTCTCTCAACTGTACTCTTCAAACGGTTAGAGAAGTACTTCAAAGAGTTAGAGAACCACTCACCTGTATTCATGTTACTCATGCCCTGCTCAACATTGTTATATACATAGTTGCCGATGCTTGCACGCAAAGAGAAACCGAAGTCCCAGTTCTTGTATTCCAGGCGAGAAGAGAAGCCCATTGTTACAGGAGCTGCTGGGCTCTTGTAGAGATACTTATCGCTTTCATTGATCTTACCGTCACCGTTACGGTCAACTACGCAGTTCTCAATTGGCTTGCCGTTCTTGTCGTAAACCTGCTGGTAAACATAGTATGAGTTCATTGCATAACCCACCTGGTTAGCCTGCAGATAAGCACCAGAACCATCACCTACCTTGATGTTTGTATTAACAACAGGAGCACCATTCTCTGATACACCATTCAAGTCGGTAATCTCGTTCTTGTTGTAAGTGAAGTTGTATGTCATGGTCCAGAACCAGTCCTTGGTCTGGATAGCACGCCAGGTAATAGCTGCTTCAACACCGGTATTCTTCAAGGAACCGATGTTCTGCCATGCCTGGTTCTTGTAACCTGCCATAGAAGGAAGTGGAGCATAGTTCAACAAGTCGGTAGTCTTTCTGTAGTACCAATCTACGCTACCAGACAATCTCTGATCCATGATGCCCCAGTCCAAACCTACGTTGTAGGTAGTGGTTGTTTCCCACTTCAAGTCAGGACGGTAGTTGTTTGGTCTGTAGAGCTCACCTGTACCAGTAACAGGATAGAAACCGTTTGTACCAGTGCTGATAGCATAAGAAGGAATCCACCCATAGTCACCGATAGGACCAGCCTGCTGACCAGTTTTACCATAGCCCAGACGGAGTTTCAAGTCAGACAACCAGTCAGCGTTCTTCAGGAACGCCTCTTCGTTAGCCTTCCATGCAAAAGCGAATGATGGGAACCATGCCCAGTGCTCCTTGAAACGTGAAGAACCATCATCACGAACGGTTGCTGTCAGGAAGTAACGGTCGAGCAAGGTATAGTTGGCACGTCCGAAGAAAGATACCAGGTAGCTTTCGCTCTTCTCGCTATATGGAGTATGAGGACGCTCTGTATTTGCAAGACTTGCATCGTTATTTGTGTCAGGATAATAACCTACATAGTCATTGTTCTTGCTGCGCCAGAAGTGCTGCCACTCATAACCAGCCATGATGTCGAAGTGATGAATCTTGTTGAAATCCTTGTAGTACTGAGCGTAAGCACTCAAAGAGAGGTTGCGCTTCAGAATTTCCTCACCACCGTAGCTGCCATAGTACAATGCGTTTGTGCAAGATGTTGCAAATGACTGGCTCTGGCGACCCTTTGAGATATCTGCACCCAAGGTAGCATGCAATCTCAAGTCCTCGAAACCGTGTACCTTATAGTCGATGTCTGCACTACCGATGAATGAACGGCTGTGAGCAATCTGACTGCCCTGATCCAACAAAGACAGAGGGTTAGGCATCTGTGTGGTGCTGTCATAAGTGAAAGGCCATGTATTGTCACCATACTCTGCTTTCTTTGACCACTGGAAATAGCCACCATAGTTGTAGAGAGTCTCTTTCATGTAGCTGCCCAGCTGATTCTTGTGGTATTGAGATGTAAACTTGTATGGATCCTGAGTAGGGTCCATTCTTACAGCTGATGAAACTACAGAACCATCAGTATATAAGGTTCTAGCATACATGCCCTTGGCATTCAAGTTCAATGTCAAGTGATCCTTGAAGAATGATGGGTTCAAGTTCAAAGATGCTGTAGCACGCTTGAAGTCTGATGTCTTGACGATACCCTGCTGGTCTGTATAACCTACAGAAACACGGTATGGGAGAGACTTAGCTGCGCCAGAAACTGTAATGTTGTGGTCGTGGCTGATAGCTGTACGGTAAATCAGGTCCTGCCAGTTGGTGTTGGCTGTACCCAGTGCGCTATAAGCTTCACTGTCTTTGCCATACAGTCTTTCAACATTTGCACGGAACTCGTCAGCGCTAAGAACATCAATTGTGTTCTTCTTCTCGCTGATGGTTACGCTACCAGAGTAAGAAACGGTAGGCTTCTGACCCTTGCGACCCTTCTTGGTTGTAATGATGATGACACCGTTAGAACCACGGGAACCGTAGATAGCAGTTGCAGAAGCATCCTTCAAGACACTGAAAGACTCAATATCCTGTGGGTTTACTACAGAAAGGAGGTTAGAAAGACCCTTTACACCATCGTTGTCCATAGCCAGACCATCGATAACGATCAATGGGTCGTTAGATGCGTTCAGAGAAGAACCACCACGAACACGGATCTTGGCACCACCACCAGGAGTACCGTCGTTGCTGGTAATGTTTACACCGGCAACCTTACCTGTAAGCATATCCTGTGCGTTGACAACCACACCCTTGTTCTTAGAGTCTGGCTTGATAGCTGTAACAGAACCGGTTAAGTCAGACTTCTTAGCCACACCATAACCGATGACTACGACCTCATTCAAGGACTTGGAATCATCCTGCAAGGTAATGCTCATTTCTTTAGAAGCCTTCACGGTCTGTGGAGTCATTCCCAGATAAGTGAAAGTAAGATTGGTACCTGGAGCTGCGTCAACAGAGAAGTTACCATCCATGTCGGTAATACCTACTGCCTTACCGTTCACTGTAATGGTAGCACCCATGACAGGCTCACCGGAAGCATCCTTCACATGTCCCTTAATCGCATTAGTCTGCGCAAAGGAACTCACCGTCAGAAGCAGACCACCTGCGAGGGTCAATGCTCTGAGAGGTAATTTAATTTTTACCTGCTTCATCATTTGCTTGATTTTTAAGTTTATGTTTATACTATTGTTATTCTTAAAACGAATATTCTGCTTTTAGTCTCTGGCCTGTTTATGTAAAGAGGTCGAGTTGTCTAATTGTTTATTCTTTCTGGGTGCAAAATTAAAGTCTTTTTCGATACGATGTACTATTTTTCAGTTAATTCCGTTATTTCTTATGCGCAAACGTTTGCATTCCTTTTGCTTGATTTAGGTCAACAAAAAAAGTACAAAATAGCGGATATTTGCCTAATTTTGCAGCGTGATTTAAAACAACATGAACGAAAATAACAACATAACAATGAAAGATATAGCTCGCGAACTGGGAGTCAGTGTTGCTACAGTGAGCCGGGCGTTGAAGGACAGTCCTAGAATCAGTGCTGCCCAGAAGGAGCGTATCCAGACTTTTGCGCGTGAACATAATTTCTTTCCGAACATGCTTGGTGAGGCTTTGCGCCATAGCAAGGTACAGCCGATGAAGGTCATCGGAGTCATTGTGCCGGAGTTCGTACATTATTATTTTATGTCCGTCCTTTCGGGCATAGAGGAGGAGGCGAGAGCCCGCGGATATCGTGTGATGGTGGCACAGAGTAACGAAAGATACGACAAGGAAGTGGCCATCTGCGAGGACTTCTATAAGAATAAGGTATGTGGTATCATCGTATCACAGGCGAAGGATACCAAGCAGTACGCCCATTTCGAGAAGTTGATGAACAATGGCGTGCCGCTCGTCTTCTACGATAGAATCTGTACGGGCGTGAACTGCTCCCGAGTGGTAGTAGATGACTATATGGGCGCCTTTACCGCCGTTACCCATCTGGTGGATACGGGCTGCAAGAAGATAGCCTTCTACGGTTCGCCGATGAATATGGAAATCTCCAAGAACCGTTATAACGGTTATCATGATGCACTGGTGAAGCACGGATTGACGGAGAACCCCGACTGGGTGAGAATCTGTGACAACCGTGCCCAGGCAGAGGTGGTTACCCCAGAGATATTGAGGGAAGAAAATCATCCGGATGCTTTCTTCGCCATCAATGATGATACGGCGATAGGCATTCTCTATACTGCCAAGCGAATGGGCTTTGATGTGCCGAATGACATCAGTATCTGCGGCTTTACCAATGGCGACAGAGCCAAGGCTTGCGATCCGATGCTCACTACGGTAGAACAGCGTGGAGTGGCAGTAGGCGAAGAGGCTGCAAACATTCTCATCGGACTGGTGGAAGGATCCAACCCTACGCACGACGTTGAGAAGCGAGTGGTAAGAACTCGTCTGGTGGTAAGAGGAACTACCCGATAAAATTGAAATTTTAAAATAACAACAATATGACACAAAAACCTGATTTAAGTTTCTGGAAGCTCTGGAACTTGAGCTTCGGATTCTTCGGAGTACAGATTGCCTACGCTCTTCAGAGCGCCAACATCTCCCGAATCTTTGCAACGTTGGGTGCTGATCCACACAACTTGAGTTATTTCTGGATTCTCCCTCCATTGATGGGAATCCTTGTACAGCCTATTGTCGGCACATTGAGTGACAAGACCTGGTGCCGTTTTGGTCGCCGCATCCCTTATCTCTTTGTGGGAGCCACGGTCGCCGTACTCGTGATGTGCCTGCTGCCGAATTCCGGTTCTCTCGGTCTGACGGTAAGCGGTGCGATGCTCTTCGGCTTGATTGCCCTGATGTTCCTCGATACGAGCATCAATATGGCGATGCAGCCTTTCAAGATGCTGGTAGGCGATATGGTAAACGAGAAGCAGAAGGCAAAGGCTTACTCTATCCAGAGTTTCCTCTGCAATGCCGGTTCTGTAGCCGGATATATCTTTCCATTCCTCTTTACCTTCCTGGGTATCAAGAATGTAGCCGAAGAGGGCGTGGTGCCTGATTCTGTAATATGGTCGTTCTACGTGGGTGCTGCCATCCTCATCCTCTGTGTCATCTATACCACGATGAAGGTGAAGGAGTGGAATCCTCAGCAGTATGCTGCCTATAATGGTGTAGCTGGCGAGGTAGAAAAGGAAGAAGAGGGCAAGGCAGACTGGATTACCCTCTTGAAAAACGCACCTTCTACTTTCTGGAAGGTGGGACTGGTTCAGTTCTTCTGCTGGGCTGCTTTCCTTTATCTCTGGAACTATTCTACAGGTGCCATCGCTGAGACCGTATGGAATACCACCGATCCAAAGTCGGCAGAGTTCCAGGCGGCAGGCAACTGGGTAGGCATCCTCTTTGCCGTTCAGGCAGTAGGTAGTGTACTCTGGGCAGTGGTTCTTCCTCAGTTCAAGAATACCAAGATGGCTTATAGTGTGAGCTTGATTATAGGTGGTGTGGGCTTCGCTCTCATCCCATTCCTGCACGACCAGTATCTGCAGTTTATTCCATTCCTGATGATTGGTGCCGGCTGGGCTGCCATGTTGGCGATGCCTTTCACTTTCGTGACCAATGCTCTGCAGGGTTATGGCCACATGGGCGCTTACCTGGGCTTGTTCAACGGAACCATCTGTATTCCTCAGATTGTGGCTGCCATCTGCGGTGGTACTGTTCTGAGTCTGGTTGGTTCTCATCAGAGCGATATGATGATTGTGGCTGGCGTGTTGCTTATCGCCGGTGCTTTGTCTGTCGGCATTATTAAAGGTCATGAATAAGTGTATAAGTAAAACCCGTGCAAACGTTTGTGCAGGATTTGTCTGAAATTGTGCACATAGAAATTATATACTTACGATTTTTTTTGCTAATTTCGCACTGAAAATAATAAAATTAAATATAAACTAACTTCTAACGGACTCTTATGACGATACATTTTCATATAGAATACGGAACAATGTTCGGCGAGCAACTCGTCTTGAACATACAGGAGGATGATGAAGAAAAACTGAAACTTCCTATGGCTACTCTCAATGGTAAGGAGTGGTCGGTTGACTGGTGTGTAAAACAACCCGCCAAAGCTTATACCTATTATTATAGTGTAGAGCGAGACGGCGTGGTGGTTAAGACAGAATGGCTTCTTGTGAAGCATCGTCTGGAACTTACAGCCCTGAAGGCGAATAATCTGACCCAGTATGATCATTGGAAGGTGATTCCAGAGGATGCATATCTCTATAGCAGTGCCTTTACAGACTGTATCAATCATCAGGCTCCTGAAGAGATGAAGGAGCAGAATGATGCCAAGACCGTGCGCCTCGTGGTGCGTGCTCCTCAGCTTCGCGACGGTGATCGCTTAGGTGTTGTGGGCGCTGATAACCTGTTGGGCGCATGGAATGCCAAGAAGATGCTGAAGATGACTCAGCACTCTTATAATGAATGGGTTGCAGAACTGGATGCTGCCCATCTGCAGACTCGCCACATGGAATTCAAGTTTGTGGCTTACAATGAGAAGAAGGATTCGCTGATCTGGGAAACATCCATGAACCGCACCATCGACCTTCCTGAGATGAAAGCCGGTGATGCCATCACTTACGACCTGGATCAGGCATTCTTCGCCCTTTACAATCGCAAGCTTGCCGGAACACAGGTGCCAGTATTCTCTCTGCGCAGCGAGAAAAGTGCCGGTGTGGGCGATTTCGGCGATCTCAAGACGATGATTGATCTCGTGGCATCTACCGGTCAGAAGGTTCTTCAGCTTCTGCCAATCAATGATACCACCATCACCCATACCTGGACGGACAGCTATCCATATAGCTGCATCAGCGTCTTTGCTATCCATCCGATGTATGCCGATCTGAATGCCTTACCTGCATTGAAGGACAAGAAGGCTTGCGAGAAGGCTGAGAAGACCCGCCAGGAACTCAATGCCTTGCATCAGATTGATTATGAGAAGGTGAATGATTTCAAGCAGGATTATCTGCAACAGATATTTGCACAGGAAGGTAAAGAGATGATGTCGGGAGCCGATTTCAAGGCTTTCTTTCAGGAAACACAACAGTGGCTCGTGCCTTACGCACAGTATTCTTACCTGCGTGACAAGAATGGCACTGCCGACTTCTCTCAGTGGCCAGACCATAATGTCTGGGATGAGGCTGAGCGCAAGGATTTGACCAACCCTGAAACCGAGGCATACCAGAACGTGGAGTTCTTCTACTTCGTGCAGTTCATTCTGAACAAGCAGATGCAGGAGGCACACGAGCATGCCAAGGCGAAGGGTGTCATCCTGAAGGGTGATATTCCTATCGGTGTGCATCGCCATAGTTGTGATGTGTGGATGGAGCCTAAGTACTTCAACATGAATGGTCAGGCGGGTGCTCCACCGGATGATTTCTCTGTAAACGGACAGAACTGGGGATTCCCTACCTACAACTGGGATGAGATGCTGAAGGACGGCTGCCTCTGGTGGACCCGCCGCTTCCAGAATATGTCGAAGTTCTTTGATGCTTACCGCATCGACCACGTGCTCGGCTTCTTCCGAATTTGGGAAATCCCAGTGAATAGCGTTCATGGCTTGCTCGGACAGTTTGCGCCAGCTATCGCCATGACCCGTGGTGAGATCCAGAGCTACGGCTTGAACTTCCAGGAGGACCGCTTCACACGTCCGTTCATTACCGACTGGGTATTGGACCGTATGTTCCATGAGCGTGCTGATGAGGTGAAGGAGAAATATCTCGACCGTCTGGATGATGAGCGCTATCAGATGAAGCCTGAGGTAGATACCCAGCGCAAGGTAGAGGCACTCTTCCAGGATGTAACTGATGAGAAGGAAATCTGGTTGCGTGATGGCTTGTATGCCCTGATCAGCGATGTGCTCTTTGTGCGTGACCGTAAGGATCCTGAGCTCTTCCACCCACGTATCTCTGCACAGCTCGACTTCATCTACGAGTCGCTCTATGATAACGACAAGGCTGCGTTCAACCGCCTTTACAACGACTACTTCTACCGTCGCAACAACCAGTTCTGGTATGGTGAGGCGATGAAGAAGTTGCCTAAGCTGGTTCAGGCTACCCGTATGCTGGTTTGTGCCGAAGACCTGGGTATGGTACCTGATTGTGTACCATGGGTGATGGACGAGTTGAAGATTCTGAGCCTGGAGCTCCAGAGCATGCCAAAGGATCCAACGGTTAAGTTTGGTCATCTGAGCCGTAATCCATACCGCTCTGTCTGCACCATCACCAGCCATGATATGCCAACCTTGCGTATGTGGTGGGACGAGAACATCTCCCGCACCCAGGAGTATTACAACACGATGCTCTATCGTGAGGGACCAGCTCCTCATCCGCTCCCAGGTTGGTTGGCAAGAGACATCATCGCCCGTCACCTGGCGTCTCCATCCATGCTCTGCATCTTGAGCGTACAGGATTGGCTCGCCATTGATGAGAAGCTCCGTCTGCCGGATGCTGAAGCCGAGCGCATCAACATTCCTGCCAATCCAAAGCACTACTGGCGCTATCGCATGCACCTCAGTCTGGAGGAGTTGGCTGCCAACAAGGAGTTTATGGCTAACATTACAGAGCTTGTGGCACAGGGCGGTCGCAATTAAGCGGGTGACTCTTCAAACAAGGAATGAAGGTGTGCAACCGTTTGCACATTGTTATACATCAAAATACCCTTCTATTTTTAGGAGGGTATTTTTGTTTTTCGTATCTTTGCAAGCAATAATGCAAGTGCGTGCAACGGAAGCTGTTTTCCAGATTGCCGGTGCTGCTATATCCTAAAGTCTAAAGAATAAACAAAAGAATAAACAATAGGTAAATAGAATGAAGAAACTGAATTTATTAGTGATGGGTCTCTTGCTCCCGATGTTGGCAGCAGCCCAGACCGTCAAGTCGCCTAACGGCAACGTCTCGGTAACTTTCTCTTTATCCGAAAAGGGACAGCCTACCTACGAGATGAGCTATAAGGGAAAGACTGTGTGCAAGCCATCTCATCTCGGATTGGAGCTGGCTAAGGATAAGCATGCCTCTAAGGGCATGGAAGAAACCAGCCTGATGGATGGTTTCACAGAGACTGGTAGCAAGACATCGACCTTCGATGAAACCTGGAAACCAGTATGGGGCGAGACCGCTACCATCCGCAACAACTATAACGAGATGGAGGTAAACCTGAACCAGGCATCTTCCAAGCGTAACATCACTATCCGTTTTCGCGTATATGATTATGGTATGGGCTTGCGCTATGAGTTCCCTCAGCAGGAAAGCCTTAACTATTTCGTGATCCAGGAGGAGCATACACAGTTTGCCATGGCAGGCGATCATACTGCCTATTGGATTCCTGGTGATTACGATACCCAGGAGTATGACTACAACATTACTCCGTTGACAGGTATCCGCCCAATTATTGCGAAAAACCGTGAAGCTTACAAGAGCAATTCATCTACCACCGTCTTCTCGGATACCGGCGTTCAGACCTCTCTCCAGATGAAGACCAAGGATGGTCTCTATATCAATATCCACGAGGCTGCCTGTCTGGATTATCCAACCATGCACCTCAACCTCGACGAAAAGACATTGACCTTCGAGTCTTGGTTGACTCCTGATGCCGTAGGCAGAAAGGGATTCATCCAGACTCCTTTCAATACTCCTTGGCGTACCGTGATGGTAAGCGATGATGCCCGTGATATGCTTTCATGCAAGTTGACTTTGAATCTCAACGAGCCTTGCAAGATTAAGGATACTTCATGGATTCATCCTACCAAGTACTGCGGCGTATGGTGGAACATGATCGTTGGCACCAAGACCTGGAGCTATACCAACGACCTGCCATCTGTTCGTCTCGGTGTAACCGATTACAGCAAGTGCAAGCCTAATGGTACCCATGGTGCAACCAACGAGGAAGTAAAGCGCTACATCGATTTTGCTGCCAAGAACGGTTTGCAGGAGGTGCTGGTAGAAGGCTGGAACGAAGGATGGGAAGACTGGTTCGGCCATCAGAAGCTCGATGTCTTCGATTTCGTAACTCCATATCCTGACTTCGATATCAAGATGCTCAACGACTATGCTCATTCCAAGGGCGTGAAGCTGATGATGCACCACGAGACCTCTTCTGCTGCTCTCAACTACGAGCGCCATCTGGAGGATGCCTTCAATCTGATGAACAAATATGGCTATGATGCCGTGAAGACCGGTTATGTGGGCGATATCATCCCAAGAGGTGAGTATCACTATAGCCAGTTGATGAACAATCACTATCAGCGTGTGGTTGAAACAGCTGCCAAGCATCATATCATGGTAAATGCCCACGAAGCAACCCGTCCTACTGGTATCTGCCGCACCTGGCCTAACCTGGTGGGTAACGAGAGTGCCCGTGGTACAGAGTATGAGGCATTTGGCGGCAGCAAGCCTTATCACACCGTGATGTTGCCATTCACCCGTCTGCAGGGTGGTCCGATGGATTACACTCCTGGTATCTTCGAGACCAAGCTTTCTGAGTGGAGCAACAACCAGAGCTATGTTCATACCACACTCTGTGGTCAGCTTTCTCTCTATCTCGTGATGTACAGTCCGCTGCAGATGGCAGCCGATCTTCCAGAGCATTATGAGAAGTACGACGATGCCTTCCAGTTCATCCGCGACGTAGCTTGCGACTGGGACGACTCCAAGTACCTGGAAGCAGAGCCAGCTAAGTATATCACCGTAGCCCGCAAGGCTAAGGGCACCGATAACTGGTTTGTTGGTGGCAAGACAGATGCTGCCCGTACATCCGTAGTAAAGCTCGACTTCCTGGATAAGGGCAAGAAGTATGCTTGCGCCATCTATCAGGACGGCAAGAATGCAGATTACGAGAAGAATTCTAAATCTTACCAGATCATCCACAAGACTGTGAAGAAGGGTGATGTCTTGAAGATTAAAGAAGCACGTGGTGGTGGTTTCGCCATCTCACTGCTCGCTAAATAATTTTTGGGAATTTGAGAGATGTCAGGGATAAGACCATAACTTCGTGTTATGAGGATGATTTCCTGATTTCTCTTGAATTCCTTTTCCCATTTTAAAACTACAGTTTTATAACTATAGTTTAATGACTAACAAGAGCTTAAATAATATGAATGTTCAAAAACTAATAATCGCAGCATTGACAGCTACTGTTTTACCAACTTCATTGAGTGCTCAGCAGACATTCAATGAGATGATGTATTCCAAGGAGAAAACCATGTTCGTTCTCAATGCCCCAACAGCCGGCAAGTCTTCTGTTACCATCCGTCTTTATAAGGATGGACAAAAAGGTAAGGCTTACAAGACGCTGAAGATGAAGAAGATGGGCGATGAACGATGGGGGGCTACCGTGAAGGGCGATCTGAAAGGTAAGTTCTATACCTTCGATATCGGTAAGGGCGAAACGCCGGGAACCTTTGCCAAGGCGGTAGGTGTGAATGGAAACCGTGGCGCTATCGTTGATCTCTATGATATCGACCCTGTGGGATGGGACAAGGATGTGCGTCCTGCCATCAAATCGCCAGCCGACCTCGTCATCTACGAGCTCCACGTACGTGATTTCTCCATTTCTCCTACATCGGGTTTGAAGTATCAGGGCAAGTATCTTGCCCTCACCGAACCTAAGGCTATCGAATATCTCAAGAACCTCGGCATCAATGCCATCCATTTCCAGCCGGTGTTCGATTACGCCTCAGTAGATGAAACCAAGCTCAACAAGCCTCAGTTCAATTGGGGCTACGATCCGAAGAACTATAATGTGCCGGAAGGCAGCTACAGTACCGACCCTTATGCTCCAGGAACCCGCATCAAGGAGTTCAAGGAGATGGTGATGGCGCTTCACAAGGCTGGTATCCGAGTGATTTTCGATGCCGTGTATAATCACACCTTCGATATCAATGGCAGTAACTTCCAGCGTACCTATCCTGATTATTATTATCGCAAGACCAAGGAGGGTAAGTATAGCGATGGTTCCGGCTGCGGCAACGAGACAGCTTCTGAAAAGCCTTTGATGCGCCAGTTTATGCTGGAGAGCGTGAAGTACTGGATTGATGAATTCCATATCGACGGCTTCCGCTTCGACCTGATGGGTGTTCACGATATCGAGACCATGCAGGCTATCCGTGAGATGGTAAACCGCATCGATCCTAGCATTTATATCTATGGTGAGGGATGGAGTGCAGGCAGCTGTGCTTATCCTACGGAGAAACTTGCCATGAAGGCGAATACCCATCAGCTCAATGGTATCGGTGCCTTCAGCGATGATATGCGTGATGCTCTTCGTGGTCCTTTCTCTGATGACCATAAGGGTGCGCTCCTGGCTGGACTCCCTGGACAGGAGGAAAGTCTGAAGTTCGGTATCGTGGGTGGCATCGCTCATCCGCAGGTCGATATGACCAAGGTGAACTATGACAAGAAGCCTTGGACCAACAACCCAACCGAGCAGATCAGTTATGTAAGCTGCCACGATGATATGTGTCTGGTAGATAGATTGAAGGCGAGCATCCCATCCCTGACAGACAAGAATATCTCGGAGGAGATGCGTACTGCCGAGTTGCTCCGCATCGACCAGCTTGCCCAGACCTGTGTGTTCACTTCGCAGGGTGTACCTTTCATCCTTGCCGGCGAGGAGATGCTTCGTGATAAGAAGGGAGTTCACAACAGTTACAACTCTCCTGATAGCATCAACCAGTTTACCTGGACCAATCTGCAGAAGTATCCACAGGCATTCAACTTCTATAAGAATCTGATTCAGCTCCGCAAGAACCATCCAGCCTTCCGCCTTTCTACTGGCGATAAGGTGCGTCAGCATCTGGAGTTCCTGCCTAGTCAGGATGCCAATGGCAACCAGCAGACTTGCCTCGTAGGTTTCCAGCTCAAGAGCCTGGAGGGCATCGATGCCTGGAAGCAGATTGTTGTCATCTATAACTTCAACAAGCAGGCAAAGAAGATGCAGATTCCTGAGGGCAATTACACCGTGGCTTGCTGCAATGGTGTCATCAACGAGGAAGGTCTGGGCTTCATCTCAGGCAAGGAAGTAGAGGTTGCCCCTCAGTCTGCCTTGATTCTTTATCAGAAATAGTCCATATATAATAAGGTATAAGAATAGTCTATATATATAATAAGGTATAAGAATAGTCTATATATATAATAAGGTTTAATTATGAAAAAGATAATAGCTTCATTAGTGCTTATGGGTAGCGCAATAAGTATGAACGCGGCAGTCAACGTAAGCCGCATTGAACCAACCGACTGGTATGTGGGCATGAAGGATGCTTCGCTCCAACTGATGGTTTATGGCAAGGATATCAAGAATGCCGATGTCTCTGTGGATTATCCGGGTGTGAAGGTGGATAGTATCGCCCGCCTCGATTCTCCTAACTATCTCCTGGTGTATCTCAATCTCGATGGTGCCAAGGCTGGAGAGATGACGCTCAACTTCAAGCAGGGCAAGCAGTCGAAGAAGGTGAAGTATGTGTTGAAGAACCGTGAGATGGCGGGTGACAAGCGTATCGGTTTCTCTAACGAGGATGTGCTCTACATGCTGATGCCCGACCGCTTTGCCAATGGCAATCTGAAGAACGATGCATTCAAGAACATGCGTGACAAGACCTGCGACCGCACGGCACCAAGTCTTCGTCATGGTGGCGACCTGGAGGGAATCCGCCAGCATCTGGATTATTTCAACCAGTTGGGCGTAACCGCCCTGTGGTTTACTCCGGTCTTGGAGAATGACAGTCCTAATGATGGCAAGAACAGTACCTATCATGGTTATGCTACCACCAACTACTATCGTGTAGATCCACGCTTCGGAACCAACGAGGAGTACAAGCAGCTTACTGCTGAGGCTCACAAGAAGGGATTGAAGGTGGTGATGGATATGATTTTCAACCACTGCGGTTTCGATCATCCTTGGGTAGCCGATATTCCATCAAAGGATTGGTTCAATGCTCCAGAATGGCTTGCTCCGGAAAATCAGACTCCTGAGCATCAGAAGAAGATTGGTACCGTGGATGGTGCAGCCAAGGTAAACGACAAGTATCTGCAGACCAGTTATAAGTTGACTCCTGTGCTCGATCCATACGCCAGCAAGGTAGATCTCACAGAAACCGTGGATGGATGGTTTGTTCCATCTATGCCAGATTTGAACCAGCGCAATCCACACGTCATCAAGTATCTGATTCAGAACAGTGAGTGGTGGATAGAGACCGTGGGCATCGATGGCATCCGCATGGATACCTATCCATACGCCGACCGTGAGGCGATGGCACACTGGATGAAGGTGCTGGGTGAGGAATATCCTCACTTCAATACCGTGGGCGAGACTTGGGTAACCGAGCCTGCCTATACTGCTGCCTGGCAAAAGGACAGCAAGCTCTCAGAAAAGAACAGTTATCTGCCTACCGTGATGGATTTCGCTTTCTTCGACCGCATCAATAGTGCGAAGAACGAGGAGACTGATGACTGGTGGAACGGCATGAACCGCATCTACAACGTGTTCTGCTACGACTATCTCTATCCGAACCCAAAGAGCGTGATGGCATTCGTAGAGAACCACGATACCGACCGCTTCCTGGGTGAAGGCAAGGATACCCTGGCTTTGAAGCAGGCGCTGGCACTTCTCCTCACCGTCAACCGCACCCCACAGCTCTATTACGGAACCGAGGTGCTGATGAATGGTACCAAGAGCGTAACCGATGGCAACGTGCGCAAGGATTTCCCTGGCGGTTGGGCTGGTGACAAGCACAATGCCTTTACTGCCGAAGGAAGAACACAGGCTGAAAACCAAATGTTCGACTGGCTCAGCCGATTATTGCATTGGCGTCAGGGCAACGAGGTCATCACCAAAGGCAAGCAGACCCAGTTCTGTCCTCAGAAGGGTGTGTATGTCATTGCCCGCCAGTATAAGGGAAAGAGCGTGATGACCATCATCAATGGCAAGAAGGAAGCCAACGAACTGAATGTTTCCCGCTATGCAGAGATTATCGGCAATGCAGAGAAGGCTACGGATGTAACGAATGGCCGTACCGTTCTGATCAACAAGAACGTGAAGCTCCGTCCTCGCCAGACTATGATACTCGAATTCTAGAAAAAACTCAAGAAAGTGCCTAACGGTGTATTTTTACACTGATAGGCACTTTTTTCTTGTATTTATTCTTTTGTTTCAAATATTCTTCGTACTTTTGCAAGCAGAGAGTTAAAAACTTAATAAAATGATAGAAGAACTAGGAAAATGGATGTTAGATATATCTAAGTATATAATAACAGCATATGTTTTAGTTAGGATGTTTGGCAAAGAGGATGATTCTGTTTGGACATTGGTGTCGGCTATCTTGTTAGCAGCACTCTTGTTTGGAATGGGGTTATATTTTGTCAAACGAGGAAAAGAGAATTTAAAAAAGAAAGGAAAATAATTATGGATTACGGATTATTAGGAATGTATATATTTCTGGCTTTGATTGCTGTTGGTTCTTTCATTTACGTTAAGATAGAAGACAGAAAAGAGCAAAAGAATAGTTAATGACTAGATACATTCTTTCCCTGATAGCAGCATTATTCATAACCTTGAGCAGTTTTGCGCAAGGCAGCCTTCCTAGTCGCTTTAATGTAGGCTATCTCAATATGGCGGCAGGAATGCCTAATAATTTTGCGGATGATATTTTCCAGGATTCATACGGTTTCGTCTGGATCAGTACGCATGGAGGTGGACTGGTACGTTATGATGGATTCAATTATATGAACTTCAATCTGGGCTCATCCGGTATCAGTCTGCGAAGCAATAGCTGTCGCAATGTCTATGAAGATCATTTCAAGCGCCTTTGGATAGCTTTCGAGGAAGGTCCGCAGGTGCTCGACCTCAAAACTATGCAGCCCGTCATTCCACCTTGTGAGAATGAAAAAGTAGAAGCTCAGCTCAACAAGGCACTCAAAAATCTTTGTACCCGAATGTATTGTGATGCAAAGGGCAATGTATGGATGGTATCCATCAATCTTCTAACCCGATTCTCCTTCAATGAGAAGGGCGAGGTGAATAGTGTCTTATTTATTGATTATCCATTCAATGCTCCTGACCTCGGCCTTTGCGATGTGTATCGCAATGGCACGGTTGTGCTGTGCAACAATGGAGTCGTAAATGAGTTCTCTGTCAAGAACAATCAGCTCGTGGCTAAGAACATCTCTTCTCAGTTCCCGAATCTTGATTTCAGATATGCAGGAGCCGTCATCTCTTATCATGGAAAAATCTGGCTGGGTACTAACCGTGGTTTGTTTAACAGCGCCAAGCAGGAATTCCACTGTTCTGCAACCGATCATTCGCTCCAGCATGAGGTGGTAACGAGTCTTGCCATCACAGAGGATGATAAGCTCCTGGTGGGTACCCTCTGTGGTGTGGATATTATAGATGACAAGACAGGTACGATTGGGCATTGGAATGCCTGCAGCAGTGTGAGTCCGTTGAGTAGCAACTTTGTGAACAGCTTGTTGGCTAAGGATGGACAGATCTGGGTAGGTACCGAAACAGGTGGTATCACCAAGTTGGCACCACGCCAGTTGCAGTTGGAATTTTTCAAGCACGATGCAGCGAATCCTGCCAGTCTTTCTCCGAATGCAGTGAATTCGATGTATGCAGCCCCGGATGGCACCCTGTGGGTAGGAACCGTAGAGGGCGGACTCAATGCTCTGGCTCCTGGCAGCAGGAACTTTACCCATTATACGACGGCAAATTCCGGTTTGCCCCACAACAGTGTTTCCACGCTTGCTGCCGATAACCGGGGAAATCTGTGGATAGGCACCTGGGGTGCGGGCATTGCTGTGATGAATCTCCAGCAGCCGGGCAGGATCATTCCTCTTGTGGTAGATGCCAAGCATCAGCCTTTCCTGAATTTTGCAGGAGCACTGGTGTATGATCCTATCAATGATGGTATGTGGCTGGGAACCAATGATGGTCTCTTCTTCTACGATTTGAAGCGTCAGCAGTTGATAGAGCCTTTCAAGGGCTGTCTGAATGTGCGTGGCTGCATCGGAAACCTGATTACACCAGATGGAAAGCTCCTGATGGGATGTGTGCAGGGTATGGTGGAGATCAATCTGAAGTCCCGTTCTCGTGGAAAGGGCGAGTTTGCCGTCGAATATCATCCGTATAAGTTGGATGCCCCAGAGAGTGGCGTGATAGACAAGATTCTCTCTTTCTGTCTGGCGAAGGATGGCAAGATCTGGCTGGGCAGCAATGGCTACGGCTTGTATTGCTATAATTATAATAAGGAGGGAAAGACATACGTGAAGTCCTTCACCACGAATAATGGATTAGCCAACAATACCGTGAAGGGTATTGTAGAGGATAACCAGGGTATGTTATGGATAGCCACGGATAATGGACTCTCCATCTTCAATCCGAAGACCGAGACCTTCAGCAGTTATTCCCGTGAGGACGGACTGCTCAGTTCGCAGTTCTATTTCAATGGTGCCATCCGTGATGCCAAGGGTAAGATTTACCTGGGTACCGATGAGGGATTGATGGCGGTTACGGGTGTGAACCATGCGGTTCATAACTTAGCCAGACTGCGTTTTACCGAACTTCTGGTAGATAACCAGCCGGTGTTTGCCGGCAGTGATTATCTGGACGATGATATATCCATTGCCAAAAGGTTGTGCATCCATGAGAGCGACAAGTCGTTTACGATCTTCTTTTCTGCCTTGAACTATGGCAGCGAGAGTCAGGGTGTATATCTCTATCGCATGAAGGGATATGAGAATGATTGGGTTCAGCTGAAACCGGGACAGCACAGTGTACGCTATTCCACCTTGCCAGCGGGCAGCTATCAGTTTGAAGTGAAGTATATTCCTTCCTTCGATTCCGATAAGGAGCAGGTTATTTCAGTAGATATTAAGGTGACTCCTTATTTCTGGAAGAGCTGGTGGTTTGTCTCCTTGATGGTGATAGCCTTCATCGCCTTCCTGCTCTACTTCTATACCAGCAGACTGGAGAAGATGCGCGAACGCGAGGTGGAGGAACTCTATCGTCCGATAGAGGCTGCTCTGAAGGATAGTGATGAACCGGGCAAGTTGCAGAGTCGCATCCAGATGATTCTGGAGAACCAGAAGCGCTATCAGGATAGTCAGAAGAAGTCGATAGAGGCTGACAGGAAACAGGTAGCCGAAAAGGAGCGTCCGTTTATGGATATCGTGATGGAGGTGATGGAGAAGAACTACGATAACTCGGAGTTCGGTGTACAGGAGTTGGCTGATGAAATGCGGATGAACCGCAGTGTGCTCAGTAAGATGCTGAATGCTGAGGCTGGTCAGCCTACCGCCCAGTTTATCCGCAACTATCGTCTCGACATTGCGAAGAAGATGATTACAGAAAATGTGGCAAACCGCAACATCACGGAGATAGCCTACCGTGTGGGCTTCAATGATCCGAAGTATTTTACCCGTTGCTTTACCAAGCAGTATGGTGTGTCACCTTCTTCCTATAAGGATTCGCTCGACGAGTAGGTGTGTTTGGAAGTGTATAATTGTTAAGAAACCAAAATACAAAACAAGGAGTCACTTGATTTAAGTCAAGCGACTCCTTGTTTTGTATGTGCGGGTGCACAACTAGTGGATAAGTGCGTAATAAACGGAAAAATCTACTGTTTATGCGGTTTGTCCACCTATTATTTACGTTTGTCCACCCTATATATGCTTATTAATTGTACTTTTGCCACTGAAAAATGAATTTAGAATTTTTAAATAACCTATAGATTAGTAAACAAACAACCTAAAAGCATTAAGTTATGAAGATTAGAAAAACTTTGCTTTCATTTGCTTGTGCTATCATGGTGGCATTAAGTTTCACTGCTTGTGGTGATGACTGGGGCCGACAGGACGATCCTGCCGGCGGACAGATTTACCCATCTAAGACAACAGTGGCAGCTTATGACTTTGAGTATTCAGAAGAGAAACCTGAGTATTCAGACATGATTAGTCACGACGAGTCATGTGAGGTGATCCAGGATGAGAACCTCGCAAGTAATGTATTACACATGAATGGTAAGGGTGGTGCCAAGATTGCCAATCCTTTCAATAGTGTGAAGTTACAGAATGGTGCTGCCATCACTTTCGCAGTAAAGATTGATGCAGCCGTAGCTGAGGACGGAACAGTCGCTGATGTTGACTTGACCCGACCTCTAATCTCATTTGGTTCAGATGAGAAGGATGCTGCTGGTAATGATATCAGTGCTCACTTCTATATCACTGCCAATGGTCAGGTGGTTTACAACAAGCCTACCCAGTTGCAGAGTTTGAACCTGAATGAGAATGATCCTGCTTCTGTGAAGACAGGTATTCTCTCTCCTAATGAGTGGCATTTCGTAGCCCTTCAGCTTTCTACTGAAGGTTACCAGCTCTACGTTGATGGTAAGAAGAGCCTTTCCGGTTATCAGACATCATCAAGTGCTACTTCTTTCAAGTACAAGACATTGGTTGATTCCATCAACTCTTTACCTTATTTATATATAGGTGGAGACAGTAAGTTGACAGCCGAAGAGACTAATGCCATTTCCATTGATGATGTTACCTTGATCCGTAACATGATGGAAGAGAAGGATTGGAACAAGACCATTGGTGGTAATGGTGGTGGTGATGAAGCTTTCAAGAATGTAGAGTTTGTGAAAGAGGATGGTACTCCTACTACCGAAATCGGTACTTCTGATTGCTCTGCTGCTTGGTGGACCAGCTTCTCTGACTACTATCGTATTCCTGCAAATGGTTCTATCCACTTGAAGTTTACCAACCATACATCAGGTGCTGGCAACTGGAACAACTGGAACCTCTGTTTGAGTACAGATGATGTACGTAATGGTGGCAATTACTTAGAGTACTTCGTTATCCGTAGCGATGCATATGGTTGGGGTAGTTCCTATGCCTCTGGAAAGTGGGATAATGAAGGTTATCCTGCCAATGATGATGAATGGGCTGTGTTCCGTCAGGATATGGAGGGTGCCAAGGTAGATATGACCATTTCCCGTTCTGGTACAGATATCAAGGTAGTAGCAGTGGCAACCTGTATAAATGGCAAGGTTTACACCGAAAGATTCACTGCTTCTTGCAATGATGCCAATGAGGTTCTCCGTGCCTTCCTGATTGTTGATGGTTCTTATCTTGTCATGGATACCAACGAGTGTCAGGCACAGACTGCTGTAGAAGTTACAGCCAGCGAAATCGGAACTTCTGATTGCTCAGCCGCTTGGTGGACACAATTCTCTGATTACTTCCAGATTCCTTCCGGTGCTTCATTGCACCTTGGTTTCACAAACCATACATCAGGTGGTGGTAACTGGAACAACTGGAACCTCTGTGTCAGCACCGATGATGAGCGTGCTGGTGGTAATTATTCAGAGTATTTTGTTATCCGTAGCGATGCATATGGCTGGGGTGGTTCTTATGCCTCTGGAAAGTGGGATAATGAAGGTTATCCAGCCAATGATGATGAGTGGGCAGATTTCCGTAAGAATATGGAAGGTGCCAAGGTAGATATGACCATTTCCCGCTCTGGTACAGACATCAAGGTGGTAGCTGTAGAGACCTGTACTAACGGCAAGGTTTACATCGAGAGATTTACTGCTCCTTGTAGTGATGCCAATGAGATGCTCCGTGCCTTCCTGATCGTTGATGGTTCTTATCTCGTGATGGATCCTGCAGCTTGCTATATTGGAAAGCCTTTGTATTAAACGGAGGCTGAACTTCAACAATAACATTAATAGAATAAACAATGAACAATAACATATTGCATAAGTTATTCTTGACCCTGACACTGGTGCTCCTTACTTTAGGAGCATCAGCACAGGTTACCGTATCTGGTAATGTGTCAGATGAATCGGGTGAGCCTATCATCGGTGCTACTGTTATGGAAGCATTGACAACCAATGGTGTTGTTACTGATTTCGACGGTAACTTCAAGATTCAGGTGAAGAACGAGAACGCTACTTTGAAGATTTCCTATATCGGTATGATTGCTCAGAACATCCGTGTAGGCAATCAGCGCAACATCAAGGTGGTTCTCAAGGACGAAAGTCAGAAAATCAATGAGGTCGTAGTCGTTGGTTACGGTCATCAGAAGAAGGAGAGTGTCGTAGGTGCTATCTCTCAGGTTAGTGCCGATGACCTTTTGAATACTCCTACTGCCAACGTTACCCAGGCTATTGCCGGTAAGATTCCTGGTGTCGTAACGACTCAGGTTTCTGGTGCTCCTGGTGCCGATGATGCTACCATCAACATCCGTGGTCGTGCAACCTTCGCTGGCGATGGTGCTCCATTGGTAATGGTAGATGGTGTAGAGCGTGCTTTCTCTCAGGTAGCTCCTGATGATATCGAGAGTATCTCTGTATTGAAGGATGCTTCTGCTACAGCCGTTTACGGTGTGCGTGGTGCGAATGGTGTCATCCTCGTTACTACCAAGCGTGGTAAGGATATGAAGCCAGAGGTTAGCTTGACCAGCAACTTCATGTGGGGTACTCCAACCCGTAAGCCTCACTATCTGAATTCTTACGACTCTGTTACCCTCCTCGAGGAGGCTCTGAAGAACGATGGTCTTCCATCACAGTACTCTGCTTCTGACATCGAGATGTACCGCAAAAGCTGCGCCGGCGAGTTGACTGGTGCTGATGCGCTTCTCTATCCTAATGTAGATTGGTATGATGAGGTGCTCAACAACTGGGCTCCATCTCAGCGCTATAATGTAAGTGTACGTGGTGGTACGAAGCGTATGCGCTACTATGTATCTGGTGAAATGTATAACCAGGGTTCTTTGATCAAGAACCTCAGCCAGGATGCCTACGGCAACTCTTCAAGCCCAGGCTACAACCGTTACGCTTTCCGTGCTAACATGGACTTTTTCCTCTCTAAGGATTTGACATTCAGCGTAAACTTCGGTACCCGTTTCGAGAATCGTCATGGTTCAAATACTAGCGAGAAAGCTGACAACTATGATATCTTTGCACGTATCAACCATACTCCAGGTTGGATTTTCCCAGTATCTTACGAGGTACAGAATGGTGAGACAACCAAGACTCTCTATGGTGGTACTGCCGTATACCAGGACAATGTGGTAGCTGCTCTTTCAAAGGGTGGATACTATCGTGGAACCAATACCATCAATGAGACCAACTTCATCGCAGACTACAAGATGGACTGGTTGACTCCTGGTCTTTCTGCCCGGGGTATGGTTTCATTCGACTACGATTCTTATTATAAGAAGACATTTGGTGCAGCATTCGCAACTTATGAGTTGAACGACCGCAATAACTTTACCAGTGCTGATGCTTATACCAAGTATAATGTAGATGGCGACCTGGCTTACTCTAAGGCTTCTTCTACTACATACAAACTCTATATGGAGGGTCAGATCAACTACGCACGTAAGTTTGGTAAGAACGATGTAACCGGTATGGTACTTTACAATCAGAACGACTATCGTTACAATTCAGATCTGGCTAAGCGCTATCAGGGTATCGTTGGTCGTGTAACATACGGTTATGACGACAAGTATCTTGCAGAGGTTAACGTTGGTTACAACGGTTCTGAGAACTTCCTCAAGGGTAAGCGTTTCGGTTTCTTCCCAGCATTCTCACTCGGTTGGCGTGTAACTCAGGAAGAGTTTATGAAGCCTACAGAGAACTGGTTGAACAACTTGAAGATCCGTGCTTCTTACGGTGAGGTTGGTAACGATGTATATACTGTAGGTGGTGTGGCTCAGCGCTTCCTCTATGAGGAGAAGTGGAACCAGATTTCCAACGACTACTACTTCGGTAACAAGGGACAGACTGGTATCTTCGAGAGCCAGTATCCTAACTACGGTGTAACTTGGGAACGTGCGAAGAAGTTCAATGCAGGTATCGAGTTCGGTTTGTTCAACGGAATGTTGACCGGTAACTTCGACTACTTCGTAGAGAATCGTAACGACATCCTGACAGAGTACCTGAGCCGTCCACAGTGGGTAGGTGTAACCATGGCAGCCGGAAACCTCGGTAAGACCCAGAACAAGGGTTACGAATTGGAGCTCCATCACTTCAACCACATCGGCAAGGACTTCACCTATAATATCGGTGCAACCTTCTCTCATGCAGCCAATAAGATCAAGGATATGAACGAGCCAGCTTTCAAGACAGCTTATCGCAAGCGTGAGGGTCACCCTATCAACCAGTACTTCGGTTTGGTTTGCGAGGGCTTCGTAACTCAAGCAGACTTGGATGATCCTAACTTCCCAGTTTCAACATACGGAAATGTGAAGGTTGGTGATTTGAAATATAAGGATATCAATAAGGACGGCTTCATCGATGACCGTGATGAGACCTTCATCGGTTACAGCGATATTCCAGAGAATACTTACGCTTTGACATTGGGTGCCAACTACAAGGGAATCGGTTTTGAGGTTATGTTCCAGGGTGTTGATCACGTATCCCGTTATTATGACAGCGATGCGATGTTCGCCTTCCAGAACAATGGTAAGGTAAAGGATATCCACCTCAACCGTTGGAATCCAGCCAAGAGCGAGTCTGAGAATCTGGCTACTGCTACCTATCCATTGCTCCATTACGGTAGCAACGGTGACCACAACCAGCGCCAGAGCTCATTCTTCCTGAAGAACGGTTCATTCGTCCGTCTTAAGAACATCGAATTGAGCTACACCTTCCCTAAGGAGTTGATCAAGCATGTAGGTATGAGCAATGCCCGCTTCTACATCAATGCCAACAACCTCTTTACATGGGATCATCTCGATGACTTGGTTGACCCAGAGAGCAACGGTTCCAACCGTTATCCACTCTTGAAGACCGTCAACGTAGGTTTCAATGTTGTATTCTAATTCAAGAACATTCAAAACGATTCTAAAATGAAGAAATATAGTATATTTGCTTTGGCACTCGCAATGGGAGCAATGACGCTCACCTCCTGCGAGGATGCCTTCGGCAATTTCCTCGACAAGCAGCCAAGCAATGAGTTGACAAAAGCTGAGGTGTTGGGTAGCTTCACTCTCTTGGAGCAGAACCACAACGATACTTACAACTTCCTGCTTCATGGTGCCAACCGTATTAACAATTCCTGGTTGGATGCTGCTACCGATCTGGCTGAGTCAAGTATCGGAACTTCCGGTACCCGTACCAGCTTCAATATTGGTAATTATTATGGTAGTGGTGGTGCCGCTGAGTTGACCAGTGTATGGGAGAGCCGCTATCGTGGCATCCGCAAGTGTAACATCACCATCAATACTCTGAAAGCAGAGAATGCCGATAAGCTTCGTCCTGCTGACCTTTCTGTTGAACTCTTCCAGACCCGCAAGACCAACTTCATAGCTGAGGCTCGTTTCCTCCGTGCCTATTTCTATTGGGAGTTGTTCCTCCGCTATGGTCCGGTGCCAATGGTTACCACTGAGCTTGATCCTAACGGCGACCTGATGACCGGTTACACCGAGCGTCCTGACCTGAAGACATTCATGGATTTCCTCTTCAAGGAGGTGAAGGAGTGTGAGGCAGGTCTGAAGACTTACGCTGAAACATCTGATGAGACTTATGCCGGAGAGGTGAACCAGCCTACAGCCCGTGCCCTCTATGTTCGCATGATGCTCTATATGGCAAGTCCGCGTTTCTCAGCCCAAAGCGGTATCACCTGGCAGCAGGCTGCTGATGCAGCTAAGGACTTCCTTGCTGACTATGGTGACAACTATAGATTGGAGACCCGTACCAATGGTGGTGTGGCAGCCTACAACAACGCATGGTTGCTCAACTCTTATGCCGACAAGAATCCGGAGGTTATCTTCTTCCGCAACGATGTAGCCATCGGTTGGAGTGGTATCTCTACAGATACTCCTGTTGGTGAAGGTGGTCAGGGTGGTCTTTGCCCAAGCCAGAACCTCGTAGATATGTATGATATGGAAGACGGTTCTGCCCCATTTACCCAGTATGATGCGACCGGTGCTCCTGTTTATATCAACGGAAAACCTTCTGTGAATGCAGAGAGTGGCTATACCGACCAGAACATGTGGAAGAACCGTGACCCACGTCTTGCAGCTTCTGTTCTCTATCAGGGTTCAGAGTGGAACGGTCGTGCCATCAACGTCATCTATGGTCAGAGCGATAATCCTATCGGCAACCAGAACGTAACTCCAACAGGTTACTATGTACGCAAGTACATTCCTGAGACCATCCTGAGCAGCAATCACAGCGGTACTGCCAAGCGTCTTTGGAGAATCTTCACCTATAGCGAAATCCTCCTGAGCTATGCTGAGGCTTTGAACGAGGCAGACTATGCCGGCAACAAGTCACTGGTTTGTAACCTGCTCGACCAGATCCGTCATCGTGGCGGTATCATCGGTAATGTAGCAAATCGTGCAGACCTGAATTCCCAGACCGCCATGCGTAACTTCATCCACAAGGAGCGCACCATCGAACTCGCTTTTGAGGAGCACCGCTGGTGGGATGTACGTCGCTGGAATGTGGCTGGCGAAGCACTCGGCCGTGATATCTACGGTATCGATGTAGCTGCCGACGGCACCATTACCCGTAAGGTAGCCCAGCAGCGCAAGTGGCAAGACAAGTTCTACCTCTATCCAATCCCAGAGGCTGAGGTTTGGAAGATTGGTCAGGACTTCCAGAACGAAGGTTGGAAAGAATAACTCTTTTAACGATAGAATGATATGAATAATATTCAGAACATATATAATAAGGTATCATCATCAAGCAAGGTCTTGATGTTGAGTGCACTTCTCTGTGCTTCAAGCCCTGTCTTGGCTCAGGAGCAGGTGCTCAAAGGCCGAATCGTCAACAGCCAGGGTGACCCAATCCCTGGAGCTGTTGTCAACGTGGCAGAGGAAAGCCGTATCGCCTTGACCGACAAGGACGGCTACTTTACCTTGAAGAAGGTAAATCCTAGCGACGAAATCTGTGTAGCCAGTCTGGGTTACAAGAATGCCCAGGAGAAGGTAACTACATTTGATGGCACCTACGTCATCAAGATGGAGGATGCCGTTGATGAGTATGAGCACATGGCACCAGTTCCTTTCGCAGAGCAGAAAAAGAAGATCTTGACTGATTCCCGTTCGGTTGTTTCAGGCGAGGAATTGCAGAAGCATCCTGTTACCATTCTTCAGAATGCCTTTACCTCAACACTGAATGGTGTGCAGACTTATGAGTGGTCTTCTGAGCCAGGATGGTCGGAGAGTTTCCTCTTTATCCGTGGTATCCGCACCACCAACCAGAGTGCCCGCTCTCCACTGATCATCGTGGATAACGTAGAGCGTGACCTCTCCTTCCTCGATGCTTATCCTATCGAGAGCATCACCGTACTGAAGGATGCTGCAGCTTCTGCCATCTATGGTATGCGTGGTGCCAATGGTGTGATTATGGTAACCACCAAGCGTGGTACAGCCGGAAAAACCAAGATTGACTTTACACAGGAGGTTGGTTTCCAGACTCTCGCCAACAAGATGGAAGTTCAGAACTCTTACAACATGGCGATGACCCGCAATCAGGTACGATATCTGAGCGGAATGGATCCTATGTACACCCAGGAGCAGCTCGACAACTATAAGTTCGTATGCGATGGTGGCCAGTTCGCCGATGATGATATCCGCAAGTACCAGTACTTCAATACATCTTGGGCAGACCAGCTCTATCGTTCTTCTGCTCCTCAGTACCGCACCAACCTGCAGTTGAGTGGTGGTAACCAGCGTGCCCGCTACTATGTAAGCTTCTCTTACTTGCGTCAGGAGGGTATGTGGAATACCGAGGGTACAGAGATGAACGATGGCTACAGCACCCAGCACGTACTGAACCGCTGGAACCTCCGTTCCAACATCGATATCGATGTTTCCAAGTATCTGAATGTATCTGTGGATCTGGGTGGACGTATTGACAACATCTCTCAGCCTACTGAGGGTGTGTTCAACCTCGTAACCTTCGGTGTCATCGAGGCAAACCCTATGGCTCCTACCCATAACCCTGATGGCAGTATCTACTCTTCATCTACCGCCAACAACCCGGTACGTTACCTGGGTGGTTCCGGTCTGGAGAAGAACCGTCGCCGTAACTTGTATTCTACCATCAATGCCAAGTATGATCTGAGTCCTGTACTGAAGGGTCTGGGCTTGTTCGGTACCATCAGTTTTGATGCTTACGAGACTTTCGAGTCAACCCAGACAGCCAATATGGACTCCTGGAATTATGACTACGATAACTTGAAGGTTACTGATGTCAGTCAGTTTACTTATACCAAGTACACCACCAAGGCAGCTTTGAGTAATCCTTCAGCCAATCAGCGTGAGTATTACTACAATCTGAATATGTATGGTGGCGTAAGCTACAAGAACAGCTTCGGCAAGCACAATGTTGATGCTCGTGCCTTTGCCCGTTACTATCGCAATGAGATTACTGGTAGCGAGTCTGCCAACCGTTATCTGGCTTACAATTTCGCAGGAACCTACGATTATGCCAACAAATATATCGCTTCCGTGAATTTCTCACGTATGGGTTGCGACAACTTCTCACCAGACAATCGCTGGGGAACCTTCTGGGGTGCATCTGCCGGATGGGTACTCTCTGAGGAGTCTTGGATGAAGAAGCTTGGATTCGTAGATTTCCTGAAGCTCCGTGCTTCTTATGGTGAGGCTGGTCAGTCTAGCACTGGTTCAGGCCGTTATCCATATCAGAGTATCTATGGTACAGCTACTGGTTATGGTTTCGGTTACAACGCTACCAACATCCCTGGTTATGCAGAGAGCAAGGCGGGTAACCTGAACAACAAGTGGGAAATCTCCAAGATGGTGAACGTAGGTCTCGACTGGAGTCTCTGGAACAAGAAGCTCTATGGTAACTTCGATATCTTCAAGGAGTGGCGTTCTAACATCCTCGTTTCCCGTTCTACTATTCCTGAGACTGTTCTCGGTGTGCCTGTGGCACAGGATTCATACGGTAAGGTAGAGAGCCGTGGTTTCGAGCTTGTTCTCGGTCATCGCGGTAACATTGGCAAGGACTTCAAGTATTTCGTAGAGGGTCAGCTTACTTTCAATACCAACAAGATTACCGACATCGATGAAACTGCACCGGATGTAGAGTGGCAGCGCAAGGCAGGTCATAGAATCTATGATAATACTTCGGTAGCCGAACTCTATGAGCAGGCTCAGACAGGTACCAACCGTGTGGGTGGATGGAACATCTATAAGTTCGACCAGTGGGCTTCTGATCCTAACCTGATTGCAACATCAGCAGAGGATGCCAAGGCTCATCCAGAGAAGTATCCATACAACAGCTTCTCTAATGGATCACAGCAGTTGGGTACTGCAGTCTTCAAGGATATCAATGGTGACCGTGTGATCGACTCAAAGGATATGGTTCCAGATTCATACACCATCATTCCTGAGATGATTCCTACCTTCAACCTCGGTTTCGAGTACAAGGGCTTTGATGCCCGCATGATCATGAATGCTTATCTGCGTCGCTCTGTATTCCTTTCACCAGCTATCAGCTACAGTGGATGGAGTAACATGGGTACTCACGAGGTTACCAAGGCTTGGGGTTACTTCACAGATGATCCATCTGATCCTCGCAACGTAAATGCTACTTATCCACGTCCTGTATATAATGGATTTGATGCCGTAGATTCCGACCGTGCCACAGGTTCTTATCAGAACGATATCTGGGTACGCAATGGTAATTTCTGGTCTATCCGAAATATCGAGGTGGGATACTCTCTGCCATCTAAGTTGATTTCTAAGTTGTGGATGACTAAGTGCCGTGTTTATTTCAGCGCTTACAACATTGCCACCTTCAGCAGTCTGCCAGATGATGTAGATCCAGAGAAACCATTGAGCTACTGCTGGTGGTATCCAAAGACAAAGTCATTTACATTTGGTATTAACATTGGTTTCTAATCTGTTTTATCAAAAAGAATTATGAAAAAGCTTTTATTAGTAAATATATCGTTGGCGATGTTGGCTGTAGGAGGTATGACCTCCTGCAGCGACATCCTCGACAAGGAAGTTGACTTGACTTATACCGAGGACAACATCTATGGTAATTATGACCGTACCCGTGGTGTCTTGGCAAATGCCTATACCTATCTGCCTGATGCCTTCAACGGTTATACCGATGGCCAGTTCCGAGCAGCTTCACGCGACTGTATGACCGATAATGCCCTCTCTTACTGGAATGTGCATTATTATCACAGTGTATTGAATGATTCATACGATGCCAAGAACCACTGGTTCGCTACTAATTACTGGACCAACGACCTGAAGGGTATCCGTGTCTGTAACGACTTCCTGTCAAAGGTTCGTGAGGATGTGATCGGCAATGCCCAGAAGAGCGGTGACGACAACAAACTCTGCGATCGTTACAAGGCAGAGGCGCGTTTCATTCGTGCCATCCTTCATTTCGATATGATTGGCTATTTCGGTGCAGTGCCTATCGAGGATCATGTGTTGGATAATGCAGAGGCTGCTTCTATTGCCCGTACTCCAGCTCCTGAAGCATTGAAATGGGTTGCTGATGAATGCGATGCCATCATCAAGAGTGGCGCACTCCCATTCCGTTACAGCAATGAAAATGAGAACTGGGGACGTATCAATGGTGCGGCTGTCTATGCCTTGAAGTCCAGAGCCTTGCTCTATCGTGCTTCTGCACTGAACAATCCTACAAATGATGTTACCTGGTGGCAGGAAGCTGCTGATGCAGCTCTCGCTTTCATCAATGCCAATAAGAGTTCTGCCAACCCTTACCGTCTCTACACAACAGACGATAACAATCCTAACAAGAACTATTATGAGTGCTTCACCAGTACCCCTCACCTGAATCCTGAGTACATCCTCAGCCGTAGTGAGTGGAATACCCGTGAGATTGAGATGTTCAATACTCCTTGCGGTTTCTCTGGTAACGTGAATTCTACCGGTCGTGTAAACCCTACACAGAACCTGGTTGATTCTTACGAGACCATCAATGGTCTTCCTATCGATCAGGATCCTTCTTACAACGACCAGGATCCATACAAGAACCGTGACCCACGTCTGGAGCAGACCATCTTCCACCAGGGAAGTATCTGGGGAGACAAGAGCCAGGACGAGGAGCGTGCAGTGGATGTATCTGTAGGTGGCAAAGACTACCAGGATCTTCATGGTGGTACCACTACCGGCTACTACTCTAAGAAGTTCGTTCACAATATGAGCTTCAAGAACCCAACCACATACGTTACCGCTTGTCCTATCTTCCGCTATGCGGAGATTCTGCTCAATGCTGCCGAGGCATTGAACGAGGCAAAGGGTCCTGATGCTGCCTACGACTATGTAAACCAGGTTCGTGCCCGTGTGGGTATGCCTGCTTACAAGGGTATGACCAAGGAGCAGCTTCGTGAGCGTATCCGCAATGAGCGCCGCATCGAGTTGGCTTTCGAGGACCATCGTTTCTTCGATGAGCGCCGCTGGAAGCTCTTCGACGGTAAGACATCAGCTTCTGAGAAGAATGAGCCTCGCTACAAGCAGGTGTATAATATCTATAGTGTAGTTGTAACTCCAGACGAGAGTCAGGTATATACTTATCGCAACGATAATACCCATCCTACCCGTGCGTTCTCTACTCCTAAGAATTATTACTTCCCAGTGCCTGACGATACTTACAAGAAGAACCCTAACCTGGGTCAGAATGCGGGCTGGGAACTCTCTGATGCTCCTAAGAAGGACGAGACTACCGAAGGGGGTGAGACAGAAGGAGGAACAACAACAGACAAGTAATCTTTGTCAATAGAAACGATAATAACTTTTAGAGGACAGGTCTATGGCGAAAAACACCATAGGCCTTCCTTGCTTTTTATTTCAACAGTAAAACATAAATTTAAGGAGGCTGTATATGAAGAAGATTCTACTTTCTATCATAGGAATGATGGCGATGACCGGAGCCATGGCGCAGGGGCGTATCAGCGTGCACGACCCTTCTATCGTTATGGATGTAACGGGTTCCACCACCAATCCTAAATATTATATCTACGGTTCGCATCTGGGCAGAGCCAAGACCTATGCTTCTGGAAACTACCAGATATGGAACACCTTCAAAACGGGTGAAGAGAATACCGGAACCAGCAACAGTCTTTTTGCTGACGTGAATGGAAAATCCATAAATTTCAAGGATGCCTACAGCACTCACGTCATCAAGAAGGTGAAGAATAGCAAGGGCGAGGAGGTGACTTTCGACAACTTCGATGCCCACGGCTGGCAGTTTCAGGGCAATACGGTGCAGGGTATGCAGTGGGCTCCTGATGTCATCTACAACAAGACCATGAAGAAGTGGTGTATGTATATGAGTCTGAATGGTGACCCCTGGTGCTCTTCCATTGTCTGCTTCACATCCGATGACCTGGAAGGACCTTGGGTCTATCAGGGACCTGTGGTATTCTCGGGCTTCCAGGGCACATTCGCTCATAATGCCTATGCTGCAGCTGATGACTGGAAGCATACCGACCTGGCTGTAGCTACAGGCGAAACTTCTCTGCCTGCCCGCTATCAGACGGGTGACAGCTGGGGCTCTTTCTGGCCTAACTGTATCGACCCATGTGTATTCTATGATGATGATGACAATCTCTGGATGAGCTATGGCTCGTGGTCGGGTGGTATTTTTATGATCAGACTCGACAAGACCAATGGTCTTCGTGACTACACCTATACTTTCCCTTATCAGATAAGCGGTAAGACCGTTACTCCTGGGGCTGCAGATGCCAACTGTACCAGCGATCCTTATTTCGGCAAGAAGATTGCCGGCGGATATTATGTTTCGGGCGAGGCTAGCTATATTCAGAAGGTGGGCAAGTACTACTATCTCTTCATGAGCTATGGCGGCTTGACGGCTGCCGGTGGATATCAGATTCGTGTTTTCCGTTCAGAGAAACCAGACGGACCTTATAAGGACTGTCTCACTTCTACGGGTATTGATGCCGTTTACGGTAAGTATATCCTTAACTTCGGTGGTGATGCCAAGCGCGATGAGGGTGTGAAACTCTTCGGCAACTATCAGTGGGATTCGATGCCTACGGCTGAAGTGGCTCAGGGGCATAACTCTGCCATCATCGACCACAAGGGTCGTGCGCTCATCGTCTATCATACCCGCTTCAACACCCGGGGTGAGGCGCATGAGGTGCGAGTGCATCAGCTCTTTGTGAATCAGGATGGTTGGCTGGTAGCTGCACCTTACGAGTTCAGCGGCGAGACCTATACCCATGAGGATATAGCCACCAGGCAGCTTTACCAGGGTAGCGAGGTAGTGGGAGATTACCAGCTAATGGCTCATCCTTATCGCCAGAATACGGCGGCAAAGGCTTACGAGAAGCCTGTTACCATCCATCTTCTGGCTGACGGCTCCGTTACGGGCGAATATACTGGAAAATGGGAGTTGGTGAGCGGTACCAGTTTCATCAATCTTACCTTGAAGGGTACTGCTACAGCTCATTCTGAAGTAGTATTCAAGGGTGTGCTTACCGAGCAGACCGTCGATTATACCAATGTCAAGGCACTCTGCTTTACAGCCCTCAGTTCTTCTGATGGTCTGGCAACATCGGGTGGTGCCAGCTTGCAGACTCGCGGCTTGAGTATCTGGGGAACCAAGGTGAATGCTGAGGGTACTGGGATTTATAATCCGAAAGTTCCTGTCAGCATCCGCAAGCAGCAGGATGGCAAGTGGTATAATCAGGCTGGTCAGCTGGTGGATAAGAGTTATAAAGGTCTCGTGATTGTGAATGGCAAGAAATTCGTGAACAAATAATTTCCTAAGATTGAAGAAATGAAATTATCTAATATACTTTTGGGAGCAGCAATGATTGTTGCTGCTCCTATTATAAATGAGGTCAAGGCGCAGGCTCCTGCCACCCCTGAGATAGTCAACGTAGAGCCTCCGATGGTCCACGACCCTGTGATGGCTTACGAGAATGGTAAGTATTATCTCTATTGCACGGGGCATGGCATCACGCAGATGACTTCTACCGACCGCAGGCATTGGACCATCGCTCCTCAGGGCGTGCTCAGAAACAGCGAGATTCCGGCATGGACGCATGATAGTGTGCCGGGTTTTGATACGCATATCTGGGCTCCGGATGTTATCCAATTCAAGAACAAGTGGTATCTGGCTTATTCCTGTTCTACCTTTGGCAAGAACACATCTGCCATCGGTTTGCTCAGCAACACCTCCTTATCTAATAAGAATGGCTGGAAGGATGAGGGCTGCCTCGTTGCCTCTAAGGGTAATAGAGACAACTGGAATGCCATCGACCCTAATTTCATCGTTGATGCGAAGGGAAACCCTTGGCTTACCTGGGGCTCTTTCTGGGATGGCATCCAGCTGATCAAGCTGGATAAGAAGACGATGCATGTCAAGAAGGGTGCCAAGCCTCAGACCATTGCCCGCCGTCATACCGTGGGCGATGTTTCGGCAGAGCCGAATCCTACCTCTAAGTTTGCCGGCACCAATGCCATCGAGGCTCCTTTCATCATGAAGCATGGTGGCTATTACTATCTCTTCGTAAGTTGGGATTACTGCTGCCGTGGCATCAAGAGCAACTATCGTGTTGCTGTGGGCAGAAGCAAGAAGGTGGCTGGTCCTTATCTGGATAAGGAGGGTAGGGATATGCGAGAAGGCGGTGGCACCCTGCTGCTGGAAGGTGATAAGAAGGAATATGAGGCGATGGGCCATTGCTCTGCCTACTCTTTCCCTGATGGCGATTTCTTCTTCTGCCATGGTTACAGCGTGCCAAAGAATGGTGCCAGCATCCTGGTTCAGAAGAAAATCAACTGGACGGAAGATGGGTGGCTGACCTTGGAGTAGGTGTTCTTTTCTGAAAATAGGTTATCACTTGTGATATATCTGCAGAAGTGTTAAAATCAAGTTAAAATAGCGTTTATTTCGCTACGAACGGTAAAAATACGGTTTCGTAGCGAAATAAACGCTATTTTCTTTCGCTGTTTCCGAAATTAGTTGTATATTTGCAGCGAACCAATTGGGTATGATTATGTGTGAAATAATAGGTTGTCTGTACTTCCCTGAAATATGTAAAATAAGGCGTTCGGAACACCTTGAAATATGTAAAATAAGGCATTCTGATATCCCGAAACTTGTAAAATAAGGCGTTCTGTGTAGTTAAAAACATGTAAAATAAGGCATTCTTCATTATTTTTTCTTATCTTTGCATCCAGAAAAAGTAAGTGTTATTATGCTGGATAAGAGAAACTTAGAACAGATTCTTTCTGATCAGCAGGAAGAACTGGAGATGCGTAGAGGCGAAACTTTGTGTCATCGACCAGAAGAGGCGCAGATAGACTTGGACAGTACGCAGGCTCAGGTCGTGATAGGTGTGCGCCGTAGCGGCAAATCTACTCTA
>ERZ791628.103-NODE-103-length-41853-cov-19.0266_pt1 | contig 41853 bp, 29 predicted proteins | sample MGYA00510265_ERZ791628 | MGnify/ENA primary metagenome ERZ791628 (study PRJEB30046, sample SAMN00715184) | human gut metagenome | study: EMG produced TPA metagenomics assembly of the A metagenome-wide association study of gut microbiota in type 2... | reverse complement strand
CTACCTGCTGACCAGCGAGGTTGAAGCACTTGCCATCCTGAGCAACCTTCAGATTCTCTACCTTAGAAATACCGGTAGTTGCAGATAATATAATTTGCTTTTTTAAAGATTAAAAGTTTGACTATTTGAAATGCTTATTCTGCCGGCGTATAAACCATGGCTCTGCGGAATTTACCCTGAGATGCGGCATAATAGGATACAGAGCGAACCTGACCTTGTGCCACTTCCTGCTGAGGACGATAGTAATTGCCTTCAGTTCCCTCAGGAACCTCCAAGCCAGTTGGCATCGCCATGAATCTTGGATTAACTCCTGTTCGGTCAATGTCTGCAAGTGGCGTATGTAATAGTGAGAAGAATCTTCACAACCCATAACATTGGGTATAAACTAAAGTTACATGGCACCCTATAAACAAGGCCAAAATAGCTCAAAAATGTCCCTAATCCAAAAAATCAGTACGAATTTTCGGATTATAATCCAAAAAAACAGTATTATTTTTTGGATTAGCGAATATTTTCATTACCTTTGCAGAAGACTAGCTGCACTCGGCAATTTGAAAGCGAGCTTTCATTGCGCTCATTTGCATAATCTTTGCAAAAGATTTAAACATAAGAATAAAATGATAAGAAGGAAACTACAAGAAACGATAGAGGCCAGAATGTTTGGCGGTAAAGCTATTATTATAATAGGTGCCAGACAAGTAGGAAAAAGTACGCTTTTCAAAATGATACTTGAAAAACGTACGGAACCTATATTGCAATTAAACTGTGATGAGCCAGAAGTAAAAGAAATGCTATCCCAGGTGAATAGCCAAGAACTAAAATTGCTCATTGGCAAACACAAGATTGTCATGATAGACGAGGCACAAAGAGTAGAAAACATAGGGCTAACCCTAAAGTTGATTACCGACAACTTCCCTGAAGTACAATTACTGGTAACAGGCTCTTCCTCATTTGAATTACAAAACAAGCTCAATGAGCCACTGACCGGCAGAAAGTTTGAGTATCATCTCTTTCCATTGTCCACTGGTGAATTACTCGAATCTCAAGGCTTACTTACAGTAAAACAAACACTAGAGAATCGCCTCATCTATGGCTCATACCCAGATGTCATCAATCATACAAAAGATGCAAAAGACATCTTGTACAATCTGTCCAATAGTTATCTCTATAAGGACTTGCTCAACTTAGAGAGCATACGCCGACCTGCATTGCTTAGCAAGCTACTCACTGCTTTAGCACTGCAAGTTACTAGCGAAGTTTCATACAACGAGCTGGCACAGACAGTAGGTACGGACAGCAAAACCGTGGAAAAATATGTAGACTTGCTAGAAAAATGCTATATCATCTTCAAGCTAAATGGTTTTAGCAGAAACCTGCGCACAGAACTGAAACGAGCCAAGAAGTTTTACTTTTACGACAATGGTATCAGAAATGCCATATTGCAAAACTTTGCGCCTTTGGCCCTTCGACAAGATGTTGGTGCCTTGTGGGAGAACTTCGTTATCAGCGAAAGAATAAAAGCTAACCAGTATGAAGGAAGATATGTAAACAGCTATTTCTGGCGAACCATCCAACAGCAAGAGATAGACTACATCGAGGAAAGCGACGGACAGTTTACTCTCTTCGAAATGAAATGGAATCCAAAGAGAGCAAATACTCAGTTTCCGGCTTCCTTCCTAAACACATACGATGTGAAGGATAAAACGATCATCACTCCCGAGAATTGGCTAGAGCACCTATAAGAAACAAAAAAGTCCTTTCACCTTTCATCTATCTGAAATTCAAGAAGATAGATGAAAGATGAAAGGACATCTAAACAATAAAACTATTTTTATTTTATCACAAAACCTAACTACTTCATCACAATTTTTTTACCCTTGTGAATAAAGATTCCACTTGTAGGATGGCTGACACGTACGCCCTGAAGCGTATAGTAAGCATCATCCTGCTGGGAAGGCTGGGCTACTACCGATGGCAGAGTGATGCCAGTAGACTGGTAAGCATCATTGGCAAGATAATAGCTTGGTCCCTGCCAGTTGGCGCTCCAACCCTGGATATGATTCTTAGAGAAGTCACCGTTATCAATCAAGTTCTCCGTGATGCCATCCTTTACCAATACCAAGTCGTCGATGTCGAGATTACCCGTATATCCACCAAATACAAACTGGAAGGTATCCAATGGGAACTGGGCTGTAAACTTCCAAGTCAAGGTTTTCCACTCACCAGCCTCTACATGATAGGCTGCCAGATACTGCACATCAGCACTGCCTCCCCACTGATTCTTATTGGTGCTGGCATTCCAGATAGGCCAGAATCCCAGTTCAGCGCAATCTGCTGAAGTTCTCACCTTCATGGTCAGCGTATACTTGGCATCCTTCTCCAAAGCCTTAGGCAAGGTATAGACGGCCTGCTGATCCCAAAGGTTGGCACCGGCATGAGACTCATAGCGGATAAAGTAGTTGCGGTTCTCCACAGGGATAACACCTAGCTGCTCCAGCATCACGTCGGCATACCGCTTGCCAAACATGCGATAGCCTTCTGCTGTGAAATGGAGTCGGTCGCTCTGCAGAGGACAATCCTTGGAAGATACCACATGGGCTGTAGGAATCGTAGCAGCGATATTGTCGATAATGGCATTATGACCCCAGCAAGCAGCGTTCTGGTCTTTCTGTCCCAATTCCCCCACAAGCAACGGTACATCCTTGGCATCAAGTCCCAAATCGGCAAGCATATCGTTGTAGATTTTCTTTACCTTAGATGGCCAGGTAGGATCGCAGTTGTTGGTCTCACCCTGATGCAGGAGGATGCCCTTGATGACACCCTTCTTCTGCGCTATCTTAGCCAGTTCGATGAGGCGGCCGTATGGATTGCCACCATATTCCTTGGCATAGTTGCGCAACCAGTCGGCAGTATTGGCATCATTGAGATAAGCCTGATACTTGTCCTTGTCGAAGAGGTCGATGCTGGCACCTCCTACGGCTACGGTAATCGTGCCCACCTTCACTTCTTCAGGAAGATTATCCACCATCTTTCTGCCGAAATAATCCACTACCGACAATTTGGTACCAGGTCGAGCCTGAGGCGGGACGGCAGTATGCCAGAGTCCCATGGTCCAGCCAGCCTGCGCATTATCCAGGGTGTACATTGACATGAATCTCGGGTTCACCCCAGTCTTATCCTGCGCTTCAATGGCGGCATTGCCCTCCATGTTCGACTGTCCGAAGCAGAGATAAATCTGAAAATTCGGGTCGGGAGTAGAAGTCTGATCCAGCTGATGCTGCTTGAAGAAAGCCCAGAGTTCCTTGGTAGAGTGCACACCGTTTGCCTCGTTGGAATGCCAGTGTCCCTTACCATCGATGGCTATCAGGGTTACCTCTACCCCGTCGTTCACATTATTATATATAGTACGTGTGGCTTTCGGACCTGTGCTATTGGCAGGATAAGGACGAATTACCTGCGGGTTGCTTGCATCGCAACCTTCGTAGGCAGCCCACTTCTTTACATATTCCTCAATGCTAGGATAACCGCCAGCCATGTGAGAAGGATCGCCCGTATATTTGAACACATCATCACCGGTTCCGTGAATATGCATGATAGGCACCTTGCGGTTAGCTCTAGGCTGCTTACCGATATCCACACCGCTTACTGGTCCGAAGGCGGCAATCTTATCACCCAAGGTTTCCAGACAGTGATAGCCCAGCCAGCTGCCCATGGAGAAGCCCGAGAGATAGATACGGTTTCTATCCACATTGTGCTTCAGCTCCATATCCTTCATGACAGCCTCCACAAACTTGACATCACCAGTACCGCTAGTATCCCACATTCTGTTATTACCCAGCGGATAGGTAACAATAAAACCCTCGGTATCAGCCAGCGCATTCCATTGCGTCTGCTTCTGCTGGAACTCTGGGTCCTGATTCATACCATGAAGAGAGATTACCAAGGCTGGTGATTTCTCCACATTCTTAGGAACATAAGTGAGGGTCTTGCGAGTGGTAGCCCCCACCTTCACCTCCTCCCAAGTCTGTGCATGAAGTCCTACTGCCATCATAGCAACAGCAACCAAAGTCATGATTTTTTTCATAAGATAATATTACGTTTTTAGATTAAAAAAATCTAGTGTATTCTATTTAGATTGAAATGCAGGGGCTGCCACACTTGGCAGTCCCTGCTGATATATAAATATGTATTTAGTATATAAGTGTCGGAAAATTACTTAACAACTACTTTCTTACCATTCTTGATCACAATGCCCTTGTAACCCTTACCTACCTGCTGACCAGCGAGGTTGAAGCACTTGCCATCCTGAGCAACCTTCAGATTCTCTACCTTAGAAATACCGGTAGTTGCAGATGATATAATTCGCTTGATACTTTTGATTTTTACGGTTTGGGCTTTAGAGTCTGTATTCTGTAGGAACACATTGATAACTTTGGTTGCCTTATCTGTTTTAGCCAAGACATCTTCCTTAGAAATCACGCAAGAAGCTTTGGTGGATCCAGGCTCTACTGCGAAATAAAGAGCTATCTTAGCGTCCCATGTAACAGTTTCATCCTTTACATCAGTATTACAACCGAGATTAAGACCAGCAGTTGTAGGTTCTTCAAACTCTACAATATACTCCTGTTTTTCACCAGAATTAACGTCAAAAGTAGCCAAAGTTCCGGCTTCATCTGTAGAAACAGTAATCAAACTCCACTGACTAGGAAATACGATAGTAGGATCAGCATAAGCAGTCTTACCTACGATAGACTTAGTCCATCCAAAGGAAATACTAAAGGGCACTTCTTCTAGAGAGTCATCGTTCTTGATAAGATAAACCTTCTTCAGACTAACCTCAACTCCTGGGGCTAATCCCTGAAAATCAAGTAAATCTATATTCTTTCCCTTAAAAGCTTCATCAAATGTAACTACCATCTCACCATCACCTGAAAGACCTGCATACTGAACTGGGTCACACTTGTATGAGGTAGAATAATCAGACGCTTTCACACCAACAATGATATTCACACCTTTTTCACCAACAGCCTGGAAATCGGAAAAGACAACCTTCAGTCCCTTGTATTCATCCCCAGAAATAGAAGGTTTTCCGCCGAGCAAATTAATGGCTCCATACTGTTGGGTACATGTGAAAAGTTCAGGGAGACTAGAACCATCATGAGTTTTGATAGTTGCATTTGTACCCGCACCACCAAAAAATAAGTTCTGCGCTGTCTGAGCGTTAACACCAACAGCCATCAAGGCAGCAGCAATCAAAGTAAAAATCTTTTTCATAAGCTTTTAATTTTAAGTTTATTGATAATAATTGTTCATTCGTGGAACGAGAAATGTTTCTCATTTCCGCTTGCAAAAGTAACAGAAAAGGCTGAAAAAGACTTTGCGTGGTATAACAAATACTTTGTGAGAAGTACCAAATAGATTTGATAGCCAACATTATAACGAAAATGATACACCATCAAACCTATTTGAAGAGGAAATCAGGAAAAGTCAAATAAACAAATATTCCAGATTCCCCAAATGTTTGGTCAAAACAGAGGAAAAATATACAGATTTATCAACATCATTACGTTTGAGCAGCGTTTACATAATTTATGGAATATTCCCTCATAAAAATGTATGAACAGCAAGCTGATTCCCTCATAAAAATGTAGGAAAAGCAACAATATTCCCTCATAAAAATGTAAACAGCATGAAAAGAGAAATATATAACAAACTAAAAGAGTGGCAGTTATCTAGCAATAGAAAACCACTCATTATGTACGGAGCAAGAGCCAAAGACTTTGAGATAGCGATACAATGGCTCATAGACGCAGGGCTCGTACACAAGGTAGAGCGAACTAGAGATGTCAAAGTGCCTTTGAAATTCTATGCCGACATAGACGCATTCAAGCTATATTTGCTAGATATAGGTCTCTTAGGAGCACTTACACAGACCCCATCCGACCAGATTCTCATAGGCGACAACGTATTCAGCGAATACAAGGGAGCATTCACCGAGAACTTTGTCCTCCAACAACTGAAAACACTGGTCAATCTACCTATATATTATTATAGCAAGGACAATTCCACCCAAGAAGTAGACTTCATAGCCCAGGCTGGCAGCAAAATATTGCCAATAGAGGTAAAGGCAGAAGATAATGTAAAAGCCAAGTCATTGGCAGCATTCATAACCCACGATTTCGCTTCCTATCACCTGAAAGGCATCCGCTTCTCCATGTTAGGCTTCAGAGAGCAAGACTGGATGGAAAACGTTCCCCTCTATACAGCCAGAGCCTATGTGAAAGATTTTGGCACGAAAACGCACTTTTTCTCGAAAAAAAAGTGAGAAAAAGTGCGTTCTCGTGCCATTTTAAGGAGTTTTTTATTGCTTAACAAAAGAATAAGTTTTCTCCGTTCCATCCTCATAACGCGTCTTCACTATGTTCAAGCCATGCTGAGGTCTCGGTAACTTTACACCTAACGCATTATAAAACTGGCGAGAAACAATACGTTTAGTCTTCGACTCTACTTGCTCAATGGCAGTCAAATCGTTGAATTTATTTTCATCAACAGTCTCTTCTGTCGAGAACCAATCCACATCCACATAGCCTCCATTCTGCTGGGTTGCATAATTAAAGATGGCAAAGCGATTGCCTGTGAATATCTTGAGGGTATAGCGCATCTCGGTTTCGATGTCCTTGCCCAAATCATACCACTTCTGATTGTCCCAACTGATATAGAACTTCAATTTATTGGTTTTGAAATTGGCCACTGCCCGAAGATAAATCTTATCGTTGTGCGAAGCGGTAGATGTGCTAAACTTCCTATAATGTTCCTTATCATCTACTACACCCTGCCAATCAGCCTTTGGTTCCCACCAAGGAGCACGATAGTAAACCACTCTTTTCTTGCCGTCGATCATCTTTACTGCAACATAAGCATGGGGATCTTGGAATACACAAAGCCCAGCCACATCACCTTCCTTCATATGGGATACATCTAAGCAAATCGTGCCATACGTATCGGTAGAAGTAGAGGCACCCTCCTTATCGTATCCAAACATGCGTTGGGTCAAGGTATTGCGCGCCTGTAAGAATTCGTTGAGCTTGGTGTCGGTGCCTTCCTTCACAATGCCCGACGTGTATAAGCGCAAGAATCCAGGTCGTTCGGTCAAAGACCATGCCGAATTGTCAGGATTGTGGTTCCATTCCCACTGCATCCCAAGCTTGTCGGTGTTGAAACCATCATTGGTTGGCAAGTATGTTTTTGGATATTCCTTACCTACATTAGGCTTCTTGTACGGCTTGCCACCCTTACTCACATCAATGCCATTGTTACCGAGAATAGGCCATCCATCTTTCCATACCACAGGTTCGAGATACGGAATACGCCCGATAGTACCTGCATCCTTGAAGAGAATCGTCCACCATTCGCCTGTCTGCGTCTGTACCAATCCCCCTTGATGGATGTCCTGCTTTTCGAAAAGCAATCCAGTCACCACCATCGGCAAACTTTTCATGGTTGAAGGCGATGAAGTGAAGGTAAAACTTGCCTTGGTAGTATTTCAGACTAGGAGCCCATTGCCCTTTGGAATACTGATTATATCCATTCTGAAGATTAAAAGGCTCCGACTCCGCTATTTTTTGGAGAGGATTGGCACAATATTCCCAGTTCACCAAGTCGTGCGACTTCAAGATTGTCGCACCAGGGAAATAGAACATTGTGGTAGATACATAATAATAGGTATCCCCCACGCGGATAATGTCAGGGTCAGGAAAGTCTGAGTTGATGATTGGATTGGTATAAGTACCATCACCATTGTCAGCACACCACTGCTTGGCATAATTTTGCGCATTCACCTGCAAAGACACCAATAAACCTGCTAAAATTATCAGTTTCTTCATCATCCAATTTATTGAGTTAAGTTTTTAAAAGATATGCCTTTTACACTCAACGCCTTTGCGTGGTGTAAAAAAGAGAATTCAAAAAGGTCAGTCGAGCCTCATGGCTCAACTGACCTATCACGACTAACATATATTTCGGTTAATCATTATATGATAAAACCTAAAAACTAATGTTCTATTTCAATGTTCATATTTCATGTTGCTAACCCAAGCACTAATCTATAGGATGCCCAGTTGGTCCGAAAAAATTCTTATGATATACGAATTTAAAAGTCCTAACTATTTCAGGGTATCCTGTTGACTCATTTATTATACATACCTTAAAATCAAACTCCTCAGTTTTTCCATTTTGGCTTATATAAGCGATGCGAGTTTCAGGCATGACTTGGATTTGCACACCCTCGGCTCCATACATTGGTAGCCATTGGTAATGATAACCTTCAGGTAGGACGTTCAAACAGACTCCAACAACATCAGACTTCATCGGAAAATCATTCGAATCCAACAACAGGTAATTACCAGGATACGCACTGGTATTATACGTTCCTTCAATATTAAAGAAGCCATTAACAGATTCACTTCGCATATTGTTTGCAGCCATAGCAACACAAGATACAACGACAGCCACTAATGTCAATAAAAACTTTTTCATACTTATTTTCTTTAATACTCATATTAACAGTTATTCAGCTAAGTTCTCCCAATACTTAGGAGCACCAAGACCTACAGCGAAACCTGCATAGGTATGCTTGCGAAGATAGTTGAGATCCCAGAGACCAGTAGGCTCACCCTTGCGCCAACCTGAATCCTTAGGAGAATCTGTAGCACACCACTGAGTGATGCCATACTGCTGAGCAGCAGGGATAATCTCGAAGTACTTCTGGAGAACGAAGGTGTAGAGGTCACGCATTTCCTTGTGTTGTTCCTCGGTCATCTGATCATAAGTTACAGAATTGCCAGCGGCATCGACATAACCCATATCAAGTTCAGAAATCTTGCAAAGCTTGCCACTTCCAGCCATCAACTCCAACATCTTGACGATATGATTTTTCACACTTTCCTGTTTGACAGGATCAGCATAGCAAGAGATATGCATCTGAGATGCGATACCATCAATCTTGGTAACACCATCAGCCTCCCAATCCTTGATCCACTGAATCAAACTTCTCAACTTGCCATTGTCGTCCCAATCGCTCTCCAAGTTATAATCATTGATGAAGAGTTTCAATTTGTCAGGGTCACCATTATGGGCGGCAAAACTCTTGCGAGCATCAGCCACGGCTGTGCGAACATAGTCGATGTCGCCGAGATAATCCTGCCAGTAGAAATTGTTCTTTGCATCGTCAGCTGAAACGTTGCCTCGTTTAGCAGACTGCAAGTCAAACTTGCCATCGCCATCTTTATCGGCACCAGAAAGGGCCTCGTTCACAACATCCCAAGATGTAACATAACCATCAGTAGCCTCCATCATACCATCAATCCAAGTTCCCATGGCAGTGGTAAGAACATTTTTCTTCTCTTCATCGGTGAGAGGAATGGAGTTGAGATTCTTGACCTGATAAACCTTAACAGAATGTACATCCAAAGTAGCATCTGCTGTCTGTGGTTTCAAGATAATATCATAATTACCTCCAGCAATATTAGGCATCGGAAGTTTTACGGTATGACGACCAGCAGAAACAGGTACTTTTACAGTAATTTGCTGGTTACTATTTGCATCCCAACCATTCTGCATAGTCAATTCTACTCCACTAGCATCCTTTGAAGCAGACAAGTCAAGATAAACCACATAATTACCCTCCTCAGAAAGCGTATTGTTGCTACTTGGCATAACAAAGAACTGAGACCAATCTCCTGTTGGAACAAAATGGATAGCCCCATTCACAACAGGTGGTTCGCAGCCCATAGCATAGAATGGGAAAGGTCCATCAGTATAGGTTTGCTCATGAACTAGTTGTTCTACCTCGACAGCTGCGGCTGCAGAAGCCACCTTGATGGTACAGCCAGTCGGATTCCAACCACGAGCCGACTCTTTTGCAAAGTCTCCATTTTCAATAAGATTCTCATCAGAACCAGCTTTCGTCAACTTAAAGTCATCGCAAGAAATGGTTCCTCCTACGTTACCGAACACAAACTGGAGCTTATCAATAGGGAAATTGGCAGTAAACTCCCAAGTCAAAGTAGAATAATCGTTAGTGATGTCATAATCAGCCAAATACTGAACATCATTACTACCACCCCATTCGTTTTTATTATCACTTGCTTCCCAAATAGGCCAAGCAGCAAAAGTTCCACCATCCGAAGCCTTTACCTTAACGGTCATCACGTAACTTTGTCCCTTAACCAATGCCTTAGGCAACACATAACTAATCTGTTTATCCCATTTATTGGCACCAGCTTCGCCACAAGCAATCTCCAAGTACTTGTTTCCACCATTTGGATCAGGTGGCAACTCCTTATCCTTGATAAGATTTTTGAGGTACTTATTGGCTGCCTGAGCATGCCAAGCCAGCGTATGACCATAAATCGTCATATCTGCATCTTTCGCATTCTTGACGAACTCCTTGACTAACGAAAAATCCATACTGCCATCATCTTTCACACAAGAAGCCATTTTCATGGCATTACCAGCAGTCATTTCATTGAAATTGCTACCAGCAAGACAATATACAAGTGCCTGCTTGTTGAATTCGGCTGCTTCGAGCGCAATGCCCAACTTAAAGTCGGGATTGCACTTGCCGGAAGCTTTCATATCTTCCACGTATTTCTTCAAAGGCTCGTAGTTATTCAGATACTGATATTCCTTCAAATTCTTGGTCATATCAGTTCTGTACTCCGAGAACTTGTCATCAGCACAAGAAGACAAAGCCAAGAGAGCCATCAAGCCTAAACCTAAATTAATATTTTTCAATTTCATAATAATCAAATTATTAGAATGACACTTATCTATCAAGAATATTACTTCCTGATATACTGAGGACTGAATTGAACAATACCATTGGTGTTACCACGAGTCTGGGCAACAAACTGATCGGATGTTTCCAAAACAATGCCTGAACCGAAATCAACCTTGTAATTGAGAGTCAGGATGTCACGATCCTTGTTACCCCAAGCCAACTTTGCTCCCTTTTCTACAAACTTACCTGTACCAGAAGCAGTCATGCCCTCTGTATCAGAAGTAACGGTACAATTACCATTATCATCGAACGTAAGTTTCAAGTTGCAAGTGACCTTAGAGCCGTCAGCTTTATTTACAGAGACTTCGAAATTACATTCCTTCAAACTCTTGGTTGTAATGTGACTCACTTCATCCTTTTCAATAGTTGCACCTTCACGCTTTACCTCATGAGTTTGTCCATTCACTGTAATCTTGTCAGTTCCTCTACGGAAATAAAAGCCATCCCATGGATTCATAAACTTAACGCAATAAAGGATATAATCCTTAGGAACAATAAACCAAGCTGAAGCATCAGTACGAACAGGAGTTGTACCTGCAACGATAGGAGAACCCGAAAGAATAGAATCGGCTCCCACCATATCCTTGATGCGAACTGGGATTACATATGTATTCTTTGCACAATCTGGGTCAGCAAAAAAAGCATCCTCCAACTTAACCTGAAGACGTCCCTGCAATTTCCCATTATACGCAACCGTCTTGGTAGGAATTGTATAATAATTGCTAGGCATTGGCTTTACAGGAGTGACTCCATCCTCAAAATACAGATTGTCACACAATGAATTATCAACATCTACATTCAATGTGATGTTTTTTCCATTATATGCTCCACCCATTGTAGATACGATATACAATACATGATTGTTATCATCCGTATTATCGCGATTCTCATCATTGCCTAAAACTACAGAACGTTCGATATACTGATAAGGATAATATACAGTAGTACCGCCCTCATAATCAGGAAATTCTTGGTTGCCATTCTCACAAGAGTTAAAGCCTAAAGCCAAGATTCCCAATGCAGCCATGGACAAATATTTGCTTATCTTCATTGTTTTCATCATTTTAAATATTAGTCGTTATTTTTTACTTCCCAGCCCTTATTCTGCTGCAAGTTGCTCCACTTCAATATTTCGCTCTGTGGTATAGGACCGTAATACATGTAATCTTTATAGCTGCGATCCTCAACCTTCATTTCTTTGTATGATGGAACACCAGCCTCTGAAGTGATTTCTACACCACGCGCAGCCTCATTTAGAGGAGCTTTCCAACGGCGAAGGTCATTAAAGCGCTTATTTTCAAAACAAAGTTCCAAACGACGCTCGTTTCGAATCAACTCACGCATTTTCTCTTTGCTACCAGCGCACTCATCCAAGTATGGATCCACGCCAAACTCGCCAATTCCGGCACGCTCACGGATTGCCTTGATTACATCGTAAGCTGAGTAGTTGTGAGTTCCCTTACCCTTTGGTCCCCAAGCCTCGTTGGCAGCCTCAGCGTAATCGAGGAATATCTCAGTATAGCGAATATACACAGGATAATGATACTGAGCATTCTTTGCATTAGGGTCAGGATTACAATCCTCACGCAACAGCTTTTTCATGTAATAGCCTGTACGAGTAGAATTGGAAATCTTATTCAAACCATCATTGTTATTAGCCGTCGTAATGTCTGTATGAATGGTCTTTCCCTTATAAGTACTACCATCATGAATGATATAAAGGTCAAGACGAGGATCTCGATTGCTGTAAGGATTCGACTTATCATACTCTGAACGATCATCGGTGATAGGATAACCATTTACAGCAGGGAATGCATCGACCAGATTCTGAGTTGGGTTGATTCTACCCTTACCATAAAGAGACGGAGGGAAATTATCAGACTCTTGGTTCAGACCAAGATCCCAGTCATCAGCACCATTGGTACGACTGCCACGCCAAAGAATTTCAGCAGGACAAGCACCTGAGCCAAGCGCATCGATTTCCCTGGTTTGCATAAACCAATTATTACCTGTAGCAGACAATCCATTCACACCATTGATACGGTCAAGAACGGTAGCTGCATCGTCAGCAGCCTTAGCATAATCCACGTTTGTACCTTCAGAGAAAGCAGGACTAGCTGCAAGCAAAGATACCTGTGAGCGAATAGCCTCAGCGATACGACCGCTGATACGACCACGCATAATGGAACCAAACACACGGTTGTAGTCTCCTGCGGTCTTTACTCCGATTTCCTTATACTTGGCAGGAACATCGTTATCATTAGTCAAATCATTGTAATCAAGAGGGAGAAGCTTGGCAGCCTCGTCCAAATCGCTATAGATTTGATCCAAGCACTCTTGGAATGTATTACGTGGCTTGTTGAAATCATCAGTAGAAGTCTCTGGTTCTGTCAAATTAGGAACGCCAAGCAGTTTGCCATCGGCTGTCCATCCACCATGATTCATCAAAAGATAATACAAGTTGAGAGCTCTCAAAGCATAAGCTTCACCTTTACGGCTATCACAATACATCTTACGGGCATTCTCGTCCTTTGCCCAGTTTACCTTATCTACCTCCTGAAGGAAGATATTGAGATATTGGATACTAGCACGACCATTTGTCCATTTAGACATAGGATCGCTATTAGCAGTCCAAGAACCTGTAGCCATCTTGAGAAAGCTATTTGTCAAGTCATTGCTTACAGCGTCATCTGTAGCAATATCAGTAACACTCTTGGTATTGTAAGGAAGCATCGCATAACCATATCCCAATAGTCCCTGAGCGTATGTTGGCTCATTGTAAATCTCATCCAAGCCACGGTTGTTTTCCTCTGCAGGCTCGAAGAGATCTGAGCAAGAAACCAAGGTAAGCGACATTGCTGCTAATATAAATATATTTTTTACTTTCATTTCTTTCTACATTTTAAAATGATTAGAATGTTGCCTTTACACCTATATTATAATAGCGTGTCTGAGGCGCAGACCCAACGTTCATCTCTAAGACTTCGCGCTCTCCTGAAATGGTAAGCAAGTTAGCTCCGCTTACGTATGCCGACAACCCCTTAAGCCATGTCTTTTGGAACAAAGTACTAGGCAAGTCGTAAGTTATCTGGACCTTAGCCAAGCGGAAAGCATCCGTCTTGTACATCCAGAAGTCTGATGTCTGGAAGTTGTTGTTACCATCAAGAGATGTCAAACGAGGATAGGTTGCAGTCTCTTTGGTTTCCTCTGTCCATCGGTTACGAACTACAGCAGAATATTTGCTATCGCCCTTTACCCACCAATAAGAATTATTCTTGACTCCCCAAGCACCGAAGTTACCGGTACCAAGAGCGAAGAAGGTAAAGTTCTTCCACTTAGCTGTAAGATTGACACCAAGCGTGAATGGTGCTCCATACCAACCACCCTTACCCAAGAAGACTTGGTCGTATTGGTCAATTTTATTATCACCATTTACATCCACATACTTGATGTCACCAGGTTTAACTGTTCCACCAAAATAGCTTTGGTCTGGAGAAGTTTTGATTTCCTCCTCGCTTTGGAAGAGACCTGCGCTCTTGTAACCCCAAATGCCATCAAGTGCCTTTCCTTGTCTGTTCTGATACTGCTCTACGTTGTTCTCATCTCGTTTGGTAGCCTTGGTTGTATAGTAAGTACCTGTCACACCAAGTGAGAGATCCACATCACCTACCTTCTTATTGAAGTTGGCTGCGAAATCAAATCCTACTCTACGATTATTGTTGTAATTCAGTACAGGCATAAACGAAGCCGCTGGATAACCAGTATTCAAATGAGATGGATAGAATGTTGGCGAAGAGATGAGATAACCCTCCATCGAATTGATGAAGAAACTTGCATCCAATGTCACCAATTTCTGCCACAGGGATGTCTTGAAATTCAGAGACAACTCTTTGCGCTTGATAAAATCAAGGTCTTTGTTCTCACCTCTTTTTGAATAGGTGTATTTATCGCTAGATCCATCATACCATCCATAGCCGTAATCAGAAGTCCAAATACTCTGATAGAGATAGTAGCGATTGTCACCATTTGCTATATCAATATCCTCATTGATAATACTACCTGATACACTAATCATCATGTCATCTACCACCTTGGAATTCTTCAAGAAAGACTCATTCTTGAGTCTCCAACCCAAAGAAAGTGATGGTGAGAGAGCCTCACGATGACCTGGAGCCAACTGGGCAGAGTGAATGGCAGCTAATCCAAAATCTGCGTAATACTTCTGGGCATAATTGTAAGAAGCATCGAATGCAAGATTGGCACTAGAGTTCTTATGATACTGTCCAGACTTCGACTGCTGGAAGCCAGAAGCTATCAACATTGCCGACAGATTGTGAACCTTGTTGAAAGTATTGTTGTAGTTGAACTGACCAGAGAAAAACATGGTCTGGTTATCTGTACTTCCGCTGATGTTCTGGTTGCCAGACTTTTTATCCTCACCTTCCTTCTTCAATGCGACAATCATATCCTTGCCATCAACGTTAGCCCATGTTGGGATATAAACAGCATAGCTATTATCGAAAGAAGTATTATAAGAGGTGGCATAGTCAACTGCGAAATGAGTCTCGAAAGACAAGCCCTTCAACACCTTGTGCAAGTTGATATTGACACCCGTATCAAACTGGAATTGACGACTAGTAAATTTACTACTTCCTGCAGAATAGATATCAGCAAAAACATTGGAGGAGTTTGCCTGAGTACCAGCAAGGAAGTATTTGCCATCAACCAACTTCGCAACGCTCATCAAGTCCCAAGCAGCCTTAGCATTAGGGGCTATCATATCTGTGGAGATAAGAGGAGCTGCATTCTGTGGAAAATTAGGACGCCAAGTAGAAGCAGCTTCCCAGTAATTACCCTTTGCAGAATGAGAATCATAGAAGGTTGCACTGGAGTTGACCCAAGCCTTAATATCATCAGTAATGTCTATATCCACATTACCACGAACGCTGAAGCGCTGGGTATTATTATTCTTAGCCTCACCAAACTTGAAATAATCGCCCTGGCGATAATAGTTGATATTGCTATAGAAATGAGCTCGCTTACCACCACCGCTGATTTCTGCAGTAGCCTCATAACGGCTGTTCATCTTTCTGAGATAATCAGAAGAATAGAAATCGAGATTAGGATAACGATAAGGGTTCAAACCTGCTCCATGATTATAGATGTCCTCAGCAGAATAAAGCTCAGACAGACCATCATTACGACGAGCCTCGTTATAGAGAGTCATATACTCTGCACTGCTAAGATACTCAGGATAAGACTTTGCTACATTCAAACCTGCATTAGCCTGCACCTCGACCTTCAAGCCGTCATTATGACCACGCTTGGTGGTTATGACTACAGCACCCTTGGCAGCCTTGCTACCATAGAGCACCACAGCCTGCGCACCCTTGAGGAAAGAAATCTGTGCAATCTCACTTGGTTGAACGTTATTAGCTTCACGAGGCACACCATCTACCAAGACGAGATAACCAGCGTTGTCGGCATCCATACCCCAGAGAGAATTGCCATTCCAACCACCTACATAACCTTGCATATTGTCGAGGCTATAAGTATGGTAATTCTTCTTCATCAAGTTCTCTACATCGACTACAGACACACCGCCCAAGATGTCATCCTTGGCTACCTTTCGGTAAGCCACCTGAACCATCTCCTTGTCGGCACTGGCTGTATCGGATTCGCTTGTCTGTGCAGTCTTGGCATTGGCACCAAGAGGAGCCAAAGCCACGAGACTTGCTACAAAAAGCTTATAATTATATGATTTGAATCTTGAATTCATACTATCATTATTCATTTAGTATTACTAATTTATAATTTTAAACCTTACCAGCCAGGATTTTGCTTAAACTCTGGATAGAGCTGAGTCTCCTTGATTGGCAATGGGAACCAATAGTGCTTGGTATTGAAATTACGAGTCAATATCAACTCTCTGCGATAATTGGCAACCTCAGCGTCCTTAGGATCATGATTCTTATAGAAGTCTGCACTTTCCACACGGTCAAACTCCTGTGAGAATTTTTGATTATATGGTGCCTCTGTCAGAAGCAACCAACGCTGCAAGTCACAAAAACGGAATCCTTCGAAAGAAAGTTCTACCTCACGCTCACGACGGACCTCGTCCATGAACTTATGGTTGTCTGCAACAAATTCTGGAGCAACATGACCAGCACCACAACGGTCGCGAAGTGTATTAATTGCATCTTCTGCGGTCTTACCAAAGTTTGAAGACTTGCCAGTAGCACCACCGAATGCAGCACAAGCCTCTGCATACATCAAGTATATGTCTGCAAGACGCATATATGGCAAATAGCAGTGGAAAGCTGCACCCCAGTCGTAATCTTTATCCACTTCATTACAAGTATGAGGCACCAACTTCTGAATGAAATAACCCGTACGGCTTGCATTTTCTATAGGGCGCATATTACCACCCGTATATAATTGGCAATACTGTAAATCTGCATACTGACCAGGTGATCCGTTCAAATACTTAAAACCATCAAAGACGATATCGTGGTAGAAACGGGGATCACGATTTTTGAAAGGATGCTTAGGGTCGAAACCAGACTTTGGATTGAGTACATACTGACCATTCTCAACCAAATAGATTGGTTCTCCGTTAGCCATTCCATAAGCCTCTACAAGGTTGGCCGTAGGTTGGTGAATGACATTATCATGAGCAACTACTTTCTGTACCTTAGGGCCAAAGACCTTAGAGGTGTTCCAGTTAGAGCCATTAAAATCAGGAGATGGACCACGGAAGATAGCTTCAACCGATCCAGGCATTTTCCAGTTCTGCTTCTTGGTATAGAATATATCAGAAAAACAGCTATTGGCATCATCAGATTTCTCATGATTGTAGATGTCTTTGTACTTAAACTCTGCCAATGCATATTGTGTCTGACCAGCTTCTACAAGAGAGAGCAGTTCACCAAAAGCCTCAGCTGCCTTCTTAGCATATTCCTGATCATAATCATAAGTCTTGCCATTCTTGCTGGCACCAGTCTGCGCACCATTCTTCATCAAAGGACTAGCAGCCCAAAGATAGGTTTTACCAAGATAACCAAGAGCCATGATCTTATTGATGCGAAGATCATTCTTACCTTGTGTGGCAGCACCTGCAGAAGTCTTATCCCAATTAATAGGCAACAAATCGGCAGCCTTGCGGAAATCTGCTGCCGCTTTATCAGCGCATTCCTGATAAGAAAGGCGTGGCAAATTCAGCTCGGCATTGGCATCGAGATAAGTATCCACATAAGGCATACCACCAAAATACTGCATCATTTCCTCATGCCACCATGCACGGAAGAAATAGAGCTGACCCTCTATCAGTTTTTTCTCTTCAGCACTTCCAGTCACAAACTTGTCGATATTCTGTAAACCGAGATTACATTTTCTGATGCAATACCACGCATGGTTCCAAATACCGTGGTCGAACTTATTAGTGGAAGTAGAAGCACCATCACGCTTTAACCAGTTACCAGTAGATTCCCATGCACGGAAGTTACCTAAATCAACCTGATGGGTCATTCTATTATCAGCCTCAGGATTGAAGATTTCATCATCACCCCAGTTCCATGAAGGACAATAGTTACATTTCTCTTTATCAGGGATACAGTTGTATATTTCCTCAACGAAACCTTGGAAATTACGGAAATTGGCAAAGGCATCGTCTGCAGAAACTGTTGAGTCTGGCTCCTTGTCCAAGTAGTCTTGACAAGAGCTCAGCGAAGTACCGAGAGCCAGCGAGACGCATCCCGTCAACAATAATGTCTTTATCTTATTTTTCATCTGAATATTTTTTTAATAATTACAATGAGAATTTAACACCTAAGTTGAAGCGGCGAACCGTAGGGTATGCTCCCAACCAGCCACCACCACCGAGGTTTGCCTCACGGTCATCAGGCATACGAGTCCAGAGCCAGAGGTTATTACCATTCAAGTAAATCTTGAGGTAGTTTACGCCTAATGCCTTAATCCAACCCTTGGTCCAGGTATAAGCAATCTCGACATTCTTCAAACGAATGTAAGAGCCATCATACATATATTGTGTACCATCGGAGTAACTTGAAGCAGTGGCACCCCAACGAGGGAGGACACATTCTGCATTGGTTTGATTCTTATTCCACCAAGTACCAATATCATAAACATTATCAAGCTTATTACCAAAACTTCCCAATCCTACGTCACGGGTCACATTAGTTACTCCATAGAACTGAGCGAAAGCAGAGAACCCCTTCCATTCGAAACCAATAGTAGCATTATAGGTGTTCTGCGGACTACTGCTATAACCTACAGGAGCCGAGTCCTTGCTATCAACAACACCATCACCATTGAAATCAACAATGTAATAGTCACCAACCAAACGATGATTGTCATTGGAGTCGTGCGCCGGAGAACCTATCAAATCATCAATATTATTGATAAAGCCCTTATCTATATAAGAGTGATACTGATTCATGGCAAATCCTGCCTCCTTTTGATAATTTGGAGTAAGGATGGCATCATCCTTCAAAATTACCTTATTCTTGGCATGGGTCATATTGAAATTACCCCAGAGTCGCAAGCCATTAGCAAACACCTTATTAAGTTTCAATTCCCACTCGTAACCACTAGTACGAACCTTACCTTTATTAATAGTAGGTGCTGTCGTTCCGAAATAAGAAGGAACGGAACGGTTGGAGCCGAAAATCAAGATGTCATTACGACGATCACAGAAGAAATCCAAAGAACCAGTAATCAAGCCTCCCAAGAAACCATAATCAATACCGAAGTTGGTTTTCTTAACTGTTTCCCATTTCACATTATCATTTCCAAGAGTGTTCTGTCGATACCATGTATAGATGCTCTCTGTATGGTCGAGATCCATCGTAGTCTTGCCGCCATACGCCCATTGACTCATATACAACCAGCGACGACTAGAATCAAATGGGTCACCAATGTTGTCATCACCAATCTCACCGTAGGAAGCACGGAACTTCAACATATCGATGATGTGCTTGTCACGAAGAGACTTCATGAAGTTTTCCTCAGTAATGGTCCATCCGATAGCACCTGAATTGAAGAAGGCAAAACGATTGTCCTTGCTGAACTTTTCTGATCCGTTATAGGCGCCATTATACTCGATGTTATAACGACCTGCATAGCTATAGGTAGCACGGAATGCCCAGTCCTCACGGTAAGTTGGCATCACACTACCACGTGCATTCTCCTGACGTGAGAACAAGCCCATGGCAGACACATCATGCTGTCCAAACTTGCGAGCCCAGTTGAGCTGCAACTGATAGTATAGGTTGCGAACAGTCTGGTTATTATCTACAGAACCACCTTCCGTTGACCAGTTCACACCTTGCTGCCAATCAAACTTATTCTGTCCCTCAAGTTCTTTACCATAAGTAACCTGACCTGTTTCAGGATCAATATACTTAGTCTGGGCTTCATTATTCAAGTCATTGATACCTCGTCCTGTCTCAACAAAAACATTATCCCAAGAGATAGTACCACGGAAATTCAAGCCTTTGGTTATGAAATCCAATTTCTGCTCAAGGGTAAAGTCTGTATTGATACGAGTGGTTGTAGCCTGTGCTGTACCACCGATAGCAAGATTCTGTGCAGAGTTACTTACATTGGAAGCAGATGGATAGAATCCCCATGTGCCGTCAGAATATTGTGGCAAGAACACATCTGGGGCGATGTTATAAGCACCAGCCCACTGCTGACCAATCTGCCACTCACTATTGCTCATGTTACTCCAAGGAGCTTTTCTTACGCCATTGCTACCAGCCACATTTACCTTCAAAGTAGTGCTACTTGTGATGGCAAAGTCCAAGTTACTACGAACATTGATACGATTGTATCCATAGCCAGAGTTGTAGTTACGACCATTGTCATACTCACGGAAGAGGTCACCCTCATGCACGAAATCAGCAGAAGCGAAGTACTTAACGAATTTTGTACCACCACTCACGTTCACGTTCGCATTATAGGACATAGCAGACTTTTTGAAAAGTGCATCCTGCCAATCCACATTGGCATAACGTTCACGCTGCTCCTGCGTAGTCTGGTTTCGATAGTTGTCTATAAAAGACTGAGGACGAAGATATGAAACACCTTCAGGATAAATGCCCAGTTCACGTTCTACCACTTGGTTGCGAAGCATCAACGCATCATAAGAGTCGTACTTATTAGGCAACTTAGAAGGAGCTTTCAACGTAGCATTGAAACCAATGTCAATCTTAGCCTTGCCTTCCTGACCACGCTTGGTGGTAACCAAGATGACACCATTGGCTCCCTTCACACCATAGACTGCAGTAGCAGAAGCATCCTTCAGTACAGAGATGCTCTCCACAGAAGAGATGTCCACGCTGCTCAGAGGACGTTCAATACCATCAACGAGAACGAGAGGGTCGGAATTGTTCCATGAACTAGAACCACGGATGATAATCTGAGGTTCCTCCTCACCAGGCATACCATTGCCTTGGATTGTAACAACTCCTGGGAGGTTACCTGTCAAGGCTGAACCAACGTCGCTGACACCAGCTGCACGCTCCAAAACCTCACCAGTAGTCTGGGTGATGGAACCTACGACAGAAGCCTTCTTCTGCTGACCATAACCAACGACTACAACTTCGCCGATGGCGTTGTCGTCTTCAAGAGTAAGTTTGAACTCTCTCTTCGTACCAATCTTTACTTCCTTGGTCTTCATACCTACGTATGTAAATACGAGGATAGAATTCTCAGAAGGAACACTGATGCTGAAATTACCATCTAAGTCGGTGACCGCACCGACGCTGGCATTACCTTTCACTTTTACAGTGGCACCTATCAGAGGCTCACCTGTACCGTCAACAAGATTACCCTTGACCTGGATCTTCTGAGCCTGAGCATTCAGGCTGCAGAAAGCTCCCACCAAGCATAAGGCTGCTGTCCGTTTCATTGTTAACACTTGTTCAATCATGTTCTATTCATTTTTGATTTATGCTTTAAAAATTTAGGCGTGCACAAAAACTGTTTATTCACGGCGGCAAAGGTATGGATTTCTTTCGAAACATACTTTGCGTGGTGTAACAGAAAGTTTATCATTTTAGAAAAACCTTGCGAGAACGTATTTTCCCATTACTTAACAGTTGTTTTATTATATAAACACCTGCAGTTGGCTTTTCAACTTCTTTTCCTTCTATATTATAATATAAGGTGGAAACCACGTCTGCCTGGGTTTCTAATTGTTTAATTCCTGTTGTATTTTGTTTCAAATACCACTCTTTATACCAGTTCATACAGGCATAGCCGCAACATTCTTCGAACAGTCCGTGCTTCTTGGCATTCTGGAAACCTGGAATCACCTTGCCCGTTTTAAGATATTCATCAATATCGTAATATTCCTGCGGATGGGTAATCGTCATTCCGATATTGCCAAAGTGGTCGTGAACTGCCTTCCATGCCAATCCCCATTTCGAGGTAGATGCTGTTGCCCAGCTTCCCAGGTTAGGTTGTGTCCACTGTCCCCACTCATTCCAGTGACCTTCGCTCGCCTTGTCCGGATCTTCCGGACTCCAGTCTATCTCCGTTACCATGATAGGCTTCGTCTCTACCATCGGCACCTGACTTTTGAAGTTGCGGATGAAAGTATCGTGATTGCAATTCTTATCGGTCATATTTCCATACCATCCGGAATAAACATGTACTGCATAAGAGAAGTTGTCCTCGCTATCGGTGATAGGATACTTGACGTAATCCTGGTACTGACTCTGATAACCTGCGCCCGGAACCCAGATGATTCCCTTGAAGCCCTGCTCGCGAATCACATCCACCACCGGCTGGAAGTAATCATGCAAAGCCTTTTCTGAATCCGTTCCGTCTGATAGATGTACTCTCACAGGCTCATTGGCCAGTTCGATGGAGATTACTCCTTCATTCTGCTTGATGTATTCATCGGCAGCAAATGCTTTCCAGATAGCCTTCAGATAGCGGTTATACTTGTCGCCAACACTGATATCACCAGGACAGACACCCGGTGGACGGACGATGACGTAGAGCCCGTGGGCGATGGCATCCTTAATTAATGGGATATAGAGTTTCTGCAGATAGAGGTGGTAGCGCGCCATATTGAATGCTGAGATGTCAGCCTCATTCTCTGCCTTCTTCGATGGATCGTTGGTCCAACATGGATCCATGTGCAATCGGAACACGGTACAATAAGCACCCTGCTTCTTGTCGGTAATAGCCGAGAACTGCTTAGAGAAATATTCCAAGCAAGGCTGAATGTCGGCTTCAGAATAATCAGCCTTCCACTGTTGCCATCTCCACCCATTGAAGTAGCGGTTCGGTGTATCCATCACACCATGCAAGACAACAGTCTTACCATTGGCATCCACCAGGTTCTTACCCTGCACACGGAGTGCCGGCAGATTATCTGCAGCCAGCCCCGCCATTGACAGCATAGCCATAGCGAGTGATATTAACAATTTCTTTCTGTTCATCGTTACAATTATTTTTAGATTTATCATTTATTGTCAGTCACCTTATTATATTATGAAGAATTGCCAGGTTCTAGTTTACAGAAAAGGATGCTGGGCTTTTAAAATAGAATGGCGCGTAATCACTACGCACCAATCCCGAAAACCAATTAATCATGATTCTATATAAAAACCATAATATCAAAATCTTTTAGAAATTCTAAACCTATTCTACAAACTATTATGTATAAACCTAACTAACCTAAATATTCTAAATATATACAACTTAAAAACCGATGCAAAGATACTCCTAATCTATCATATATACTTTATAATAAGTAACCAATAGTTTTTCTCTCGTACCACATGTAACATTATCTTTACCCTGCGTAACATTTTAACATCTTTTTTAATATATTCTCGTAAAAAACATACCTTATCATGCATTATTCTCCCATTAATTTTGTATTTTTGCAAACGAATATAAAAAAGCCAAAAAGACAATGAAACCAAGAATCATGATGATTTCCATGAAATCAAGCCTCAGAATAATGAGATACATCGGTCTTTTACTGATGTTTATCTTCTGTCTCACTGCGCAGAACATGATGGCGCAGCGAGGAAAACTTTTCAATTCAGACAACCAGCTTTCAAGCAACCTTGCCACTCAGGTGTTCCAGGATTCAAATGGTTTCATTTGGATTGCCACCCGTAACGGCTTGAATATCTATGATGGCTATAACTTTATGGTCATCAGAAAAACCTACGGCAACAGTAACGGGCTCAACAGCAACTATATCAACTGTATAACACAGGATGAAAAGGGGCGTATTGTGCTGGGAACAAACAAGTCGCTACTTATACTTAATGGTAAAAGGTTCTGCAACGTACCTATGCTCGATTCAAGAAATAAGCCTATAAACACTTACGTTACCCAGGTAAGCCGTTTGCACAATGGCGATATTGCTGTCGTTACCTCCGGTTACGGCATCATGACCAAGAAAACAGATGCAAACGCCTGTTACACCATGAAAGGAGAAGTGGAGAACCTGAAATACATACATAAGATTCTGGAAGACAAACAAGAAAGGCTCTGGATTATCCTGGAAAACGGAAAGCTGTTACGGAAAGAAAAGAACGGCAAGCTTGTTTCACGCATCATGGGAACAGAGCAACTTAACACACAAGATATCAGGCAAGACGACAAGGGCAACATTTATCTTGCTACCAAGAATGAAGGTGTTTACCTTCTCAAGGCTGGTTCAACCGCCTTCACCAAGATAGCCGGCATTGGCAATCTTCCTATTGACAACATCTATATCAGCCGCGACCAGCGCTTGTTTATCGGTTGCGATGGTATGGGTATCTTCGTGTATAATCCTGTAACAGGATTCTTGCAAAATAATCCTCTGTTCAGCCGTGAAGTAAATCTTGCCAAGAGCAAGATTTCCAGCATTATAGAAGATTTTACGGGAAACATCTGGGTGAGTATGCTCCAGAAGGGCGTATTCATGCAGTCGCAGGCTCAATGCGATTTCAACTATATGGGCTACCGTTTGGGCAACCGCAACGTGATAGGCGAAAACAGCATCACAAGTTTGTGTGCCAACCTGGGCAATCAAGTCTGGGTGGGCACCGATAAGGATGGTCTTTACCTCTTTGACATAAAAACCGGTAGCATCAAGAGCCATTTATTAAGCAACACCACGGTACTGGCACTCTGCAAAGACAAGAAAGGCAGAACATGGGTAGGAACCTATACTAACGGCATCGGATTGATAGATGCGGGGGGATCTTTCCATCCATTCAGCCTAGGCATTGGCAACCAGACGGGCATCTTCGATATCCAGGAAGACCCGCAGGGCAATGTATGGTTTGCTACCATGGGCAAAGGACTTTTCCGCCTTTCTCCAGATGGAAGCATCAAGCAATGGAAAAAACAAGATGGTGCCGACAACAACCTGAAAAAGAATAGCATTCCTAATGATTTCCTCGTGAAACTTAGCATCTCAAAAGATGGTAAGCGGGTTTTCGTAGCCACTTCTGTGGGTCTAGCTTGCTATGACCAGCAAAAAAACAGCTGGACTTCCACTTTCGGTGGCGTCAACTGTCTGAACAAGGGCAGTTTCTCTCATTGCGTTTATTCTGACAGCAAGAACCGCGTATGGTTTGGCACTGAAGACGGCGCAATCTGCTATGATCCGAAGAAGGGATATGCTCATCCGAAGATTTACAACACAGAACTTGGACTTTCAGACAACAGCGTAGCCAGCATCATAGAAGATTACAAGGGCAGAATCTGGATAGGAACTACCTGTGGCTTAAACCAGGTAGATACAGAAAAAGGAACTATCAACAAGTACTTCTCGGACAATGGCTTGCAGAGCAATGAGTTCAGCGATGCAGCAGCCTGCACGCTTTGGGGAGGAAAGATGCTGGTGATGGGCGGAACCGGCGGTATCAACTGGTTTGATACGGACAAGGTGAAACAGCATCCTTGGCAGGCAAAAGTTACCATATCAGGACTTCTTGTGGGCAACAAACCTGTATACCCGGATATGGAATCGGGCATCTATACTATCACCGACAAAGGCGCCTACAACAGCGACGAGTTCTCCTTATCTCATGAAGACAACACCTTCACCATCCAACTGTCTACTCTTACATATAATAATGTAGAGCAGATCAGTTACGCCTACAGCATCAATGGTGAGGATTGGCGAACCATACAGTCTGGCATGAACGAGCTGTCATTCTCACACATGCCTGCAGGTACCTATAAGTTCCGTGTCAAGGCCATCTGCAACGGATACGAAACCCCTGTCAAGGAGTTCTCTATCATCGTTCACCCAGCCTGGTACGCCAGCATCTGGGCAAGACTCTGCTATCTGCTTGCCTTCCTGGGGCTCTGTCTGCTCTATATCAAGCACCGCAAACGCAAGATGGAAGACCAGCTCATATTGCAGCAGCATATCCATGCGGAAGAGATGGGCGAAGCAAAACTGAAGTTCTTCATGAACATCAGCCACGAAATCCGTACCCCATTGACTCTTATCCTCACTCCGCTGTTCACGCTGATTAAGGAAGACAAAGACGCTCACCGACAGGGCATCTACGATATGATGCGCAAGAACTCGGAACGAATCCTGCACCTGATTAACCAGATGATGGACCTGAGAAAGATTGACAAGGGACAGATGGTGATGCACATGAGCGAAACCGATATGGTTGCCTTTATTGGCGATGAATACAAACTCTTCTGCCAGCAGGCGATAGCCAAGAGCATCCAATTCACCTTTGAGCACGAAGACGAGGCCCTCCCGGTATGGATAGACCGCGACAACTTTGACAAGGTATTGATGAATGTCCTGTCAAACGCCTTCAAGTTTACTCCTGCAGGCGGCAGAATCCGTATCACCCTCTCCCACTCGCCTCATCATGTCCGCATCGCCATCAAGGACAGCGGCAAGGGCATTCAGGAGGAAAAGCTCGAAACGATTTTCCAGCGCTTCTATCAGAGTACCACCACTTCTTATGACCGGAATGTAGGTACGGGAATCGGTCTCGACCTGACGCGCTCGCTCGTGGAACTGCACTACGGAACCATTACAGCCGCCAACAACAAGACACTTGATGAAGCCGACTGGAAGGAAGGAAGCCAGTTCCTCATCACGCTGCCTCTGGGCAACGAGCATCTGAAACCGGAAGAAATGATAGATGCACCGGAGCCACAGACTGCTGAAGACATCAAGGAACTGGAAGAAAACATGGAGGAAGGAAACGAAGAGAATGCTGCCGATACAGCCAATGACGCCGAAGAAGATTTCAAGAGCAAGGCAAAGAGCACCATCGCTGTGGTAGAAGACGATGAGGCAATACGTAATTTCCTGAAGACCCAACTACAGGAAACCTACAATATCCTTACCTTCTGCAACGGAAAGGAGGCGCTGCCGGAGATTATCAAGCAGAAGCCAAGCCTCGTTATCTCAGACATCATGATGCCAGAAATGGACGGCAATACGCTCTGTACTAAGATTAAGAACAATGTGAACACCAACCACATTCCGGTGATTCTGCTTACAGCGATGAGCAGAGAGGAAGACCAGCTGACCGGTTTGCAGTCGGGTGCCGATGCCTATGTGGTGAAGCCGTTCAATATGGACATTCTGCGCCGCACCATCATCAATCTGCTCAACGTGCGCCGTACTTTGAAAAACAAGTTTATGGGCAACGAGAGACAGAGCGACAGGCAGATTGCGATAGAAAAAGCCCTTTCGCCAAAAGACCAGCTGATGGAACAGGTGATGAAGGTAATCAATGATAATATGGATAATGAGGACCTGAGTGTGGATATGATTGCCCGCGAAGTAGGACTGAGCCGTGTGCATCTGCACCGCCGAATGAAGGAGCTGACCAACCAGACACCACATGCCTTCATCCGCAATACCCGTCTGCAATATGCCGAAAAGTTGCTAACCCACTCTAACAAGACGATAACAGACATCATGTTTAGCTGCGGTTTCTCCAACCCAGCCAGCTTCAGCACCATGTTCAAGAACTTTTATGGCTCTTCGCCTCGCGATTATATGCAGGCCCACCGGAAAATCTAGCCTTTTCACTGCAGAAAAGGCCAGATGTTTCCCAAAATAAAGTATTTGTTACATATAGAGATGTTAATGATACGCCTCGCAAAGTGTTGGTAACATTCTGTGGGGGTATATTTAAAAGGAAAGCGGTAACTTTGCAGCAGAATTCTGAATACATGTTTCAGCCATGAGTTCAGATACTCATTCTGTAATTTTAAACCCAATAATAAAATGAAGAAAATTGCAATCTTATCGCTTTCCCTGACGCTTGCAGCCGCTGCACAGGCGCAGACAGCTGAGTTTGACTATTTCAAGTATGCGGGCAATGACGCTCGCTTCAATGTTGAAATCGACAAGACTCACCAGTATTACAACCCGGTACTGGCTGGTTTCTATCCAGACCCATCACTCTGTCGCGTAGGCGACACCTACTATCTGGTAAACTCTTCGTTTACCTTCTTCCCAGGTGTGCCTCTCTCAACCAGTAAAGACCTGGTCAACTGGCAGCCTGCCGGTCATGTCCTCGACCGCACATCACAGGTTCCATTGAAGGGCCAGCAGGTATCAGCCGGTATCTTCGCACCAGCCATCAGCTATAACAAGAAGAACAAGACCTTCTATATGATTACCACCAATGTGGGAGCCGGCAACTTCTTTGTGAAATCAAAAGATCCTTCCAAAGGCTGGAGCGAGCCTATCTATCTGAAGAAGATTGACGGCATCGACCCTAGCTTCTTCTTCGATGACAACGGAAAGGGATATATCGTGCATAACGGTCCGGTAGTTGGCGGTGCCGACTATGAGGGTCAGCGTTCTATCCGCTGCTTCGAATTCGACGTGAAGGGCGACAGTATCAAGGGTGACTTCAAGGAGATTCTGCGTGGCGGAACCCATGTAGAGGCGCGTCCTATCTGGATTGAGGGGCCTCACCTCTTCAAGAAGGGCAAGTTCTATTATCTGATGTGCGCCGAAGGTGGTACAGGCGGATGGCACAGCGAGGTTATCCTGCGTGCCAAGAATCCGATGGGACCATGGGAGGAATGCCCTAACAACCCTATTCTTACCCAGCGTACCGGTCTCGACCCTAACCGCAAGGATCCAGTATCAAGTGCCGGTCATGCCGACATCGTAGAAGATGGCAAGGGTAACTGGTGGGCTGTATTCCTGGCTTGCCGTCCTTATGAAGAGGATATGTACAACACAGGTCGCGATACTTATCTCCTGCCGGTAACCTGGAAGAATGGATGGCCAGAGATTCTTGCCAAGAATACTCCTATTTCTACCGTTGGAGAGAAGGCTGGTTTGAAGCCTGCCGCAAAGAATGAGTTCTCAGGCAACTTCTCTTATGTGGATAACTTCGAAGTTGATAACAATAAGGCGGGTCTGAAAGAGTTGAATCCACGCTGGATGTTCCTCCGCGACTTCGTTGACTGTTACAAGGTAGAAAACGGCAAATTGAAGTTCAATCTCCTGCCAGGCAACATCTACAAGCGTGAGCCGATGTCTGCCATCTGGGCACGTCAGCAGCACGGCACCTTCACAGCTGAGACAGAAATCAACTTTACTCCTCGCAACGACAAGGATATCGCAGGCTTGGCACTTCTCCAGAAGGAAGACCACAACTTCGTATTGGGTAAGACCATGAAGAAGGGCAAGCTGATGATTACCCTGACCCGTGCCGAGAAGAACAACGTAACTATCGCTTCTGCTCCTATCAAGGGAGGTAAGCTGAAGCTGAAGGTAGAAGGTCATGACAGATATTATGATTTCTATTATGCTGAAGAAGGCGGCAGCTGGCAGCTTCTTGCCAAGGGTGTGGATGCCTCTAACCTGAGCACCCAGAAGAGCGGCGGCTTCCTCGGTGCCTGCATCGGTCTCTATGCTTCTTCCAACAAGGAATAAAGATTTGAGAAAAGATTAACGTTTTAGGAATAGATAATTAAAGAAAAGGTTGATACCTCGCGTTTTGCCTGGTATCAACCTTCTTCTTTTATTTATTCTTCACAATATCCAATGTCATTTTTCCTACCCAGATAGCGCTCTTGCCGTTCTGGTCGATTGGCACCGGTTTGCCATCCAGATTGTTCAGATACTCCAACTGCTTGAAGTAGGTATGGCTATGACCGCCCAGTATCAGATCGATGTCACGGGTGGCTGGGGCTACCTCGGAATCGTCGATGCCATCTATCTTCCAGCCCAGGTGGGAGATGCAGATGATGACATCACACTTCTCTTTCTTCTTCAATATCTCTGTCATTTCCTTTGCCTTGGCGATAGGATCGAGATACTTGATGCAGCCATAGTTGGCTTCGGTTACCAAGCCGGCAAGTTCCGGACACAAGCCGAAAACGCCAATCTTCAGTCCCTTGCGCTTGATAATGGTATAAGGCTTTACGACATTTGCCAGTTCGGTACCGGTGAAATCATAGTTGGAGCAGACGATAGGAAACTTCGCCATCTTGAAGATGCGCACCATGTTGTCTATTCCGAAATCAAACTCATGGTTTCCGATGGTAGCAGCATCATATTTCATCTCGTTCATCAGTCCTACTTCCACATCTCCCTTGAAGAGAGAGTAATAAGGTGAACCCTGTGAGAAATCGCCACTGTCAAAGAGCAGCAAGTCGGGATTCGCCTTACGCTCCTGACTGATCATCGCCACCCTACGGAGGAAACCGCCACGATTGGCAGTAGCCGTATCTGCGAGATTCGGATTGATGGGCATCACGCATGAATGCGTATCGTTGGTATGGAGCACTACGAGTTGCTTTACCACCTTTGCCTCTTTCTTAGCTTTAGCCTGAACGGCTGCCGGCTGCATCATGAAGGATGCCAGAGCCAGACCTATATATAATAATATATGTTTCATCAGAATTATCAACTATAAACTATTAACTATTCTACCACGCAGCGGCCTTCAATCTTAGATTCCACTACCTTGCCCTGTGCCTTCATCTCGCGGAAATAATTCATGATGATGTAACGCACATTGTTCTCTTTCTGCTTAGGAGCAAAAACATCGGTTCCGCTCTTGAAGGCTACGAGTTGGTCATTACCTTCGGCAAGATAATCGAGGGTTGCAACGCGGTAACTTTTCTCCGGATCAACAGGTTCACCGTTCAGCGTAACGCTTTTCAGTTTGCCATCCTTGGTGATTACCATTCTAACAGCATGGCTCAAGCCTTCGCCGCCACGATGAGCTATCTGCTGGAAGAGTTCCAGAACCTTATCACCCTTCAGGGTCAGGAAACAGATTTTGTTCTCGAAAGGAGCCATATCGTTCACATCACCTATAGTAACCTTACCCTTGGCAAGATTAGAACGGATGCCACCCATATTGTAAACAGCGAAAACAGGCTGTTCTTCAAACTGCTTGCCGCCCCATACCAGGATGTCACAGAGCAAGTTACTGAGTTCGCTCTCCGGACGGTGGCGGGTCATATCATGAGCAATATGACCTACAACAGGGCCCATGATACTGTCTACCTTACTCTTATAAGGAGCAATAAACCGGGCAGCCTCAGCATCAGGCTGTGCATCCCATTTCTGATCAACCAATATTCGGGTTCTCTCCACCTTCGCCACCTTGTATTTCTGGGCGAAAGCCGGACTTGCCATCAGCAGCATCACCGTTGATGCAAGTGCCACCTTCATACCATTCTTTTTCTTCATATTTATTGTTATCTTAATGTTTTGGAGTGCAAAAATACAAAATAAATCTGTGAAATCCGTGAAATCTGTGGGAAAAGACGCTGACCAGAAAGAAAAATAGTTAAATCTGCGAGAAAAAAGAAAGAAAGTGTCTGAAAATTTGCGAGATACAAGAAAAAGTAGTAACTTTGCACCCGCTTTTCGGCGTAACCGCTGTTGTCTGGGCAGAAGTGTTGTCCAAGTCCATGTTGCGTTGGAACGACAAACAATTTTTAATTTTATACAAAAAATGGATTTGATTAAAGTTGCTGAAGAAGCATTTGCAACCGGCAAGAAGTTCCCTGAGTTCAAGGCAGGTGACACTATCACAGTCGCTTACAAAATCGTCGAGGGTACTAAGGAGCGTATCCAGCTCTATCGTGGTGTAGTTATCAAGATCTCTGGTCATGGTGACAAGAAGCGTTTCACTGTTCGTAAGATGTCAGGTACTGTAGGTGTAGAGCGTATCTTCCCTATCGAGTCACCAGCTATCGATTCTATCGAGGTGAACAAGCGTGGTAAGGTTCGTCGCGCTAAGTTGTATTACTTGCGTAAGCTTACTGGTAAGAAGGCTCGTATCGCTGAGAAGAAGACTGTAACTAAGGGTGCAGAATAATTTTTCTTAGGAGACCTAATCAGAAAAAATAAAGGGAATCTTGTCTCACGACAGGGTTCCCTTTTAATATCTACAATTTTAACAAAAAACGTCAAACCAATCATGGTTGACAGCTAAACCAACCATGTTCCATTCTTTTATTTTTCGCCCGCATCATAATTCACGAGCCCATCCTCCGTGCCGTGTAAAGCACCTTGGAAATCATCCCAACTCTGGAATCCGGCGAGCAGCGCCAACTTGTCCAAAGTCTGGCGGGAAGGCTTCTCCTTCCCTTTCAATACATCCCACATTTTGTGGAAAACATGAGCCTTGCCAACCTTCTTTTCTATGTGTTCAGCAAGGACTTTCAAATCCTGTTTCATAACAATCCTCTCATATTTACTAACTGGGAGCAAAAGTACTGAAAAAGAATGAAACTGAGTTCATTTTTCCCGACTTTTTTATGTTTTGGGGTAAAAAAAATGCTTTATATCATAAAAATGCTGTTTTTTAGGGCTTTTTACGAAACAGAAGTCCAATATCTCAATCATTTTTTGTAACTTTGCGCCAAATTCCAAAATACATTTCTTAGAAGATGAAAGAATTAGCACTTAAGTACGGATGTAATCCAAATCAGAAACCTTCTCGCATCTATATGGATGACGGAAGGGAGCTTCCTATCGAAGTGATCAACGGCCGTCCTGGCTACATCAACTTCCTGGATGCCTTCAATTCCTGGCAATTGGTCAAGGAACTCAAGGCTGCTACAGGAATGCCTGCTGCCGCTAGTTTCAAACACGTTTCTCCTGCCGGTGCAGCTATCGGCTTGCCTCTGAGCGACACATTGAAGAAGATTTACTTCGTTGATGATGTCAAGTTTGAGCTCTCTCCATTGGCTTGTGCCTATGCTCGTGCGCGTGGCGCTGACCGCATGTGCTCTTATGGCGACTTTGTTGCGCTGAGCGATGTATGCGACGAGGCTACAGCCCTCCTCATCAAGCGTGAGGTGAGCGATGGTGTCATTGCTCCTGGCTATACTCCTGAGGCTATCGAGGTTCTGAAGGAGAAGCGCAAGGGTACCTACTGCGTTATCAAGATTGATCCTGACTATGTGCCAGCTCCTATCGAGCGCAAGCAGGTGTTCGGTGTTACCTTCGAACAGGGACGCAACGAGGTGAAGCTTGATGATCCTGCTCTCTTCGAGGATGTTCCTACCAAGAACAAGACTTTCACTCCTGAGGCTAAGCGCGATCTGATTATCTCGCTCATCACTTTGAAGTATACTCAGAGTAACTCTGTATGCTACGTAAAGGATGGTCAGGCTATCGGTATCGGTGCCGGTCAGCAGAGTCGTATCCACTGTACCCGTCTGGCTGGTTCTAAGGCTGACGAGTGGTGGCTGCGCCAGTGTCCTAAGGTGATGAACCTGCCTTTCAAGGAGAAGATCCGTCGTGCCGACCGCGACAATACCATCAATGTCTACATCTCTGATGAGTGGGAGGATGTATTGCAGGACGGCGTTTGGGAGCAGTTCTTTACAGAGAAGCCTGAGCCATTGACCCGCGAGGAGAAGAAGGCTTGGATTGCACAGAACAAGGGTGTATCAGTAGGTAGTGATGCTTTCTTCCCATTCGGCGACAATATTGAGCGTGCTCACAAGAGTGGTGTTGAATACATAGCAGAAGCAGGCGGTAGTATCCGTGACGATCATGTTATTGATACCTGCGACAAGTACGGCATCGCCATGGCGTTTACTCACGTTCGCCTCTTCCATCACTAATTTATTATATAATTAAGGTATATGAGTGACATTGACGATATTATCATGGGCGGTATGGTCTTCAAAGGCGGCGGTGGTCCTAAGAAGGATGACGACGACAAGGTGAAGACCAAAGCCAAGAAGAAAAAATACATAACGGGTGCTCACGGTAGTGGCTCTGCCCGTCAGAAGGCAAAGTATCGCCAGCAGAGAGCCAATCGTAAATCCCAAAAGAAGAAATAATACTTCTCTATCATAACCCGTGTGCTGTATAATAACAGCGCACGGGCGAACTGTTTTCTGATAATGGAAAACATGAATAGAGTACTGGCAAGCGAAAGACAGCATACTGGTATAAGTAAGACAGCCCACTAGCAAGCGTATTGCCAGTGGGCTGTTCTTCTTAAACAGTCATCAAAATCCAGGTGAAGAGTAAAACGGCTATCGGTTCTTTACACTCTTTACGCCCCTGCCCTTCGTTAGATGAAGGGTTACAGGCTTCAATTGATGCTTGCCGTGGTCATAAATGATAGCTGGATCCAGTCGTCTACCGCCAAAGCTAACCTCGAAATGGAGGTGCTCTGTGGTAGCCCTACCGGTACGGCCCGTCAAACCGATTACCTGACCAGCCTTTACCTTATCGCCCTTCTTCACCTTGTTCCTACTCTGATGACTGTAGAGCGTCTCGAAACCATAAGCATGCTTGATACGGATGCAGTTTCCGTAGCCATAGAAGGGTCCTGATGCAACAACCGTACCGTCAAAGGCTGCCACAATCTCATCATTCGGGCACGTCTTGAGGTCAACCCCCGAATGACGGCGCTTGCCACCATAAGGACTGATTACCTTGGCACCCGGCAAAGGATAAGCCCAGGCTGTCTTTTCTATCTTCTCCAAATCAAGCTCGAAAGTATTGGTAATAGTAAACGGATCATTAACCTCATCAGGATCGAGCGTCATTCCATCTCCTATTCCACCCTTTTTCTTGCCAGATGCCTCCTTGTCAGCCTCAGCATTTCTTCCTACAGAAGAATCCTTGCCACCGATAACCGAAGCAATGACACGGGCACCATGCTTGCGGAACTGCACGGTCTGGCGGCGCAACTTATGCGATTTCAACTCTACGAAAGTTTCCGGATTCAACCTACCGCCATTCACCATGATAGAGAAGTCGCAATAAGTTTCCCCCTCCTTAGAGCCTACAATGGCTATCGTCTGTCCGGCATCCACATGCTGTCCTACCTTAACCAGGTTCTCGGCATTGTTGGCATAAACGGTTTCCAGACCGCAATCGTGGCGCACCACGATGACATTACCCATTGATTCCGACTTTCTGGAAAGTCGCACATAACCTTCGAGCATCGCCTTGACAGCATCGCCTTTAGAGGTAGAGATACGCAACACATGATTGTTCTGAAGGGTTGCTTTGCCCACAGGAAGCGGGAAGGAATATTCCTTAGCACGGAATATCTCAAAGTCTACATTAAATGCCTGACTCTGGGCAAAGAGACCGGGTGTTGCAATACTCACCTGCTGCTGTTCGACTGCCGTGAATACATTTTTAGCGGGCATAAAGCTGCTCAGCGAGAACACCATGAGTCCTGCCACAGTCAATAGCCGCAATCCTTTTTTCATTCTTTTCATTATTTACTTTTTCTTTCCGATTTTCAAAATATTCTATAAACTATTAACTGAAAAACATCCATTTCTCCCTCTCCGTTCTTACAGAAAAGGAAAAATGGATGTTATCTTGAAAACTATCTGATACTTACCTGCTAACAGGCTTTTACTTCAACAAGATGCCTGTATAGATTCTGCCACTCTCTATACCCAGCTTTCTGGCAGAGAAGTACTCATCGCTATGGGCAAAGGTACAAATGCCACAATCCTGGATATTCTCTTCGGCCACTCCACAATGCAGAAGAATCTGTCTGTTGCAGAGCGGAAGATTGAGATGCCATTTCAGCGGCTGCACGATATTACCCTCAGCTGCCAGGCGCTCACGCTCAGCAGGATCAACCGAGAAGGCGGCATTAGGACGCTGTTCGGCAATCTCTTCCATAGGGAAAGCTGCCTGCTCGAACGCCTCGTAAACCTCATCGCCCACCTCGAAATGGTCGAGCGAAATGCCCGGACCTATCACCACCTTCAACTTCTTCGGGTCGGTATGATAGGTAAACGCCATCTCCTGAATGGTTTTATGCACGATGCGAGCCAGCGTGCCACGCCAGCCGGCATGGATAGCAGCCACAGCATGATGCTCCTCATCATAAAGAAGCACAGGGATGCAATCGGCAGTAGAAACACCAATGCATACACCTTTCTGGTCAGTCATCACGGCATCTACACCTTCGAGCACCATCTTGCGGATATTCTCAGGCATGGTGAGAAACTCACCGGCAATATTGCGCACCTCTACTCCATGCACCTGATGGGGCATGATGATATGGTCAGTAGTGACACCGAGCTCAGCAGCCAGACGCTTGCGGTTCTCTGCAACATGCTCGGCAAAATCACCGCAATATTCGTTGATATTAAATTCGCCATAGTTGCCCTGGCTCACTCCTCCCTTGCGGGTAGTAGAGAAAGCCATGACACCAGAAGCTACCTGATATTCTTTGATCATAACATTTACTCGTATTCGAAATCATCGAGGTCGTCAACATCCTCGATTTCATCCTCATCAATATATTCTACTACATCCTCGCCCTCTGCAGCCAGTTCCTGCTGGAAACGAGACATATCCTTGTCACGGTGAACAAGCGTATCTTCGGCAGTAATCTCCTGAAGCTTGTTGCTCTCTGAATTGAGTTCCTTCCAGAGCACGTCCTTCAGTTCCTGAATACCCTGTCCGGTAACAGAGGAGATGAAGACCACCGGAAGATCGGTAGGCAAAGTTTCCTTGAGCATTTCAATCAGTTCTTCGTCGAGCAGATCGCACTTGGTGATAGCCAGCACGCGATGCTTGTCGAGCATCTCTGGATTGAAGTTCTTCAGTTCGCCCAGCAATACTTCATATTCTTTCTTGATGTCGTCAGTATCGCCCGGAACCATGAAGAGCAGCAGAGAGTTGCGCTCAATATGGCGGAGGAATCGCAAGCCCAAACCTTTTCCTTCGCTCGCGCCCTCGATGATGCCAGGAATATCAGCCATGACAAAACTCTGGTGATCGCGATAATCTACGATACCCAGCGATGGTTCGAGCGTAGTAAACGGATAGTTTGCAATCTTAGGACGGGCACTTGATACAGCACTCAGCAAAGTTGACTTACCGGCATTAGGGAAACCTACCAGACCTACATCGGCAAGGAGTTTGAGCTCCATAATGATAGTCATCTCCTGCATAGGTTCGCCCGGCTGTGCATAGCGAGGAGCCTGGTTGGTAGAGGTACGGAACTGGAAGTTGCCCAATCCGCCACGACCGCCCTTGAGGAGCAGAACTTCCTGCCCGTCATAAGCCACATCGCATACAAACTTGCCTGTTTCGGCATTATATACCACGGTACCGCAAGGCACATCGATATAAATATCCTTGCCATCGGTTCCATGACACTTATCACGGCCACCATTTCCACCATGCTCGGCAAAGAAGTGGCGCTGATACTTGAGGTGCAGCAACGTCCAGTAGTTATGGTTGCCGCGGAGATAGATGCTTCCTCCACGTCCGCCATCGCCACCGTCAGGACCGCCGTTAGGCTGGTACTTTACGTGGCGCAGGTGCATGGAGCCCTTGCCACCCTTACCAGAGCGGCATTGTATCTTTACGTAGTCTACGAAATTGGATTCAGCCATTTATTCTTTTCTTTTTATTTAATGAACAAATCTTCCCCACCATAGCGGGGAAGATTCTTTATCTTGATTACAAGTTGTCGATTACATTGCAAACACGAGCGAAGATCTCATCTACAGTACCGAGACCCTCGATGTGGTGATGAATGCCTTCCTTCTCATACCAGTCGATGAGCGGAGCAGTCTGTGTATGATAAACATTGAGACGCTTCTTGATAGTCTCCTCGTTATCATCAGAACGGCCGCTTTCCTTACCGCGGTTAATCAGGCGAGCCATCAGCTCATCCTCAGGAACAGCCAACTCAATCATCGCAGCAATCTTATGACCACGCTCAGAAAGCATCTTCTTCAGAGCCTCAGCCTGTGGAGTGGTACGTGGGAAACCATCGAAGATTACACCAGCGTGATCCTTACCGAAGCTATCGTATACACTTGCGAGGATGTCAATCATCAACTCGTCTGGAATCAACTGACCATTGTCGATATAACCCTTAGCTGTCTTACCAAGTTCTGTACCGTTCTTGATTTCATTACGAAGTACATCACCTGTAGAAATGTGACCGAGACCATACTTCTCGATCATCTTGTCGCTCTGTGTGCCTTTACCTGCACCTGGAGCGCCGAAAATTACGATATTTTTCATTTTTACCTTAATATATATATAAAATATTTATGTTGTGTCAGAAACTTAATTTATACTGTTAAACCATTGCTTTCCCTTCGGAGTCATAACAAATAACAAGAATACTATAGCAGGGATTCCTACCATAGCCAAAATAATGTATGTACCCAAAAAAGGTATATCCAAGCAATAATCACTAATTTTCTCCCACATGCTTCACCCTCTATTCTTCTACAATCGTGTAGATGTCGCGGAGGTTTCTGCCTTCCTGATCATAATCCAATCCATATCCTACGATGAAATCGTTAGGGATTTCCATAACAGCATAGTTGATATCCAGGTCAACCTTCAAGTTGCCTGGTTTCACGAGGAGGGAACAAACCTCAACGCTGGCTGGGTTCATCTTCTTCAGGTCTTCAATCATGTGAGCCATGGTGAAACCGGAATCTACGATGTCCTCTACGATAACCACGTGGCGGCCTGCCAAATCCTGGTTCAAACCCATCAGGGTCTTCATGCTGCCCGTAGAGGAGGTACCCTCGTAAGAAGCATACTTCACGAATGAAATCTCGCTTGGCACGGTAATCATTCGCATCAAGTCGGCTGCAAAGATAAATGCGCCGTTCAATACTGCCAGGAAGACAGGTTTCTTGCCTGCATAATCCTTGTTCAGACGGTCTGCTACGACCTGTACTTTCTTCAGAATCTCAGCTTCAGGAATCGATGTCTTGAAGCTCTTATCCTTGATCTTTACTATGCTCATAGTCTGTTCTATAATAATATTTTCTGCAAAATTACGAAAAAAACATGAAACTTCGTGCTTTCATCAACTATTTTTTGTACTTTTGCATGAAAATAACCGTTTATCTGCATGAGTTGACAAATTATCACGACAGTTCGCGCAGATAATACTAAGATTATCAGATAATATGAAGATTTTCACAAGCACTCAGATTCATGAGTTAGATAAATATACCATAGAGCACGAACCTATCAGTTCGCTCAACCTGATGGAACGTGCAGCCAAAGCGCTGACACGTGCCATAGAAGAGGAATGGTCTAACCGCACTCCAGTGGTCGTTTTCGCCGGTCCGGGAAATAACGGCGGCGATGCGCTTGCTGTGGCGAGAATGCTCAGCGAGGATGGATATGATGTAAGTGTATACCTCTTTAATGTACAGAATAAACTGTCGGCAGACTGTCTTGCCAACAGGAAGCGTCTGCTGGATGCAAAGAGAGTGAAATTTACTGAGATTACCACCAATCTGGACCCTCCTAAGCTCAATGCAGAAACGCTGGTGGTGGACGGACTCTTTGGAAGCGGACTCAACAAACCATTGGCTGGCGGATTCGCCGCGATGGTGAAATATATCAACCAGAGTCCTGCCAAGGTAGTAAGCATCGATATCCCTTCGGGACTGATGACCGAGGACAATTCCTATAATATCCATGCCAACATCATCCGTGCCACTCTGACCCTTACCCTGCAGCAGAAGAAACTGTCGATGCTGATGGCGGATAACCAGCAGTACCTGGGCAGACTGCGCGTTCTCGACATCCGACTTTCCCAGGAATTCATCCAGAATACGGAGTGCCGGTGCCGCATACTCGAAGAGAACGACATCCGTCCGCTCCTGAAATCGCGCAGCGACTTTGCCCATAAAGGCAGCATGGGTAATGCGCTGCTCATAGCGGGAAGTTACGGCATGAGCGGCGCTTCGGTATTAGCCACCAAGGCTTGTCTGAGAACCGGTGCGGGCAAGGTTACAGCCCATACCCCAAAACGGAATTATGAAATCATGCAGATTTCGGTACCTGAAGCGGTACTGCAGATGGATGCTGAAGAAACCATATTCAGCGAACCGGTAGATACAGAGATGTTCGATGCGCTGGGCGTAGGTCCCGGATTGGGACAGAACGAGACAACAGCCATCGCCCTCATCGCCCAACTGCGCCGTGCTACCTGTCCGCTCGTCATTGATGCCGATGCGCTCAATATTCTTTCCAGCCACCGTGCCTGGATGCAGCAGTTACCAAAGAATATCATCATGACACCTCATCCGAAGGAGTTCGACCGGCTTGCCGGCAATGCGAGCAGCAGCTGTACCGAAAGACTGATGAAGGCAAGCGAACTGGCAGAACGACTCCAGGCATACATTATATTAAAGGGACATTATTCTGCACTCTGCCACCCTGACGGGAAGATTGACTTCTGCAGTACGGGCAACAGCGGTATGGCTACAGCAGGCAGCGGTGATGTACTGACAGGTATCATCACCGGTCTTCTGGCAAGAGGATACAAACAGGAAGATGCCTGTCGACTGGGTATGCATCTTCATGGTCTGGCTGGCGATCTTGCAGCTAAAGATCTGGGCAAAGAGAGCCTCATCGCCAGCGACATTATCCAGTATCTTCCGAAAGCATTTCTCAGATTGGAAGAATAATGATCAAGAAATAAGAATATCCATAAAAGTCAGGAGTTCTCGGCTTCTGACTTTTTTACTTGTTTCTGCGCATCATAGAACCTTACTTCCAAGGTTCGCCTTAAATCATCGCGACGGTCCATATTCAACTTTTTGCGGATATGGCAACGCTGGCTGGTGATATTTGATTCACTCTTATTGAGTTCTGCACAAATTTCCTTTAAAGTCCGCCCCTGAAGAATCAGCTTGCATATTTCCTTTTCGCTGAACGTAAGACCATCACAAACCTGATCCCACGCCACTCTATTCAATTCTTCATTAAACAGATGTTCAGAAGCATGGGTAATAATCTTCTGCCGGACATCAGGAGTCAGACGCTTCATCAGGCTTTCTGCTGCTTCCGGTTGATTATCCTTCAAATCGGCAAGCATATTCAACGCCTTGTTTTCAACACGAGCCATCCGTTTTGGCTGGCGCAACCCCTTGGTTACAATACTCATATTATATACTGCCACATAAACCAGCATCATGAAACCCAGGAAAACAGTCTTCAGACTGAACAGAGCTGGCATAAGCGGAGTGCTGAACAGGTATATCAGCAACATCGGTATCATACCTACCGTGATGATGGCGCAAGTCTTATACAAGGTTTGGCTTAACGCTGTAATAGCCAGGATAAAGATGACAAACAGGTTGCAGATAACGCTCAAATCATCATTAGCCAAACCGAAATTGATGCAAAATACGCTATCAAGAGCCAGTTTGGCGAACATCAGAAGGTAAAGAGAAGAAATACCTTTCACGAAAGCAATCTTACGTTTCCAGACCAGAAACTGCAGGAGGCAGAACACGAATGTATGCAAACAGCAAAGGCTTAAACCATAAGATTCTTTCATCACCAGAAAGAGCATAATATGATAAGGTATGATGATCAGCTCGCTTATCGTCAGAAGTAGAAAGGCGATAATGCGTCGGCGGTCTACCACACCACAATATAGAGGGCATAAATGATGCTCTACCCTCACAATCAGGTTTACCATGTCATTCTTCAGTTTCATTTCGTTTTGGTTATTTTCTTAAATCTTACTTATACTTTC
>ERZ791628.100-NODE-100-length-42435-cov-29.4849_pt1 | contig 42435 bp, 37 predicted proteins | sample MGYA00510265_ERZ791628 | MGnify/ENA primary metagenome ERZ791628 (study PRJEB30046, sample SAMN00715184) | human gut metagenome | study: EMG produced TPA metagenomics assembly of the A metagenome-wide association study of gut microbiota in type 2... | reverse complement strand
AGGGCGTTGCCCTGGGCTAGGAGCTTCTGCCCTTTCAGGGCGTGTGGCGCTAATTTGCGAAGTTCTATCCAGGGCGTGTGGCGCTAACTTGCGAAGTTCTATCCAGGGCATGTGGCGCTAACTTGCGAAAATCAGCGATTCACTTCCCGAAATTATTCGAAGGAAAGTTTTTTCAGGCGGGTACGCAATTGCTCAGCCTCGCTCTTCCTGATTGACAGCTTGATGCTGCAAGTATTGTCGAAAGTCTGATCCACAATACGGGGATTCATCTCCTTCACAATCCTCATCACATCATTCATCATCGGATAGGTGAAATCATAGGTTACGATTTCCTCTACCTGCTGCGTTACCTCCTCGCAATGCGCCAGGGCATCTATCGCTGCTTCACGATAGGCTACAATCAATCCGCTGGTACCCAACTTGACACCTCCGAAATAGCGGATGACGACAATCAGGATATCCGTCAATTCGGCCTTTGTTATTTGTCCCAGTATCGGTTTTCCTGCCGTAGAAGAAGGCTCACCATCATCATTGGCACGAAACTCGGTGCGCTCCGGACCCAACATATAGGCATAACAACAATGTCGGGCATCGTAATATTTCTTACGGTACCCGGCAACAATCTCCTTCACCTCGTCAACTGTGGTAACGTGGTGAGCAAAGGCGAGAAACTTACTCCTTTTCTCAGTGTAATATCCCTCGCCTACTGTATCTGATATAGTCTTAAATTCGTCAATCATTAATCCAACTTGTGAATAATCAATCCGCTGCGCAACTTTGGCTCAAACCAGGTTGCCTTAGGAGGCATAATCTTGCCACTGTCAGCGATGTCCATAATCTGCTGCATAGTAACTGGATGCAAGGCCAATGCCATCTTCATCTCGCCACTATCTACACGACGCTTCAACTCGCCGAGTCCGCGAAGGCCGCCCACGAAGTCGATGCGCTTATCAGAACGCAAATCCTTGATGCCCAGAATTTCGTCGAGAATCAAACGGGAAGAGATATCTACATCGAGCACGCCGATAGGGTCCTCATCATCATAGGTTCCTGGCTTGGCAAACAAACCATACCATTTACCATCGAGATACACGAGGAAAGAATGGAGAGCGGCAGGCTTCAGGATATCCAAGCCAAACTGCTCGATAGCTGCATCAATGGCAAACTTCTCATAGCATGGGATACCCTCCTCATCGCCTGATACATTCACATTAATCGCATCAATCTCTATCACCTCGAAGTTCTTGGTAAGAGCATCGAGGAATTCTTCTGATGTCAGACCATTCAGATCCTTTACTACACGGTTGTAGTCGAGGATGGTGAGCTGACTTGCCTGGAAGCAGACAGCCATGAAATAGTTGTATTCCTCCTTACCGGTATGGTTCGGATTCTGCTTAGCCTTCTCTGCGCCTACCAAAGCTGCGGCAGCAGAACGGTGATGACCATCGGCGATATAGAGACTAGGCATCTTGGCAAATTCAGCGGTGATGGTTTCGATATCCTTGTCATCACTGACAATCCAGAACTGATGACGGAAGCCATCGACTGGAGCGATGAAATCATACTCCGGTGCTGTAGCAGCATAACGCATCAGAATCTCATTGAGCACAGAATTATCAGGATAAGCAAAGAAAACCGGTTCGATGTTTGCATTGCAGACACGAACGTGCTTCATGCGGTCCTCTTCCTTGTCACGGCGGGTGAGCTCATGCTTCTTGATGACCCCCGTCATATAATCATTTACGTATGCACCTACAACAAGACCATACTGTGTCTTGCCATTCATGGTCTGTGCATAGATATAATACTGTTCCTTATCATCCTGCTTCAACCAGCCATTCTCCTGGAACTTCCTGAAGTTCTCTGCAGCGCTTTCATAAACACGAGGGTCGTATTCAGAAGTACCCGGCTCGAAGTTGATTTCAGGTTTAATGATATGATAAAGGCTTTTCTCGTTATCGCCAGCCTCGGCACGAGCTTCCTCAGAATCGAGGACATCGTATGGACGAGACTCAACTTGCTCTACTAAATCTTTTGGAGGGCGAATGCCCTTGAAAGGTTTTACTATTGCCATAATGTTATAATTTACTTTGTCAAGATGAATAAAAACACGAAAAGCCCATCAAGAGTGCTTCGGTGAAAAAGCACTCTTTATGAGCTATATATTCGGGATGAATAATTACTTATTTACCTGGAACTTGGTGCAGCCATCTGCAAAGAATGCATTGATCTGCTTGGCAGCTGCGATACCAGCATTGATGTTAGCCTCGGCTGTCTGCGCACCCATCTTCTTAGGGGTTGAGAAGTAGCGGCCCTCGAACTTGGCGAAGTCTGCATCAGCATCTGGCTTGATGTCGGTGATGAACTTCAAGTCCTCACGCTCAGCAAGAAGCTTCAGGAGCTCAGGCTCATTGATGACCTCCTTGCGGGCTGTATTGATAAGAATACCACCCTTAGGCAACTGGTTCACGGTCTTGTAATCGATGCTCTTGATAGTCTCTGGAGTAGCAGGGATATGAAGAGAAACGATGTCGCAAGTCTGGAACAACTCATCCTGAGACTTCACGGCGTGAACACCTGCTGCCTCGATAACATCAGCTGGGCAGAAGGCATCATAAGCAGAAACTTCCATGCCGAAGCCCTTGGCGATGCGAGCTACATTGCGACCCACATTACCGAAAGCCAGGATACCCAACTTCTTACCCTTCAACTCAGAGCCAGCCTTGCCATTGTAGAAATTACGAACTGTGAAAACCAGCAAACCGAATACCAGCTCGGCAACGGCGTTGGAGTTCTGACCAGGAGTATTCTCGGCCACTACGTTGTGAGCAGTAGCAGCAGCCAGGTCGATATTATCATAACCAGCACCGGCGCGAACGATAATCTTGAGGTTCTTGGCTGCGTCGAGCACCTCGGCATCAGCCTTGTCAGAACGGATAATCATCGCATCCACATCCTTCACGGCATCGAGAAGCTGAGCCTTCTCTGTATATTTTTCGAGCAGTACGAGTTCGTTGCCTGCTCCCTCTATTTCTTTCTTAATGCCCTCGACAGCAGCTGCTGCGAATGGCTTTTCTGTTGCAACTAATACTTTCATTTCAATTCAAATTAATGTTGAGCTTCAAATTCCTGCATAGCCTTGACGAGTGCCTGAACACCCTCCATGGTCTGTGCATTGTAGCAGCTGGCACGGAAACCACCAACAGAACGGTGACCCTTGACACCAACCATGCCACGCTCTGTAGCGAAATCAAGGAATGGCTTCTCCAGCTCCTTGTACTCATCGTTCATCACGAAGCAGATGTTCATCAATGAGCGGGATGCCTCTTCTACGGTACCCTTGAAGAGCTTGTTGCGGTCAATCTCAGCATAGAGAACCTCTGCACGCTCGTGAGCTCGCTTGTCAGCAGCCTCTACGCCACCATTTGCCTTCAACCAGCGGAGGTTCTCCATCAAAGTATAGATAGGAACTACAGGAGGAGTATTGAACATACTGCCCTTCTCTACGTGAGTACGATAGTCGAGCATGGTAGGAATCTCGCGAGGAGCCTTGCCGAGCATATCATCCTTGACGATGATAACGGTAACACCAGCCATAGAGAGGTTCTTCTGAGCACCGGCATAGATGGCGGTGTACTTAGAAACATCTACCGGACGGCTCATGATATCTGATGACATATCAGAAATCAAAGGCACGTTCACGTCTGGATCTACACGGAGTTCGGTACCATATATTGTATTGTTGCTTGTGAGATGCAAATAATCACAATCGGCTGGCACAACGTTAGGAACCTGAGGATAGAAAGTGTAATTGGCGTCGGACGATGATGCGATCTCCACGACCTCACCAAAATGCTTTGCCTCTTTCATAGCCTTCTTAGCCCAAGTACCAGAATTAATGTAGGCAGCCTTCTTGATGAGGAAGTTGGCAGGAATCTGCATAAATTGCAGCGACGCACCACCACCAAGGAAGATTACGGAGTAACCCTCAGGAATGTCAAGAAGCTCCTTGAAGAGGGAGACAGCCTCGTCGACAACTGGCTGGAAATCCTTAGCACGGTGGCTAATTTCCATCAATGAAAGACCTGAACCATTAAAATCCAAAATCTGCTTTGCTGTGTTCTCAATCACTTCACGTGGAAGCATTGATGGACCTGCGTTAAAATTGTACTTCTTCATCTTGTTTAATTATTTTAGTTTTCTGACCATGCCATTCCTGTTAGCAGGAACAGTATAAGCGCAATCCACCCATTTAGGCAACTGAGCAACCCTAATGTATGGATTTACGGATGCGAAATTACATATTTTATTTGAATCTACCAAATTTTCCTGCACATTTTTAGCGATTTGGGCAAAAATCTTTCATTTTGTCAGTGCTTTTAACATATTTATCGCATATTTATGCCATAAATATCAATTTATAACAAGAAAAGCCTCCTCTGGATATAATTTCCAAGAAGAGGCTTTTATCTATATTAAAATCATCGCACTTCTTCTACGATGGTCTTTACGCCCTTAATTTTCTCACCCTTTACATTGTTGAGCACACTTCTCAACTTTGGTCGGGCTATCGCTGCATAGGCATAGCGGTCGTTGACATCAATCTTTCCGATTTCAGACGAATTCAATCCGCCCTTCTTACAAAGGAAGCCCAGGATATCGCCCTTGCTGATCTTATCCTTCTTTCCCTTACCTATATATAAGGTAGCCATTTTTGGCTTAGCCGGCACCGGCAACTCCTCTACGGCAGGAATCTCGTAATCCTCTACCTCTGCATCAACATATTCAGGAATGTGCTCCTCCGGACCCAACAGGAAGAAAGCTCTACCCTGTGCCTCCCATCTGGCGGTACGCCCCACACGATGGATATAGCCATCCTCACTTTCCGGCATGTGGTAATGGATGATGTTATCGATGTCTGGGATGTCGAGACCACGTGATGCGAGATCGGTGCTTACCAGGATATTGGCACTGCCATTGCTGAAACGATAGAGTGAAGCCTCGCGCTCCTTCTGCTCCAGACCGCCATGGAAGAAAGAGGTAGAGAACCCCTGCTCCACCAGATACTTATTGGTACGCTCTACGCTATCACGATAGTTCAGGAAGACGATGGTGCTCAGGTCGCCCAAACTGCGGAGCAGCATACCCAGGCTCTCCAGCTTATCCTTCACCGGACTTTCCACCTTATATATATGTACACGTTCAGGCACCTGCTCCTCGTCCATTCGATAATCAATCTTCTCTACTCTGCCCATGTGTACAAAACGAGGAATTTCCTCAGCCTCGGTAGCAGAAAGCAGGAAGTGACGGCGCAAGCCTGGAAGCGATTTCACCAGACGGCTCATCTCATCCTGGAAACCCATTTCCAGACATTTATCAAATTCATCGATTACGAGATATCTGATATGGTAACGGTTCAGATTCCCCTTATCAAGATGATCGTTCAGACGGCCTGGAGTTCCGAAGACTATCTGTGGACGCACCTGCTTCATCACACGATGCTCATCCATTGTCGCACGACCTCCATAACAAGCCATGGCACGAAGTCCGCTACCCATATTCTTGAGCACGGTGGCAGACTGCAGCGCCAGCTCTCTACCAGGAGTCACCACGATAGCCTGCGGCTCGTCGTCGCCGGCATCAATGAGTTGCGAGAGCGGCAGGAGATAAGCCAGCGTCTTACCACTACCCGTAGGCGAAAGCACTACCACATCTCTATCGGTGTGCAGCACGGCCTGCATCGCATCCTGCTGCATATCGTTGAGTTCGATACCCAACTTATCTAAAATTCTATCTATCATTGTCTTTTGTTTATTGAAAAAGAGATTACCTCTTCTTCATAATTTTATCTATTTCATCAAACTCCTTACCCATATTCAGGTTCAGATAGATGGTATAGAGCGGAAAAGCCCACTTGGATTGCTCATCAGGCTGGAGCTTTCTATATTTTACCAGATAAGGGAGCGCCTTCCTGTAATTGGCATCCACCTGTTCACGCACCTTTCGCGAAGTCTGCGAACTCTTATCCTGCTCCACTGCCATATTGAAGTAACAGATGCCTGCATTATAATATGGATCAGCAAGTTCCTCATTCACGGAGATAGCCTTATCGCTTACCTTGATACACTCCTGGAGCTTGCTCTGTTCGAAGAGGATGTTGCTTTTGGCAACAAGATACATATCACTGTCTGGCACAATGGTGAGAGCCTTATCTACTACTGCCATCGCAGAATCCAGCTGATTGATATCTACATAAAACTCCACGAGTCGTGGGAAGAAATACGGAAAGGTAGGTACCCGTTCGAATCCTTCCTTGAGCGATGCCAGATAGCGCGCTGTATCCTTCTCCAGATAATAGGTTTCGGCAAGATACTGCAACATATAGTTGTAATGCACGGTATCCTTCAGCGCTACATAAGAATGATGCAGCGTTGCCTTGGGATCCTTCATCTTATAGCCGGAATATACGGCATAATAGGCAGCCAAAGGAAGATGCTTATCCTTCTGGCTGTAATCGTACGACCGGAACAGCGGCTGGTTGGCACAATCTATATAACGGTCGAAGAACTTATAGGAATCGGCATACTTCTTCTTACCGAGGAACCACAGTCCACCATTAAAGAGATTGGTGCGGATATGGGAAAGATAATCAGCATGCTGCTTACGGAATTCGATTTCCACCTTTCCCTTTTTGTTAGGAACCATCTCTACAGAATCAAACTGCTGCGCAATCTCGAAGAGCTGTCGGGTGAAATTGAAGAGCTGGGCAGTATCATACTTCTGCTTGAGATAGAGCTTTTCGTTACCCTGCTCGTATTGCTTACGTACGGCATCGAAGTAGAGGTTCCAGATTTTCTTGTTGTTCTGATTGGCAGAATCAGCCAGAAGTTTCTGCATGCTTGCCTGCGCCTGAGGCAGATTCTTGCCCGACTTCACCTGATCCTTCGCCAATTGTATTTCCTTCTTCTGGGCAAAGCCCGCAGATGGCACAAGAAGGAGCATCCACAAGATGGCACTCGCCAAATTGCGGAAAAACGGATATCCCCATTTACTTCTATATCCCGATATTTTATGTCTCAATCTATTATTTATTTCCATAATCATAATAGTACCAATATGTGTTGCTGTATGTATCGCGGAGAACAGACTGGCGTTCTACCGGATTGCTATATTTACGCTCCATCGACTGATAATCGGCAAAATCGGCATCCATCACGTTGTCGTGAAACTCTACGATAGGATGCGTACGAAGATGACAATAGAGCAAAAGTGCCTCTTTGTAATGAGTTGGCAGCTTGGTCAATTCGTGATACTTAACCAGCTTGCGGACAAATTCATCGAGCTTCTTGTCCAGCAGGAGCGCACAAAGCTCGTACTCCTTCGAAAGGCGATACTTCAGACGATGTTTCTTCATCCAGGGCGATGTTCCATACATCCACACCGGAGCCTGCCACATCAATGCCTTGACGGACGTGCCATTGATATACATCGACTGGCTGCCGCCTACCAATGGATAGGAGAAAAGACGGCTGCCAAGCTCGCCCGTTCTGTAAAGACAGGCTATACGGAGCATCGTAAGCGACGAATCGGTCTGCAGGGATTTCTCTCCAACCTCTAAAGCTTTTTCATACTGTTTTTCTTTCATCAGATGTTCCATCTTCATTCTTTCGTGAAAGAGGCGATCATTGTTGGTGATGAAGATAACAGCCAGCATCATCACGACAAGCTGGGAGATGTTCACCCATGAGTAACGCGAGAACCAACCGAAACTATGTGGCTCCTGCTCAAGAGGTTCCAACTGTCTGGCGACCCACATCACGCCAGCCCAGCACAACAGACAGAAAGGCAGGACAAGCCACCACCAGCCCAACGACACGCCAGCATCTACATGGGTAGGCACATCGGCTATCAGAGCCAGCAAAAGGAATGAAGGAAAATAAGTAAGTCCGTGGAAGCGGCGCTTCACACGGGTCACCGCGTATGCTCCCAACTGCAGCAGAAAGCATACAAAGGTAACAAGCAGCGGTGCAAGCGTATAGAAATAATCTGTCTTACCTTCTGATAAGACATGCTGCGCCACGGCTAGAATATCTGCCTGGTAACAAGCCAGGAATGTATAAGCAAAAACTAAAAAAATGATAGCACAGGCGAAGCGCATCTTCGCCGTGCTATTCCTTTTATGATCCATATATCTATGTTTAATTTTTCTTGAGCACCAGTGCCGAACGGGCTGGCAAGTAGAGCTTCAACCACTCCTTGCGATCGTTCACATACACAGGGTCATAGTTGGTGAGGTGGGTCATCTCGTCATCGTTCAGACCATTGCCACCAAACGCCTTGTTGTCGGTATCGAGTACCACGCTATAGGCACCGGTAGGTACCAGGAAGCCATAGTCGGTAAACGAGCGGGTTGGCGAGAAGTTGAAGACGAAGAGCAGGTCGCCTCGCATATAAGCGAGTACCTGATCGCCATCATTGTGCCAGATTTCAACAACTGGTGTCTTGTTAAAGTTCTTTTCACTCTTAATTGTCTTGAGCATCTCCTTGTCGAAGTCGCCGAGATAGTGATAGCAGAGATCCTTGTTATCTACCAGATTCCACTGTCTGCGAGCATACTTGTAGCTCCATCCGTTACCCTCGCGAGGGAAATCAATCCACTCTGGATGGCCGAACTCATTACCCATGAAGTTCAGGTAGCCGCCATTGATGGTAGAAGCAGTAGCCAGACGGATCATCTTGTGCAAGGCAATGCCTCGGTGAACCATATCGTTCTCATCACCCTTCTTGAAGTGCCAGTACATATCAGCATCTATCAGGCGGAAGATGATGGTCTTGTCGCCTACCAATGCCTGGTCGTGGCTCTCGCAGTAAGAGATGGTCTTCTCGTCTGCACGACGGTTCTTGATCTCCCAGAAAATGCTGGATGGCTTCCAGTCTTCATCCTTCAGCTCCTTGATGGTCTTGATCCAGTAGTCTGGAATATTCATCGCCATACGATAGTCGAAGCCATAGCCGCCATCGGCAAACTTGGCAGCCAATCCAGGCATACCGCTCACCTCTTCGGCGATGGTGATGGCATTCTTGTTCACCTCGTGAATCAGACAGTTGGCAAGGGTGAGATAGCAGATGGCGTTATCATCCTCATGACCATTGAAGTAGTCACCGTAATTGCAGAACGCCTCTCCCAGACCGTGGCTGTAGTAGAGCATAGAGGTTACACCATCAAAGCGGAAACCATCGAAGTGGTATTCGCTGAGCCAGTACTTACAGTTGCTCAGGAGGAAGTGCATCACCTCATCCTTACCATAGTCGAAGCAGAGACTGTCCCAGGCTGGATGCTCATGTCTGTCGCCAGGATAGAAGTACTGGTTAGGATCACCGGCAAGATTGCCGAGACCTTCCATCTCGTTCTTCACTGCATGAGAGTGAACGATATCCATAATGACAGCTATGCCATTCTGATGGGCTGTATCGATGAGATCCTTAAGCTCCTCAGGGGTTCCGAAACGGCTGCTGGCAGCAAAGAAGCTGCTAACGTGGTAACCGAAGGATCCATAATAAGGATGCTCCTGGATTGCCATGATCTGAATGCAGTTGTAACCATCCTCAATGATACGTGGCAGCACCTTCTCCTTAAACTCTGTGTAGGTACCAACCTTCTCTGCATCCTGTCCCATTCCGATATGGCACTCATAGATGAGCAGCGGAGTGGTGTTAGGTCTGAAGGTCTTCTTCTTCCACTTGTAAGGCTCAGGGCTCCATACCTGCGCAGAGAAAATCTTGGTCTGCTCATCCTGAACCACACGGTTAGCCCATGCAGGGATACGCTCGCCTTCTCCACCTTCCCAGTGCACTTTCATCTTGAAGAGATCACCGTGCTTCATTGCCTTTTCCGAGAGTTTCAACTCCCAGTTGCCGGTGCCCTTGATACGCTTAGCACGATACTTAGGGCTTTCCTGCCAGCCGTTGAAATCTCCGATGAGATAAATATCTGTAGCATTTGGCGCCCACTCACGGAACACCCATCCCTTCTCCGTCTTATGCAATCCGAAGTAGTCGTATCCGTTGGCGAAATCGCTGAGCGAAATCTTGCCGTTACGGGTAAGCTGGTTGAGTTTCCAGAGCGCATGCTCATGTCTTCCTACGATAGCAGGCTCAAAGTCTGCCAGATATGGATCGTTCTTCACGAGTCCGATATGTTTTGGGGCAGCAGCCTTCACGGTTTTCTTGGTAGCGCACTTGGCGATTGCCTTGCAGGTAGCCTTCTTGGCTGTTGTCTTCTTTGCTGTAGTATTTTTAGCTGAAGTTTTCTTTTCTGTTGCCATATATCATGATTTTAGATGGTTCTACTATTTTTATTAAGGTTTTTAAGCCTTTACCTTGAAGATAGCCTTATGGATATCACCCTTGCCGATGCATGGCTGATGACCGTCCTGTGGGAAGAAGATAGCAAACTGGCCTGGCTTGCAGGTTACCAGTGTCTGAGCCTTCACACCAGGATACAAGGTGCAATCCTTAGCCTCGTTGTATTCCACTTCAGGGAGATCCTTCACTGGAGAATATCCATAGGTTTCCTCTGTATTCATAGGAATCTGAATATCAATCATCTGACGATGTGCCTCGATGGTAGCGTCTTCCTCGGTCTTGCCATGAGCTACAGCGATATTCACAAAGAGATCATCACCCAGGATAGGATGCTTGCCGGTCTCCAACTTAGTGAGATCAGTCTCGTTGATAAACTTCACTACTTCTGTGAAGAGTGGATTAAGAGAAACATATTTCTCCAAATTGTCTAATGTATCAATTACCATAGTATATTGAATTTTGTGATTGATTTCTACTTTTTTAAGTTTATATTTCAGGAAAGCATAGAAGCGGATAAGCGGATAATTGCCTCCAGATTGAATGATGATACAATTCTTGCCGGAAGTTTAATCCTCAAATCGCTTTCCGTTCTCATATACACCCTTGGCAGTAACCTGACCATTGCGGTCTTTCTCTACGAATCTGCCATCGCGTGCATCCTTCTTATAGTTGCCCTCGAAGCGCTTGCCGTCCTTGTTCTCCTCGATACAGAAGCCCTCGCGCTTGCCATTGTGATAGACACCCTTGAAGCGGTTGCCGTTGGCGTAATGTATCACCACGCTGCCATCGACATATCCCTTCTTGAACTCGCCTTCAAAGATGTCGCCGTTCTTCTTGGTCAACTTTCCCCTACCGTTCTGCAGGTCGTCTTTCCAGCTGCCAACATAGATGTCGCCATTCTTCCATACGAAAGTACCCTGTCCGGAACGCTGGCCATCCACAAACTGTCCGGTGTATTTCGAACCGCTGGCTGAGCGGAAAATTCCTTCACCGGTACGTTCACCCTGCGAATAATCACCTTCGTATATATCGCCATTATGGAATTTGTAGATACCCTTACCGTCCTGGATATCATCCTTCCAGTCACCAATATAGGTATCACCGTCAGCATATTTAAAGGTACCCTTGCCTGAGCGCTGGTTATCTACCCACTGTCCATCATAGGTGGTTCCATCTCCCCAGTCAAAGAATCCATTTCCATTCTTCATGTCGTTCATCCACTGGCCTTTGTATTTGGCACCGTTGGAATAGGTGTAGGTACCTTTTCCCTGTCGCTTATCCTTATACCAGTCGCCGTCATACTTATCACCATTGTAATAGTACATCACGCCATGTCCGTGCTGGAAATCGCGGAACCAGAGTCCCACATACTTATTATTGTTCTGGAAGTAATAGGTACCCTTGCCGTGCTGCTGGTCCTGCAGCCACTGTCCTTCGTATCTCTCGCCATCCGAGAAAGTATATACGCCATATCCGCTGCGCTTTCCCTTGACGTAGGCACCCTCGTAAGTATCACCATTCTTATAAACGGTAGATCCCTTGCCCTGTGGTTTGCCGCTTACCATCTCTCCCTTATACTGGCCGCCATCACGGGTGATGCAGCTACCGAGCGAGATTTTCTGCGCCGACATGGCAAGAGGCGAACAAGCCAGCATCATCGCCAGCATCATCTGCTTACCTGTAAGCAAAAACGTGCTTACAGAAAAATATCTTATAGAATTGTTTTTCTTATCATTCATGTCGTTTATCATCATTTTGATTTCGAAAAGAACCGATATGACAGCCTTTCCCGGACCACATGATTGCGAGTCCAGAGCGGAGTTTGACCGATTCCGAACCGATATATTCGATTCAATCCCCAAAAGTAACGCTTTTTCGGCAAACAGCCAAATAGATTAAGCAAATTTAAGGGAAAAAGAATAAAAATAAGATTTCCAGAAAAAAAAGTTATTCCGGATACAATAAAACGGGAAATCAGCCGTTATTAGGGGAAATAAATGATAATACCATCAAACTAATCAAATAAAATAAGTATGATATTAAACTGCGCTATCATAGATGAAGACCCTGAGGCTTTGGCTTTGCTGAAGCATTATGTTGAGGAAACACCATCCCTCAATCTTATCGGTGCGTACCACAACGCTATCGAAGCTGTAGATGGAATCCACCACAGCCATCTTGACATTCTGTTTCTTGCCATCCACATGCAGCAGATCAGCGGACTCGAGTTTGCCAAGCTCGTGCCGATGAACGTGAAGATTATCTTCACCACCGCATTCAAGGAGTATGCCATCGAAGCATACAAGGTGAACGCCTTCGACTATCTGGTCAAGCCTATCCTATACGAAGACTTCATACAGACCTGTCAGAAGGTATTCGACCATTATATGCAGGACGATGCCTACAACCCCATCAAGCGCGATGGCTTTGTAGTGGTGAAGAACGAAAGCAAATACACCAGAATTCCTTTCGAGAGCATACTCTTTATCGAGAGCGTGAAAGATTACGTGAAGTTCCACATGGCGGATGGACACAACATCATGACCCTGGGCAATCTGAAACGCCTGGAAGAGAAACTTCCGCGCCAGAAATTCAGAAGAGTGCACCGCTCTTTCATTGCCAATCTAACTAATTTTGACTACATCCAGAACATGAAGGTAATCTATGGCAAACTGGCGGTGCCTATCTCTGACACCAACAGGGATGATGTGGTGAAATTCGTAGAAGAACACGGAATCAACTAACAGATCTGCAGTGGGGATGTAACAAATATTCTAGCATCATGTGCGATAAGGAATTCGAGATCGCGGAATCCCCAAAGCACACTGATGCAAGGCATTCCGCTGTTCTTGGCGGTCATGACATCCACATCACTGTCGCCGATATAGACAGCGCTTTCCCTATCGGCATTCATCTGGCGCAAAGCCTCATTTACAGTATCCGGGGCTGGCTTTTTCTGAATATCCTCACGCTCACCTATAGCCACATCTACCAAGTCGCCAAAGAAATGGCGACAGAGGGCTTGGGTGGCAGCATAAAACTTATTGCTCACCACGGCAATATTCTTGCCTCTATCCTTCAACTCCTGTAACATTTCCATCACACCCGGATAAGGCTGCGTGGTATCAAGATTATGCATCATATAGTGCTTGCGGAAATCGGCAAACACCTGTTCAAACTTCTCATTCTCCAATCCATCCGGAATGGCACGTTCCATCAATTTCTTGACACCGTTTCCTACAAAGCGGCGCACCTCATCTACGCTTCGCTCAGGAAAGCCATTCGTCTTGAGGGCATAATTGCAGCTCGCAGCCAAATCGCCCAGGGTAGAAAGCAAGGTACCATCCAAGTCGAAGATATAGGTATCGAAATTAAACTGAGCATGAGGCGGCATTTTCTTCACACGGAATTCACCGCCATGAAGGATACAGACATCCTTGGAATAAAGTCGGATTTCATCCGGACCGCTAGCCGCATACCGGTTGGTTTTCTCCTCCTCATCATGGCCATAGGCAATACCTGTTCCCATGGTACGATTCTCACCAAACTCCCATCTCTTGAACTGATGGGTCTTGGCATCCACTACCACATATTTATACTCCAGCGGAGCCTCCAAAGCCTGTACGTTGACAGAGAGCACCCAACTGGTTCCGCCCTGATGAATCATCGGAAGATAATGGTCAGTATTCCACTCGCCCAAGGTTGGATGATTACCCAGCAGTGCCACAGCCTCACCCTCGTGAAGCTGAGGAGCAGAAACCTTGAAGATCACGGTCTGCTCGAACAGAGGCAGCTTGGCAACCTCATCACCCGTCCAGACTACCGGAGCCGTATAGTTGATGAAACCGCCCAGCAGCTCATACTCATCATCCAGCCAGAAGTCGGACAGGATATAGTTTCTGTTCGCCTCATACACATAGGCTCTAGGAGAAGCAACAGATTCCCTGCGCACCACATTTCCCTCGGCATCTACCACCTTATAATAATAGGCTACAGCCACAAAGGGATGATGACGGTTTTCCAAAGTATGGGTTTCAGCCATCCAATGATAACCATCTATTGTGTTCATCGCCAGATCTACCACCTTCCGCTTTCCGTCACGTGCGAAGAAGGTGATATCAGCATGCAGAGACTCCCCCCACTCTGCCTTGTATGATATTGTAAATTTCATTCTCATATCATCAATCGTTTTAATATGTCAATATTCCTCAGTTTCAATGATGCAAAGGTAATGAAATTCTTCATACCACGGATAAAGAATCGGCGAATTAACCTATTTTAATTGCATACGCTTTGCTATTTGGCATTTTTACTGTACTTTTGCACCAAAATATTTCAAGAAGAACAGATCAAGTTCAAAGACGAACAGAAATATTTCAAGAAGAAAAGAAAATGTTTTAAGTAGATAAAGAAAATGAAGAAAAAGAAAACAACTTCTAAGTTTTACCTCTATGGCGCCATCGGCTGCGTCGCCGTCATCGCCATCGTAGGTTATCTCTACTGCTTCTCATCATTCTCGAAAAGCAGCGAAACCAAGTATGTATATATCGATGCCGATGACAACATCGACTCCGTATATAATAAGGTGCAGCCTTTCGCCAAGAGCATCCCGATGCAGGCGTTCCGCACACTCACCCTTCATTCAGGCTATGCCGACCACATCCGCACCGGTAGATACGCCATCCATTCTGGAGACGGAGCACTCAAGGTCTGGCGTCACATGAAGAACGGTTTACAGGAACCTGTCAACCTCACCATACCTTCCGTACGCACCATCGACAAGCTCGCCGTGGAACTGAGCAAGAAACTGATGCTCGACAGCACAGAAATCAAGAAGGCACTCACTGATGAGGCTGTTTGCGAGAAGATGGGCTACGATACTGCCACCATCGCCTGCATGTTTATCCCTAACACCTACGATATCTACTGGAATGTATCCATCGAGAAATTCCTGGAACGCATGAAGAAAGAGAGCGACAAGTTCTGGAACTTTGAGCGCACCGAGAAGGCAAAGACGATGAAGCTCACTCCTAACCAGGTGATTACACTTGCCAGTATCGTGGATGAGGAAACTGCCAACAACGGCGAAAAACCGATGATTGCAGGTATGTACTACAACCGACTGATGCTGCGCAATGCAGAGTATCCGGAAGGTATGCCACTGCAGGCTGACCCAACCATCAAGTTCGCCTGGAAGCGTTTCGAACTGAAGCGTATCTACAACAACCTCCTGTACATCAAGAGTCCATACAACACCTACAAGAATCCAGGTCTTCCTCCTGGCCCAATCCGCATTCCATCGGTTGCCGGCATTGATGCCGTACTCAACCATGTAAAGCACGAGTATCTCTATATGTGCGCCAAGGAGGATTTCAGCGGCACTCACAATTTTGCCCGCACCTATCAGGAACACCTGCAGAATGCTGCAAAATATTCCAAGGCACTCAACGAAAGAGGAATCAAGTAAACGATATATGAGAAAACTTGCAAAATGTCTGTCATTTTGCAAGTTTTCTGTTTTTTATTTGGTAGTCTCCCTAAATTGTTGTAAATTTGCAGCATTAAACTATCCATATAAAATAATTTATTACATGAACAGAACGATTATTACAGTAGTGGGCAAGGATACAAAGGGTATCATCGCCAGAGTTTGTACCTATTTGGCAGAGAAGGACGTCAATATCCTGGATATCTCTCAGACCATCGTACAGGAGTACTTCAACATGATGATGATTGTTGACATGGGTAAGATGAATACATCTTTCGAGACTGTTGCCGACGAACTCGCTGATCTTGGCAAGAGCATTGGTGTTCAGGTAAAATGCCAGCGTGAGGAAATCTTCAACATGATGCACCGCATCTAAGTTTATCACTTTTAAAAGCAATAGAAGGAATATGATCAATATATCTGAGGTTATCGAAACCAACAAGATGATTGAGCAGGAGAACTTCGACGTGCGCACCATCACCATGGGTATCAACCTCCTGGACTGTGCCACTTCAGATCTCGACCAGCTCTGTCAGAACATTTATAATAAGATTACCCGCCTCGCCAAGGATTTGGTGAAGACTGGTGAGGACATCTCTAAAGAGTATGGTGTGCCTATCGTAAACAAGCGCATCTCTATCACTCCGATTGCACTCGTAGGTGGTTCTGCCTGCAAGACTACCGATGACTATGTGAAGATTGCCAAGACTCTCGACAAGTGTGCCAAGGAGTTGGGTGTCAACTTCCTCGGTGGATACTCTGCCATCGTAAGCAAGGGTATGAGCAAGAGCGATGAGCTCCTCATCCGTTCTATCCCTCAGGCTATGGCTCAGACCGATTTCATCTGCAGCTCTGTAAACGTAGGTTCTACCAAGACCGGTATCAATATGGATGCTGTACGCCTGCTGGGCGAAATCATCAAGGATACAGCTGAGGCTACCAAGGATAATGGTTCTTTGGGTTGCGCTAAGCTCGTTGTTCTCTGCAATGCTCCTGATGATAACCCATTCATGGCAGGTGCCTTCCATGGCGTTTCTGAGGCAGACGCTGTTGTCAGCGTAGGTGTCAGCGGTCCTGGTGTAGTAAAATATGCATTGGAGCAAGTGAAGGGCGAAAGCTTCGAGGTTCTCTGCGAGACTATCAAGCGTACTGCTTTCAAGATTACACGTGTAGGTCAGCTGGTTGCCAAGGAGGCATCACGCCGCCTGAATGTACCATTCGGCATCATCGACCTTTCATTGGCTCCTACTCCAGCCATCGGCGATAGCGTAGCTGATATCCTGGAGTTGATTGGTCTGGAGCGTGCTGGTGCTCCAGGTACAACCGCAGCACTTGCACTTTTGAACGACCAGGTTAAGAAGGGCGGTATCATGGCTTCTTCTTATGTTGGCGGTTTGAGTGGTGCCTTCATCCCTGTTTCTGAGGACCAGGGTATGATCAATGCAGTAGAGGCAGGTGCACTTACCATCGAGAAGTTGGAGGCAATGACTTGCGTTTGCTCTGTAGGTCTGGATATGATTGCCATCCCTGGCGATACAGCAGCTACCACCATCTCCGGTGTCATTGCCGATGAGGCTGCCATTGGTATGGTAAACCAGAAGACTACTGCCGTCCGCATCATCCCTGTTGTGGGTATGAAGGTGGGTGATACTGTAGATTTCGGCGGTTTGTTGGGTTATGCTCCAATCATGCCGGTTAATCAGTTCAGCTGTTCTGATTTCGTAAATCGTGTAGGTCGCATTCCTGCTCCTATCCACAGCTTTAAGAATTAAGACATTTAAAACTTTCCATATCGTTTGGGGGAGGCATCAGTCTATCATGACTGCTTGCCTCCCCCTTTCTTTTGCGGGAAATAGATTATCACCAAACTGCAGCACATACTTGGCGAGATGCGCATCAAAGGTACCGCCAGGCTCGGTATAACGATCAGGGAAATGTTTCTAGCCCTAAAGCTAAAAAAAATCCGCCTCCTATGCAGAGTTTTCACAAATTCACACATAAGAGAACGGACGAATGGTAAATATATACGGTAGAAAAACCTTATACCAAAATAGTATAGCCTTTATTATTTCTTAACGACAGCGATGAGCTCCTCTGCAGAAACCAAAGTCTGCTCACCACTCTCCATATTCTTCAATGTAACCTTGCCAGCTGCCATCTCATTCTCGCCAGCGAGAACTACGAATGGAATCTGCTTCGCGTTGGCATAGCTCATCTGCTTCTTCATCTTCGCCTTGTCTGGGAAGATCTCAGTGCGGATACCAGCTGCACGAGCGGCAGTCACGATAGGAAGACAATAGGCAGTCTCTTTCTCACCGAAATTGATGAAGAGCACCTGAGTAGAATTGACCGCCTCCTTTGGATAGAGATCGAGGGCATTGAGCACATCGTAGATGCGGTCGGCACCAAAACTGATACCTACTCCACTCAATCCTGGCAAGCCAAAGATACCGGTAAGGTTGTCGTAACGACCACCACCAGTGATACTGCCCATAGGAGTATCAAGCGCCTTCACCTCGAAGATGGCACCAGTATAATAGTTCAAGCCACGAGCCAAAGTAAGGTCGAGCTCAATCTCATTGTTCAGACCAACAGACTTCAAGGTATCAAGGATAAACTTAGTTTCCTCTACACCCTTCAATCCGATTTCAGAACCTTCGAGCACCTTGGAAATCACTTCAAGCTTCTCATCATTAGAACCTGACAATGAGATGATTGGCTGCAACTTCTCAATAGCTTCTTCAGAGATACCATCCTTGCGCAGCTCCTCGTTCACATTGTCAAGGCCAATCTTGTCGAGCTTATCGATAGCCACGGTGATATCCACAATCTTCTCAGCCTCACCAATTACCTCAGCGATGCCGGTAAGGATCTTACGGTTGTTGATCTTGATGCAGACACGCACACCAAACTTGGTAAAGACTGTATCTACAATCTGCATCAACTCAACCTCGTTGAGAAGAGAATCAGAACCAACCACGTCGGCATCGCACTGATAGAACTCGCGATAGCGACCCTTCTGTGGACGGTCGGCACGCCATACTGGCTGAATCTGATAGCGCTTGAAAGGCATCTGCAACTCATCACGATGCTGCACTACGTAGCGTGCGAAAGGCACGGTAAGATCGTAACGAAGCCCCTTCTCGCAGAGCTTTGCTGCCAGCTTGAGTGATCCGAGCGAATGAATATCCTCATCGCTCACCTTATTCATATAGTCACCTGAATTCAAAATCTTAAAGAGCAGCTTGTCGCCCTCCTCGCCATACTTACCCATCAAGGTCTGAAGGGTCTCCATGGCAGGAGTCTCAATCTGCTGGAATCCGTAAAGGGCATACACATCCTTGATGGTGTTGAAGATGTAATTACGCTTTGCCATCTCAACAGGACCGAAATCGCGGGTGCCCTTTGGAATACTTGGTTTCTGAGCCATTTATTTATGTTAAATATTAAATGTTAAATGTTTAATGCCCAGTGCTATGCTCACCCTTAAGCAAACATCATACACCAAACATTAAACACTATCAAATTATTTACGAACAATAGTCTGAGCGCGGTCTGGACCGATAGAGATGATACCAATCTTGGTCTCAAGGAACTCCTCTACGAATGCAATGTAGTCCTTGAATTCCTGTGGGAACTGATCCTCAGAAGTAAACTGAGTCATATCAGTCTTCCATCCCTTGAACTCCTTGTAAACAGGCTCTACGTTATCAATCTCGTAAGGGAAATCTGTAGTAACAGTGCCATCAGGCAACTTGTAAGCCACGCAAGCCTTGATGGTATCGAAACCATCGAGCACATCGCTCTTCATCATGATAAGCTCGGTTACACCGTTTACCATCACAGAATACTTGAGCTGTACGAGGTCGCACCAGCCACAACGACGCTCACGGCCAGTAACCGCACCATACTCATGACCCAGGTCACGGATCTTGGCACCAGTCTCATCGAAGAGCTCTGTTGGGAATGGACCTGCACCTACGCGAGTACAGTAAGCCTTCATGATACCATAGACATTGCCGATACGGTTAGGACCGATACCCAGACCGATGCAGGCACCCGCACAGATGGTATTAGAAGAAGTTACGAATGGATAAGAACCGAAGTCAACATCGAGCATAGTACCCTGAGCACCCTCGCAGAGGATGTCCTTGCCAGAGCGGAGCACCTTGTTGATCTCCACCTCGCTGTCGATGAGCTTAAACTGCTTCAAGTATTCGATGCCCTCCATCCAGGTCTTCTCTACCTCAGTGATATCGAAATCAGTGTATCCGAGACTAGCGATAGTCTTGAGATGAGCAGCCTTGTGAGCAGCATACTTCTCCTCGAAGTTTTCGAGGATATCACCTACGCGAAGACCAGTACGGCTTACCTTATCAGTATAAGTAGGGCCAATACCCTTACCAGTGGTACCTACCTTGTTCTTGCCCTTAGAAGCCTCAATGGCTGCATCGAGCACACGGTGAGTAGGCATGATGAGATGCGCCTTCTTAGAAATGTAGAGACGGCTCTTGAGGTCATGGCCACTCTTCTCCAAATCCTTAGCCTCGCCCATAAAGAGGTCTGGAGCCAAGACTACGCCGTTACCGATGATGTTTACCTTGCCACCCTGGAAGATACCAGAAGGGATAGAACGAAGAACATACTTCTCGCCTTCGAACTCGAGAGTATGACCCGCATTAGGACCACCCTGGAAACGAGCAATGACATCATACTTAGGGGTCAAAACATCAACCACCTTACCTTTTCCTTCATCGCCCCACTGCAAACCGAGCAGGACATCTACTTTACCTGTGTTCATTTCTATAAAATATAGTTATTTTTATTACTTATCGTTTTTCTTGCGTGTAAGCTTTGCCTGGCATGTACTGCATACGCCGTAGATATAGAGGGCGAAAGTATCCTTTCGGAAACGCTGCAGCTTGAGGTCATTCACTGCTGCCGTAACAGCCGGCACATTGATCTCCGTTACCTGCCCACACACGCTACACACCTGATGGATATGGCTATCATTGTAATAGCACGCCTCGTATTTGGTACCATCCACCAGACTGTGTCTCATCACGAGCCTCAGCTCGATGAAGAGATGCATTGTATTATAGAGCGTAGCTCTGCTCACCCGGAAGTTTCTCTTCGTGAGCTCAGCATCCAGCTCTTCAAGAGTGAAGTGCCCATCAATGCTATAAACCGCATCCAGAACTGCATATCTTTCCGGGGTCTTGCGGTGATGATTGCACTCCAAATATGTGTCCAAGATTTCACGAACCTTGGCTTTATTTTTCTCAGTCATAATCCTTGTTAGTTACATAAAACGCACAAAGATACTCATAATTCCGGACATAAGGGCATATTTAAATTTAAAAAATCTAAATTGCCCTATTTTTGGTGATTTTCCAGCTTTTTCTTCACCTATCTGATGGCTGTTTAGGGATTATTGATGCAAATTGACACAAAAGCTCCGACCAATTACTCTGCTAATTTGAGCATTTCAGCATAGATGCGCTGCACAGGCAAGCCCATCACGTTGAAGTAACTGCCCTTGAGTCCGGTACATCCGATGTAACCTATCCATTCCTGGATGCCATAGGCACCCGCCTTGTCGAATGGTTTGTAATGGGTGATATAATAATTGATCTCCCATTCTTCAAATTCCTTGAAACTGACTTCCGTACAGACCGAGAACTTGCGCTGTTCTTTCTTCGTAGTAAGACATACGCCCGTAACCACATGGTGAGTCTTGCCGCTCAACATCTTGAGCATGCGAACCGCATCATCGGCATTCTGCGGTTTTCCGAGAATGATTCCCTTACCCTCCTGATCGTTCTGTTCATCGGCAGCAGGAGCAATCACTACGGTATCCGCTGTAAGAATGAGCAAATCATCGGAGGAGGATTTGCCTGAAGATTTTTCTGAAGTAGAATCTTCAGAAACCTCTTCAGAAGTCTCATCTCCATTCAATAAAGAGCGATAAGCATCCGCTTTCTTCTGTGCAATATACTCTGCCACATCGTATGCATCCAAATCTTCAGGATAGCTTTCATCAATACCACGCAATACCTTCACCTCGAAATTAACATCCAATCCTGCCAACAACTCTCTGCGGCGTGGCGAATTGCTCGCCAAAATAATCTTATACTTCATCTGTTTATTTACTTTGAACTTTGAGCTTTGAACTTTGAACTTTATGATTACCATCCAAACGCCTTGGCATTGGAAAGCCAATGGCCCTGGGCACGAAGCACCTGCTCTACAATATCCCTGCCTACTCCTTCGCCACCATTTGCAGAAGAGACGTAACAGGAAATCTCCTTGATATCAGAGCAGGCATCGGCTGGGCAGCATGGGCAGCCACAACGACGCATTACCTCGTAATCCGGGATATCATCACCCACATAGATGATTTCCTCATCAGAAAGCTGATACTTCTCCAGAAAAGCATCATAGGTGTTGATTTTCACAGCACATCCCATATAGATATCCTGCACGCCCAATCCCTCATATCGCTTGCGGATAGCCTCGGTAGTTCCGCCCGTAAGGATGACGATGCGCACACCCACCTTCTGAGCCAACTGAATTGCATAGCCATCCTTGATATTCACGGTGCGAAGAGGTTCACCCGTACTGGCAAGCGTAATGGTCTGGCGGGAAAGCACCCCATCCACATCAAATACAATTGCCTTTATCTTCTTCAAATCGTAATTAATCATACTTGAAAACTTTTTCTATTTAGTAATCAGACACTTGAACTCTATTCCTTGATACTCAGCTTATGAATACTCATGCTCATTCTGTCATAGATATCCTTCATCTGCGGATTCGACTTGAGCAGAGCTCCCTGCGCCCGAAGCACATTCTCATCATACCTTACAGCCGGCCCCGTCTGTGCATCTTTCGGATTCAGCTCGTGCACCTTCGCAGCCGTCTCGTCTATCAACGGAAGCATCACATCGAACGGTATTCCGTGCTCCTCCAGGATTTCCTGGCTCAAGGCATAGCAATGATTCACGAAATTGCAGGCAAAGACGGCAGAGAGATGCAGGTACTTGCGGTCTTCGCTCGCAAGATGATACACCCTGCTGCTCACCTGATGCGCCACATCACCGATCAGCTGCAAGGCATGCTCATCATTCGCCTCGATAAAACAAGGTATCTGAGAGAAATCCACCTCACGCTGCTTGGAGAAAGTCTGCATCGGATAAAGCACACCATAATGCAAAGCCATTCCCTGGAAAACATCCATCGGGATAGAGCCTGCCGTATGCAGAAAGACCTTGGTCTCCTTGCCTTTGCAGAGAACAGGAATCAACTCTACAATAGCACTATCCTTCACCGAAACGACGTACAAATCTGCATCTGAGCGAACATCTGATATATCCGAAACAGGCTGTGCGCCCACCTCGGAAGCCAGAGCCGTAGCCGATTGCATCGTGCGGCTGAACACCTGCACCACATCATGACCTGCGGCAAATATCGCCTTGCCCAAATGAGTGGCAAGATTGCCAGCACCAATCAATATCACCTTCATATCTTTTTCTTTTTCAATCTTATTTTTACCTAAAGCCATCAAGCCGCTTTATGCAAGCCATCAGGCCATTTTTACCTAAACAATCCTTGATAATGTGCAAAAATACTAAAAAAGAGCCACACAATGGAAGAAAACTTGTTTTTTTTATAATTAATTTATTATTTTTGCAATGTGAAAAGAATAGAAGTAAGAATATATTCGGAAAACGAGGAGCTGCCCCATCTGCTGGAGGGCAACTTCTTCCATAGCTTGGAACTCTTCCAGATAGGTGAAAAAGTACCAAGCGACACCCCCATTATGGCTGTAGCTACCCAGGAAGGAAGAGTAGTCGGACAAATGCTAGCCATGATACACCGCCGCCATATTCTTATTCCACCTTTTATATATACACATGCCCACGTGCACGGAGAAGGAGCCTATCTGGACGAAGAAACCGCCGAAGCCACCTTCCCTACTCTTCTGCATGCGATGACCCGCGAACTCACCCGCCGCCATACCCTCTACATCGAGTTTTCAGAGATACAGAAAAAGATGTTCGGCTACCGACATTTCCGTCGCACGGGCTATTACCCTATAGCTTGGCAGGAAGTATATAATTCGCTACACAGCAAGACGCCGGAAGAGCGTCTCACCGACAAGGCTAAAATGCAAATTGAAGCAGCAGAAAGAAAAGGATTGAAATGCCATAGCACTTCTGACGAAAACGAAGTGGGAAGACTCTATCAACTCTATAGAAACTTCTACAAGATGAAACCTCGCCGCTATGTGCCACCAAGAGAATACTTTGAGCAAATAAGCAAAAGCAGCGAAGCAAAGGTTTTCGTGACAACCTACGACAAGAAACGCCTGGGTATCAAGAAAGTATCTTACGAAAACAAGATACTGGGCGGATGCACCCTGGCCTTCAGCGACAGCGATGCCTATCTGTGGCACCTGGCATCACTCAGGAAGAGCTACCGATATCTGCATCCCGACACCCTGACCGTCTGGCACGCCCTCCAATATGCCCACCAAAGGGGCTTCAAGCACCTGCACTTTATGGATGTAGGCTTACCTTGGAAGCGAAATCCGTATAGAGAATTCATTCGCAGCTTCGGAGGCAAGCCCGTGGCAAAATACCGCTGGTTCAGATGCAACATCGGCATCATCAACAGACTGATGAAATGGATATACAAGCTTTAAAGCTGTCCGATAGCCTTATCCAGCAATTCGAGACCGCGATTGGTACAGAAACCACGAATCATGATGAGAGTGAAATTATCGAAGAGCTGCTGCATCGTAAATCTCTTATAGAGCTGCTGATGCATCATCTCTGACATACAGATTCTCGAAGACTCAGAAATCACCTCGAAATTCACATCCTTGCGGAAGTATCCCTCATCCACACCAGCCTGGAAGAAGCGCATGCTATCATCATACTCCTTATCATGCTCTTCCTTCAGGAACTCCAGGATGCGGGGCATCCTATGAATCTCCTCATAGAAAACTACACCCACCTGCTGGTTACGCTCCATCTGAAGGCGATAGATATAGCCAATCACATCTATTACATTACGCGCGTGCGTAAGAGCATACTCTTCAATGCGGGCCTTGCATTCAGCACGCTCTATCTTCATACCGGCAAGCAGCAGTTCCTCCTTATCGCCGAAGATCTCATACACCGTACGCTTCGACACACGAAGTCCACGAGAAATCTCATCCATCTTCACCGCCTTCACGCCGCGCTGGTGAAACTCTCTCATGGCATAAGCTATAATCTTATCGCGCAATTCCTTTCTATATTGATTAATTTCTGCCATATCTCTTATTTTAATAGTTTGTTGCATATTCGATTCTGCCAACTCCATATAGCAAAACCGCATCCTTTAAATAATTTTTGTGCAAAGATACAAAAAAAAATAAAAAACCATCTTTTTTTAATAAGTTTTTTATTACCTTTGCACAATCTTTAAGATAAAACGCATTTTTTGCGAAAAATAGAAAGAAATAGAATCATTAAACCAATACATTGTTATGGTAAAAATCACAAAAGAGGCGGCTCTCGAATATCACGAAGCAGGCCGTCCTGGTAAGATTGAGGTTAAACCAACAAAACCTTATCACACACAAACAGACTTGAGTTTGGCGTATTCACCAGGCGTAGCTTTCCCATGCTTGGAGATTCAGCAAAACCCAGACGAAGTTTACAAATACACAGACAAGGGTAACCTGGTAGCTGTGATCAGTAACGGTACTGCTGTGCTCGGACTCGGCGACATCGGCGCGATGAGCGGCAAGCCAGTAATGGAAGGTAAAGGATTGCTGTTCAAGATTTATGGTGGAGTGGATGTCTTCGATATCGAAATCGACGAGAAAGATCCTGAGAAATTCTGCGAGACCGTTGAGAAGATCGCACCTACTTTCGGTGGTATCAACCTGGAGGATATCAAGGCGCCTCAGTGCTTCTACATCGAAGAGCGCCTGAAGAAGACCCTCGACATTCCTGTAATGCATGACGACCAGCATGGTACTGCCATCATCTCTGCCGCAGGTTTGAAGAACGCCCTCGAAGTAGCCGGCAAGAACATTGCCGACGTGAAGATTGTGGTTAACGGTGCCGGAGCTGCAGCCATCAGCTGTACCAAGCTCTACGTTGCCCTCGGTGCTCAGGTGAAGAATATCGTCATGCTCGACTCTAAGGGTGTAATTACAAGCGACCGTGAGAACCTGACAGAGCAGAAGAAGTTGTTCGCTACCGACCGCCGTGATGTTCACACACTCGAAGAGGCCGTGAAGGGTGCCGATGTATTCGTAGGACTCAGCAAGGGTAACGTACTCTCTAAGGATATGATCCGCTCTATGGCTGACAGCCCTATCGTATTCGCACTCGCCAACCCTGTTCCAGAGATCAGTTACGAGGATGCTATGGACAGCCGTCCAGACGTATTGATGTCAACAGGCCGTTCCGACTATCCAAACCAGATTAACAATGTTATCGGTTTCCCATATATCTTCCGTGGTGCACTCGACGTTCACGCCCGTGCCATCAACGAGGAGATGAAGATGGCTGCCGTTCACGCCATCGCCGACCTGGCTAAGCAGCCTGTGCCAGACGTAGTGAACGACGTATATCACGTAAACGACCTTACATTCGGTCCTAAGTACTTCATTCCAAAGCCAGTGGATCCACGCTTGATTACAGAGGTATCTGCAGCAGTAGCCAAGGCAGCAATGGAAAGCGGCGTAGCTCGCACCCCTATCAAAGACTGGGAGAAGTACAAGCAGGAATTGCGCCAGTTGCTCGGTCAGGAGACCAAGCTCACCCGCAAGCTCCACGATACAGCCCGCCTCCACCCACAGCGCGTAGTATTCGCAGAGGGCGGTAACCCAACCATGCTGAAGGCTGCAGTCCAGGCAAAGAACGAGGGTATCTGCGAGCCTATCCTGTTGGGCAACCCAGACCGTCTGAACCGTGTGGCAAGCCGATTGAAGCTCGACCTCTCAAGCATCGAGATTGTAGATATGCGTGCTGACAACGAGCAGGGTCGCCGTGCCAAGTTTGCCAAGCATCTGGCAGAGAAGCGTGCCCGCGAGGGTTATAGCTTCGAAGAGGCTTACGATAAGATGTACGAGCGCAACTACTTCGGTATGTCTATGGTTGAGCAGGGTGATGCTGATGCATTCATCACCGGTCTCTACACCAAGTACAGCAATACCATCAAGGTTGCCAAGGACGTCATCGGCATCCGTGATGAGTACAAGACATTCGGAACTATGCACATCCTCAACACTCAGAAGGGCGTATATTACATCGCAGATACACTGATCAATCGTCACCCAGACGAGGATGTCCTCACCGACATCGCCAAGTTGTCTGCCGGCACCGTGAAGTTCTTCAACGAGGAGCCAGTAATGGCTATGTTGAGCTACTCTAACTTCGGTACCGATGCCATCGGTTCTCCTGTAAAGGTAAAGAAGGCAGTGGCAGAGATGCAGAAGGAGTTCCCAGACCTCGCTATCGATGGCGAGATGCAGGTAAACTATGCACTCAACAAGGATCTCCGCGATGAGAAGTATCCATTCTCACGTCTCAAGGGCAAGGATGTGAATACTTTGGTATTCCCTAACCTGAGCAGTGCAAATGGTGCATACAAGCTTCTCCAGGGCTTGAACCCAGAGGCAGAGATCATCGGCCCTATCCAGATGGGATTGAACAAGCCTATCCACTTCACTGACTCAGAGAGCAGTGTACAGGATATCGTAAACATCACAGCCGTAGCTGTAATCGATGCTTACGTGGAGAAGATCAAGAATCAGAAATAATTTTTGTTTGAGAGGCAAATCTGCCTCTTGCCATACTTGAGGCAGGAACTTGTGAAAGCTCCTGCCTTTTTTGTTGCTGTAGTCTTTCTTTTGTATCTGTAGCCACCTTTTCTTGTATCTGCAGCCATCCTTTCTACTCATTTTTATGTGAACGATAGTTAAATATCGCCTCTGTGCTCCCACACACTTGATATAGAGCAAAAAAACATCGCAAAAAATTTGGTGATATAGGAAATAAGCCTTACCTTTGCAGCAGTTATCCTGAAAACAATCTTTTTACCTTAAGGAAAACTAATACCTATTGAAGATTTGGAGCGGTAGCCTGTGAAGGTCATCGCTTTTTTTTGTTAATAACCTTGCACCTTTTTTGTTAATACCCACATTTTTTGTTAATTCTTCCTAAAAGAAGAAAGATTTTCATCCCCCTATTCTCTTATTTCAAAGAAAGTTAGTAATTTTGCACCCCGAATGCTCATGGATTGGGCAAATATTACAGAAAAAGTTAAGTTCGTTGGGGCTCGGTAAAGATCCGGCACGAAGCTGGACGCCTCGCGGAAAAACCCGTTTATATAAATAATTAAATGTACGCAATCGTAGAAATTAACGGTCAGCAGTTCAAGGCTGAGGAGGGCAAGAAGCTCTTCGTACATCACATCAAGGATGTTGAGGCAGGTCAGACTGTTGAGTTCGACAAGGTTTTGCTCGTTGACAAGGACGGCGCAATCACTGTCGGTGCACCAGCTGTAGAGGGTGCAAAAGTAGTAGTAGAAGTAGTGAACCCACTCGTAAAGGGTGACAAGGTTATCGTCTTCAAGATGAAGCGCCGCAAGGACTATCGCAAGAAGAACGGTCACCGTGCACAGTTCACTGAGGTATCAATCAAATCTGTAATCGCTTAAAATTAGGAGGAATTAGAAAATGGCACATAAGAAAGGTGTTGGTAGTTCTAAGAACGGCCGTGAATCAGCTTCACAAAGATTAGGCGTTAAGATCTGGGGTGGTCAGAGCATCATCGCAGGTAACATCATCGTTCGCCAGCGTGGTAACAAGCACTTCCCAGGTGAGAACGTAGCTCAGGGTAAGGATGATACATTGTATGCTTTGGCAGACGGTATCGTTTACTTCCACAAGGGCCGCAAGGACAAGAGTACAGTTTCTGTGCTCTCTCCAGAGGTTTACGCTGAGAAGACTAAGAAAGCTGACGCTTAAATTTTAAAGTTTTAGAAAAAACTATTCCAAACAAACAACATAGAAGCCTGCTCATACCTAGAGCAGGCTTTCTTCGTTTAACCCCATAAAAACCACGAAAAAACTTTAATTCTACCCTTCTCTGCAAAAAAGTTGGCATTTTTTTGCGCTATCACAAATATTTTTTGTAATTTTGCCTTCAAATAGGAAAATTAATATAAAAAAGAAATATTATGCTTACACTTAAACTCATCAGTGAAGAAACTGAACGTGTAGTTAAAGGTCTCGAAAAGAAGCATTTTCCAAATGCTCGTGAGGCAGTAGAGAAAGTTTTGGAGTACGACAAGATTCGTCGCGAAGCTCAGCAGAAGTTGGATAACAACAAGCAGCAGGCTAATCAGTTTGCCAAGCAGATTGGTGCCCTGATGAAGGAAGGCAAGAAAGAGGAAGCTGAGAGCGCTAAGGCTCAGGTAGCTATGCTCAAGGCTGATGCCAAGGCTCTGGAAGAGATCATGGAGAAGGCTCAGAACGATATGACCAACCAGTTGCTCGAAATCCCTAACATTCCTTGCGAGCAGGTTCCTGAAGGTAAGGATGCTGCAGACAATGTAGTTGTAAAGGAAGGCGGCGAAAAGCCTAACCTCGGCGCAGACGCTCTCTGCCACTGGGATCTCCTGAAGAAGTACAACCTCGTTGACTTCGACCTCGGTGTGAAGATCACAGGCGCTGGTTTCCCTGTATATATCGGCAAGATGGCTCGCTTCCAGCGTGCTCTTGAGGCATTCTTCCTCGACGAGGCTCGCAAGAGCGGATATCTGGAGATTCAGCCTCCATACGTAGTTAACGAGGATTCTGGTCGCGGCACAGGTCAGTTGCCAGACAAGGAGGGTCAGATGTATCACGCTAATCTCGACAACCTCTTCCTCATCCCTACAGCCGAGGTTCCTGTAACCAACATCTTCCGTGATGTTATCCTCGATGAGAAGGATCTCCCTATCAAGCGCTGCGCTTACTCTGCCTGCTTCCGTCGTGAGGCTGGTAGCTATGGCAAGGACGTTCGTGGCTTGAACCGTCTGCACCAGTTCGATAAGGTAGAGATTGTACGCATCGACAAGCCAGGTCACTCATACGAGAGCCTGAACGAGATGCTCGACCACGTAGAGGGTCTCTTGAAGAAGCTGGAGTTGCCATACCACATCCTCCGTCTCTGCGGTGGTGATATGAGCTTCACCTCTTCTATCTGCTACGACTTCGAGACATGGAGTGCAGCACAGGGCCGCTGGCTGGAGGTTTCATCAGTATCTAACTTCGAGAGCTACCAGGCTAACCGTCTCCACTGCCGCTACCGCCATGCAGAGGACAAGAAGATTGAGCTTTGCCACACCTTGAACGGTTCTGCTCTCGCCTTGCCACGTATCGTAGCAACCATCCTGGAGAACAACCAGACTCCAGAGGGTATCCGCGTACCTAAGGTATTGGTTCCTTACTGCGGATTCGAGATGCTCGATGACAAGAACTTCGATTAATTCGATTCATTCGATAAAACATCGATTCATTCGATAAAATTAAAATAAAACATATTGTACGAGGATAACTTCGGCTACCCAAAAGGCGGCCGCAGTTATCCTTTTGCATTTTATATACCATGAACAAACATCAAGACAACTAATTAAGAAATAGAATCACAGATAGTATTCAACATAAAAAGTTAATAGCCCATGAACAAGATTATCAAGAAAATACAATACTCTGAAAAGGTATTCCGTTTCGATGTGGAAGCTCCACTCATCGCCAAGAGCCGCAAGGCTGGCAACTTCGTCATCATCCGTGTAGATAACAACAGCGAGCGCATGCCGCTGACCATCGCCGATGCCGACATCGAGAAAGGCACCATCACGCTGGTTGTACAGAAGGTAGGACTCTCCTCTACCAAGCTCTGCGCCCTGAATGAGGGCGATGAGATTCACGACGTGGTGGGACCACTCGGAAACCCTACCCACATCGAAAACTTCGGTACCGTGATCTGTGCCGGTGGTGGCGTAGGTGTAGCTCCCATGCTCCCTATCATCAAGGCACTCAAGGCAGCAGGCAACCGAGTGCTCAGCGTGATTGCTGGTAGAAGCAAGGACCTCGTCATCATGGAAGATGAAGTGCGTGCATCCAGCGACGAACTCATCATCATGACCGATGACGGAAGCTACGGCGAAAAAGGCGTAGTAACCGTGGGCATCGAAAAGCTCATCAACCAGGAACATATAGACAAGGTGTTCGCCATCGGTCCTCCTATCATGATGAAGTTCTGCTGCCTCCTGACCCAGAAATATAATCTTTCTACTGATGTATCGCTTAATACCATCATGGTAGATGGTACCGGTATGTGCGGAGCCTGCCGTCTCACCATCGGCGGCAAGACCAAGTTTGTCTGCATCGATGGTCCGGAGTTTGATGGCGCCCAGGTAGATTGGGATGAGATGTTCAAGCGTATGGGCACCTTCAAGGATGTAGAGCGCGAGGAAATGGAGCACTTCGAGGAGCATCTGGCTACAGTGGATGCAGGGAAGAAGAAGGAGACTACAGACATTACGATGGATGTGGAGCCTACCGATGCACCAATAGAAGAGCTGACAGACCGTAACGCGGAGTGGCGCAAGGAGTTACGTGCTTCGATGAAAGCAAAGGAGCGCACCGCTATCGAGCGCGTCAAGATGCCAGAGCTGGACCCAGTTTATCGTGCAACTACCCGCACCGAGGAAGTAAACATCGGTTTGACCAAGGAGATGGCTATGACAGAGGCAAAGCGCTGTCTCGACTGTCCGAAACCAACCTGTATGGAGGGCTGCCCAGTGAGCATCAACATTCCATCCTTCATCAAGAACATCGAGCGTGGACAGTTCCTTGCCGCAGCCAAGGTTCTGAAAAACACCTCTGCACTCCCAGCCGTTTGCGGTCGTGTTTGTCCTCAGGAGAAACAGTGCGAGAGCAAGTGCGTACATCTCAAGATGAACGAGCCAGCCGTAGCCATCGGCTACCTGGAGCGCTTTGCTGCCGACTACGAGCGTCAGAGTGGCAACATCTCTGTGCCTGAATGCGATGAGGCAAACGGCATCAAGGTGGCGGTAGTGGGCTCAGGTCCTTCCGGCTTGAGCTTTGCTGGCGATATGGCAAAGAAGGGATTCGACGTCACCGTGTTCGAGGCTCTGCACGAGATAGGCGGTGTATTGAAATATGGTATTCCAGAGTTCCGATTGCCAAATGCCATCGTGGATGTGGAGATAGAGAATCTCCAGAAGATGGGTGTGAAGTTCATTACCGACTGCATCGTGGGCAAGACTATCTCCGTGAAGGATTTGGAGCAGCAGGGCTTCAAGGGCATCTTCGTAGGTTCGGGAGCAGGACTTCCTAACTTCATGAATATCCCTGGCGAGAACGCCTTGAACATCATGTCATCCAACGAGTATCTTACCCGTGTGAACCTGATGGATGCAGCCAACCCTCATACCGACACCCCTATCAACCTGGGGAAGAAGGTGGTTGTTGTAGGTGGCGGAAACACTGCAATGGACAGCTGCCGCACCGCTAAGCGTCTGGGAGCCGAGGTAACATTGGTTTATCGACGTTCGGAAGCAGAGATGCCAGCCCGACTTGAAGAGGTAAAGCACGCCAAGGAAGAAGGCATCAACTTCATGACCTTACATAATCCAAAGGAATATGAGGCGGATGAGAAGGGCGCAGTAAAGGCTGTGGTCTTGGATGTGATGCAGCTCGGAGAGCCAGATGCCAGCGGCCGTCGCCGTCCGGAAGCTACAGGCGAGACCATCACTTTGGAGTGCGATCAGGTAATCGTAGCCGTTGGCGTAAGCCCTAACCCACTCGTTCCTCAGAGCATTGAGGGATTGGAACTTGGCAGAAAGAATACGATTGCCGTAAATGACCAGATGCAGAGTTCTATTGAGGAAATCTACGCTGGCGGCGACATCGTAAGAGGTGGCGCTACCGTGATTCTTGCCATGGGAGATGGTAGAAAGGCTGCGCTCAACATGAGTGAGAAGCTTTTGCAGAAATAGAATAAAAAAAAACAGAACTTTCGCATGTGCGAAAGTTCTGTTTTTTATACTATAGATTGAATCTCAAACCGAACTGGAGATTGAAATTCAACTTTTTATCCTTGAAGGTATTTTCCACATGGCTTCCGTTATCGAAATAATATTTAGCACCCGGTTCGATATACAGACCCACCTTTGGCGTGATGTCATACTGCGCACCGAGCGAAGCCTTTCCAGAGAACTGCACCCTGTCTCGCTTGGCATTCTCTTTCTTTACTCCCTCTTCTTCGGTATCATTCTTCACATTGTAATCAGCCTCAGCACCAGCCATCACGTAAGCATGGAAGCCTCCACTCTGCCAGAATTCATAATTCAATCCCACCGGAATACCCACATAATGAAGCACCTGATGAACATTGTAGTTACTACTTGGTGCGTATGGATAAAAATCAGAAGAAGTGCGTGTATATACCAAACCCGTACTCAAAGACAGACGAGGTGCAATACCAAAGGCTACCTGCAAACCTACGGATACCGGAGCATGATGCTTGGCATTCCCCTGCTGGTTTCTTTGAATCGCCTTATAGGATGCCAAGAGATACTCTTCTCCATATATGCCTCCAGCCGTTGGATCAGGGATGACACCCGGCATCGGTTCTGCCATCGTTCCATAGCTAAAATCATTATAGCCTCCAGACGCATCGGAATTCACACCGCCCAAACTTGGCGTCAGGTTTTCGGCATAGAGTTGCATCGACCAGCCAGAAACCTCCTCATTTTTTTCAAAATGATAAGACTGAGAAGCATACGCTGCCGCATGATGATCGGTAGAGCGGGTTAAGGCCTTATAATCGGAAGACTTATCGGTAGCCTTATCCTCAGATACTGGTTCTGCCGGCTCAGGGTTCTCGGCAAGCAAAGAGATTTCATTCTCAGATTCTTCCACAAGAGTATTACCCATCTTGCTTTGGGATGCAGCGGATTGCAAATCCGCTGAAACAACGTGAGATGGAGCACTTTGGCGTACAGCCACTGAGGATGCAGTGGATTGCAAATCCGATGAAACAACGTGGGATGGAGCACTTTGGCGTACAGCCACTGAGGATGCAGCGGATTGCAAATCCGCTGAAACAACGTGAGATGCAGAAACTGCGTGAGATGGTGAAACAGCGTGGGAAGCCAATTGCAGATTACCCTTTTCTACATCCTCCTGGTGCAGATAAACATAGCTTCCACCTATTCCCAATAATGCCACAGCTGCTGCTGCCGCAGACCATCGCTTGAAATAGACTATCCTGGCATTCTTTTTAGCCTCTGAACCAACATGTAAATCTGTAGATTCTGAACTTTCAGAAACTATTGCCTGTGGATTCGACGAAACTGATTCTATATGATTCTGAGCAAGCGATTGTTCAATGCCTGCCCACAAGTCGTGGCTGACAGACTCCTGATAGTCTGCCAACTGGTCTTGAAGTTTGCTTGTCCAATCTTGATTACTCATATTCTTTCTCGTTTATATTATTTAGATATTCATTTATTTTCTTTGCCAGAAACTTCTTGGCTCTTAGATATTGCGAAGCAGAGGTACTCTCCTTGATGCCCAGCAGATCAGCAATCTCCTTATGGCTCCTTTGCTCAAACACAAACATGTTCAGAACCAGTCGATAGCCCTCGGGCAATTCACCGATCATCTTCGTCAATACGGCAGGCGGCACCCGTTCTACCTCCGGTTCGTCGTCACTCACATCTTCCGGAACTTCATCCACGAAAGTGATGCGACTCTGCCTTCGGGTAAAGCTGATAGCCTCATTTGCCACAATCCGGAGAAACCACGCCTTCAGAGAACCTTCTCCCCTATACTCGAAGTTGGCAATACCAGAGAAAAGTTTCACAAAACTATCCTGCACAACATCCTCCGCATCATCACGTAAAGGGACATACCTCAGCGCTACCGCCATGGCATATCCTACGTAGCGGTCGTAGAGCCGGTGCATCGCCGCCCGACTGCCGCCTTTGATGTCGTGCAAAAGTAGTTTTTCAGATTCCAATTTTCTCTATCTTTTATATATTAAACGAATATCAACACAAAACCTTGCACCAAAAAATGAACTTTTTTTGATGCAAGGTTATTTTTATACCGAGATAATCATTCCCTCATTGGTGAGATAGCTTTCCTCGAAAACCTCTTTGGCTTCTTTCAGCAGAACCGTCTCATCATTATATCTCGCACTATAATGTCCCAGGAGCAACTTGCCTACCCCGGCAGCCTTTGCCACCATCGCAGCCTGCTTCGCCGTACTATGGTTGTAGATCTTAGCCCGGTCTTCCTGTTCCGAAGTATAAGTACTTTCGTGATAAAGCACGGTAACCCCCTTCACCTTTTCCCAGAGATTCGGAATATATCGGGTATCACTCATATAGGCATAACTGCGAGGCGGGTCGGCAGGTGTCACCAGACGGGCATTCGGAATCACCTCGCCATCTTCGTTGGTCCAGTCAGCCCCATTCTTGATGTTGTTGATCTGACTGATCGGGATGCCGTAGTAATCTATCATATCCCTCTTGATATGAGGCAGCGTAGGCTTCTCTCTGAAGATATAGCCGCAGCATGGCAGACGATGTTTCAGAGGCACCGTCTCCACCGACAGAGAATGATCTTCGTAGATAATCTGCTGTTTCTCCGTATCTACCGGAATCATCTCCATCTCATACTCCATCGTCTGCATAAAGAAGTCAACCTGTTGTTTAAACAGAGGAGCATAATCCTTTGGAGCATAGACTCTTAACTTAGATGTTCGTCCGAGCATTCCGAGCGTAGAAAGCAAGCCCATCAAGCCAAAGCAATGATCGCCATGCATGTGGGTGATGAAGATGGCATTGAGCTTGGAGAAATGGATATGGGAACGACGGAACTGCATCTGTGCACCCTCGCCACAATCTATCATATAGCACTTTCCCCGCATCTCTATGAGCTGCGAGGAAGCATTGTGTTTCAGGGTTGGCAGCGCACTGCCACACCCCAGTATATGTATCTTAAATGGTTCCAACTTAATCTAAAATTTAGAATGACAATTTACTCCTGGCGCTTGAAGACATAGATGCCCTGGGTATTCTCCAGCATCAAGCTGTCAGAGCCCAGTTTGTCGATGGCAAAGGTATCCTTGTTGAGCAGGAGCTTTCCGTTCAGGATTTTCCAAGAAGTCCAAGGATTGGTCTCAGCCTTCACATTGTTTTTTACCTCTCCACCTTCCAGCAAGTCGAAGTTCTTGTCAAGTGAAGTCCACTTGCCCAGGAGTGAAGTAAGATTGATGATTTTCTGTGCCATCATCTCTCCATCCTGTGCCTTGTAACCGATAAGAGCGATGCGGTCGCCTGCCAGCAAACCACCCAGCACGATGTCTGGCTGCTCATCATCGATGAAGACAGAGAGCGTATCTCCCTCATCAGAAATCAGCTCCAGATTGTGCATAGATGTACCCTCACCACAAACACCGTAGATGGTTGAATCATCGGCAACCTCCTCCAGATCGAGGGAATCTGTAGGAGTGATTACCTGTGCGGTTTTCTTATCCTTGCAGCTATTGGCAGCAAAGAGTACCACCAAAGCCATCATCATATAAACTAATCTTTTCATAATCCTTATAGTTTTTTGTTGTTATAAAAACGTCCTATTTATCTTGTTTATCATGAAGCTCCTCCTATTGAAGCTTACGATTCTTTCTGAAGTCTTTCCTGTTTCTTGGCTTCATCCCACAGTTTATCCATCTCTTCCAAACTCATGTCTTTCAGATTCTTACCCTGCTTGAGCGAATGATCTTCTACATAGTTGAAACGGCGGATAAACTTCTGGTTTGTCTTCTCCAGCGCATTGTCCGGATTGAGCTTGTAGAGACGGGCTGCATTGATCACGGAGAAGAGAAAATCGCCGAGTTCCTGGGTAGAGTTTTCCTTGTCGTCCTTGGCAAGTTCTGCCTTGAGTTCTTCCAGTTCTTCGTGTACCTTATCCCATACATCCTCCTTCTCCTTCCAGTCGAAGCCCACGTTTCGTGCCTTGTCCTGAATGCGATAGGCCTTGATAAGGGATGGCAGGGAATTAGGCACACCGCTCAGAACGCGCTCGTTGCCATCTTTCTCCTGCTGCTTGATCTGCTCCCAGGTTTTCTCTACCGAAGCAGCATTCTTGGGTTTGCTGGCACCAAGAGCCAGGGTTTCTTCCGAATTGGCAGCTTCTGCCTTCCCGGTTTCTGCTTTTTCAGACTCCTTATATACCACCTGTCCCGCATCATTGATATACATATCAGGATTCGCCACAGTCCAGTTGCCCTCTTCCTTCCAGTTGATGAAAGGATGGCGGAACATCAGTTTGTCAGCTTCCTGATTGCAGACATCGCAGATATCGAACTCGCCGTCTTCTCTGCCGATGATGCTATAGAACATCACGTGCTCCAGCACATCGCCCAGCTCCTTCTTGATATCCTTGTAATCGCGCTTCATCAAGGCATCACAAAGTTCGAAAGTCTCCTCGATGGTATTCGGACGAAGACTCTCGAATGTCTGTTTCTTATCCCATGGACACTGCAGGCGCAAACGATCCTGTACATCCAGCAAGCGGCTGAACGCCACTAACTTTTCTTCTTTCGTATGCATTGTTTAAATTCCTTTATAAATTTCTCTTCCACTTCTCTCCCGCTTTCGTATTAAGAAAGATGGCGAAAGAAAGAGCCAACACAAATATAAAAACATTAAAGAACAAATATACTTCCATAATCTTTAAAGATTCTTCTTCCACTTCTTCCCCGCTTTCGTATTAAGGAAAATGGCGAAAGAAACAGCAGCCACACACACCATTACATTGAAGAGAAACCAAGCTCCCATAATATCCCAATTCATATTCTTACTCTTTAATTTTTAACAATTCATTGGCAATATAAGCAAGCATACAGCCACCAATAAAGCCAACTATTACACACGCAATATTGATGTCACCCAAGCCCTTACCTGTGAACAGAGGCGACAAACCACCAACAGCGACACCGCCAAACATCAGCTTCGCCATATCATAGAGAAAACCAGCTAGCAGTTTTCTTCTATCTTGCTCTGAAACTTCTTTTACTGCATTACTAACCATCGTTTTGTGCAAAAATTAATAATTTTGATGCAAAGATAGCATTTTTCGCTCAAAAATTCGTATCTTTGCACCGTTTTTTAAGGAAAAAGAAAGAAAAAGAATAAAAATTAGATAGAAACAATGGAATTAGCAAGTAAATACGATCCACAAGCAGTGGAAAGTAAATGGTATCAGTACTGGCTCGACAACAAGCTTTTCAGCTCTAAGCCAGATGGTCGTGAACCTTATACGGTGGTTATCCCTCCACCAAACGTAACGGGCGTGCTCCACATGGGACACATGCTCAACAATACTATCCAGGATATTCTCGTTCGCCGTGCACGCATGGAGGGCAAGAACGCTTGCTGGGTACCAGGTACCGACCACGCCAGTATCGCGACCGAGGCTAAGGTAGTTAATCGCCTCGCTCAGCAGGGTATCAAGAAGACTGACCTCACCCGTGAAGAGTTCCTCAAGCACGCTTGGGACTGGACTCACGAGCACGGCGGCATCATCCTCAAGCAGCTCCGCAAGCTCGGTGCCAGCTGCGACTGGGACCGCACAGCATTCACCATGGACGAGACCCGTTCTCGTGCCGTTATCCACGTTTTCTGCGACCTCTACCAGAAGGGTCTCATCTATCGTGGCGTGCGCATGGTTAACTGGGACCCTAAGGCCCAGACTGCGCTCTCTGACGAGGAGGTTATCTACAAGGACGAGCACTCTAAGCTCTACCATCTGAAGTATTATGTAGTTGAGCAGGACTGCCAGCAGGTGGACGAGGAGAACGTGATGCACAAGGACGAAAAGGGTTACTATGCAGTGGTAGCAACAACCCGTCCTGAGACCATCATGGGCGACTCTGCCATGTGTATCAACCCTGAGGATAAGAAGAATACCTGGCTGAAGGGTAAGCACGTAATCGTGCCTCTCGTAAACCGCGAGATTCCTGTCATCGAGGATACATACGTAGATATCGAGTTCGGTACAGGTTGCTTGAAGGTGACTCCAGCTCACGATATCAACGACCACGCCCTCGGTTTGAAGCACGGTTTGGAGACCATCGATATCTTCAACGACAACGGTACCATCAGCGAGGCAGCAGGTCTCTATGTAGGTATGGACCGCATAGATGTGCGCAAGCAGATTTCCATCGACCTTCAGAACGCCGGTCTGATGGAGAAGATTGAGGACTATAATAATAAGGTGGGCTTCTCTGAGCGTACCAATGTGCCTATCGAGCCAAAGCTCTCTACACAGTGGTTCCTCAAGATGCAGCACTTTGCCGACATCGCCCTCCCTCCAGTAATGGACGATGACATCGAGTTCTACCCTAAGAAGTATAAGAACACCTATCGCCACTGGTTGGAGAACATCAAGGACTGGTGTATCAGCCGTCAGCTCTGGTGGGGTCACCGCATCCCAGCCTACTACTTCGACAATGCCGGCAAGAAGGATTTCGTGGTAGCAGAGACTGCAGAGGAGGCTCTGAAACTCGCTCAGGAGAAGAATGCCAACATCAAGGCTGAGGATCTTGAGCAGGAGAGCGACTGCCTCGACACCTGGTTCTCTTCATGGTTGTGGCCTATCTCTCTGTTTGATGGCATCGAGCATCCAGACAACGAGGAGATCAACTACTACTACCCTACTTCCGACCTCGTAACAGGTCCGGACATCATCTTCTTCTGGGTAGCACGTATGATCATGGCTGGCTACGAGTATCGTGGCAAGATGCCATTCAAGCACGTATATTTCACAGGTATCGTTCGCGATAAGCTGGGCCGCAAAATGAGCAAGAGTCTCGGTAACTCACCAGACCCATTGGATCTGATTGACAAGTTTGGTGCCGACGGCGTTCGTATGGGTATGATGCTCAGTGCTCCAGCCGGCAACGACATCCTCTTCGACGAGAGCCTTTGCGAGCAGGGACGTAACTTCAACAATAAGATCTGGAACGCCTTCCGCCTCGTGAAGGGTTGGGAGACTGCGGATATCGAGCAGCCTAAGAGTGCAGAAATCGCCGTGAAGTGGTTTGACGCCAAGCTCAAGGAGGTGAACGAGGAGATGCAGAAGCAGTTTAAGGACTACCGTATCTCTGAGGCATTGATGACTGTATATAAGCTGTTCTGGGATGAGTTCTCATCCTGGTACCTGGAGATGGTGAAGCCAGCTTACGGTCAGCCTATCGACCAGAAGAGCTACGACGCTACCCTCCGCTTCTTCGATGCCCTCCTGAAGATGTTGCATCCATTCATGCCATTCATCACCGAGGAGTTGTGGCAGCACATCTACGACCGCAAGGATGGCGAGAGCATCATGCGCGAGAAGCTGGAGATTCCTGCACCTACAGCCGAGGAGCAGAAGTTGGCAGCAGATATCGAGGCTGTGAAGCAGATTATCGCAGGCGTTCGTACCGTGCGCAACCAGAAGAACATTGCCCAGAAGGAGCAGTTGTCTCTGCAGGTAGTAGGCAAGAACGATTTCGAGGCATACAACGACGTAACTCTGAAGATGGCCAACCTCGACAAGATTGAGGTCATCGCCGAGAAGAGTGCCGATGCATCCAGCTTTATGGTAGGCACCGACGAGTTTGCCGTACCATTGGGCGACCTCATCGACGTGGCAGCCGAGATTGAGAAGGCAGAGGCTCAGCTCAAGCACCTGGAGGGCTTCCTGATGGGTGTACGCAAGAAGCTCAGCAATGAGAACTTCGTAGCTCATGCTCCTGAGAAGGTAGTAGCCCTGGAGCGCAAGAAGGAGAGCGACTCTGTAGAGAAGATTGCTGCCCTGAAGGCTACCATCGAGGAGCTGAAGAAGAAGTAACAGATTCTTTTTATATATGTTGAATGTTGAGTGTAGAATGATGAATGTGGAATCAGACGGACTAATTCGTCAGCCATTCTGCAACTCAACATTCAGCATTCAACATTCAACTTTTTTATTATGATCAAGAAGCTTTTCACCTTATTTATATGTATGTTTTCGTTCGCCATGACTTTCACCAGTTGTAGCGACGAGGCTTTTGATGTGGATAGCGTCAACAAGCAGACCATCCTGGTATATTATCCATGGACAGGCAGTAACACCAGTTCGGGGTTGAAGCAATACCTTGCCAACAACATCGACAGCATCTGCCAGGGTATCGTAGCCAAGAAAGGACTTAGTGACTCACGTGTGATGGTATTTTTCAGCGAGAAATACAATAAGAGCACACTCTACGATCTGCAGTACGATGCCGCCAGCAAGACGGTGAACCGTGTGCCCGTAAAGACCTACGAGGACAACAGCTATTGCACGGCAGAGGGATTCGCCAACCTTCTCAATGAGGTGAAGCAAAATGCCGAGGCACTCAACTATGCCCTCATCATCGGAGTACATGGTTCCGGATGGACCTATGCAGAAGATTGGGTGAATTATCCGAACTATGCCCGTCCTGGCTTCGGAAGCACTGCCACAACCGGCAAGCCATCCAGTACATTCAGCGGCATACAGTTTGGCAGCGACCCAGACCATCCAGTCACCCGCTTCTTTGGAAGTGTAAATTCCAAGAGTTATGCCATGGACCTCCCAACCCTGGCAGAAGGAATCAGACAGAGCGGAATGAAGATGCAATACATTCTCTTCGATGCCTGCTATATGGGAAATGTGGAGACAGCATACGAGCTGAAGGATGTCACCAACTATCTCATCAGTTCGAGCAGCGAGGTGATGGCTATAGGCTTTCCATACCGAAGCATCTGGAGCATGCTCAATTCCGCAACGCCCAACTATTCCGGCATCGTAAACGGCATTGTCAACTTCTACAAATCCAGCTATGTACCTTATTGCAACATGGCAGCCATCGACTGTCGCGAGATGGATAACCTGGCTAGCGTCATGAAGGAAATCAACAGTAAATATACGCTCGATTCCTCCATTCCTCTAGAAACGATCCAACCTCTCGGCGGCTTCACTCCCAGCCTGTTTTATGACATGTCGGTATATGTTGATAGCCTCAAGCCAAGCGGTTACCTGAAAGATCAGTTTACCGCCCAGATGCAGAAAACCATCAAGGCTGCAGCGCATACCGATGAGGCATTTACCATGCTGAAGGATCCCTATAGAGGAACCACCTTCCAGGTGAAGAGCTATTGCGGCCTTTCCATCTCCGACCCGAGCCAGCACAGTGTAGCCCTGAAGGGAAGAGAGAAGACAGGATGGTGGAAGGCAACCCACTAATACCTGAAGCAGCACGCCCTGAAAGGGCAGAAGCTCCCAGCCCAGGGCAACGTCCTGGGAATTATGGACGCAAGCGTGCCGCCCTGAAAGGGCAGAAGCTCCTAGCCCAGGGCAACGCCCTGGGTATAATAGCAGTTTACAAGACGCCCTGTAAGGGCAAAAGCTTTGTATATTGCCAGGTATTTGAAAGCTTTTGCCC